>Ga0255779_1003072_pt1 | contig 16991 bp, 13 predicted proteins | sample 011ome_21_FD_179977 | JGI IMG/M metagenome (GOLD analysis project Ga0255779, IMG submission 179977) | Coastal salt marsh microbial communities from the Groves Creek Marsh, Skidaway Island, Georgia - 011508AT metaG (version 2) | ecosystem: Environmental > Aquatic > Marine > Intertidal zone > Salt...
GAAACTAGTTGTTCAAATCCCGTGTCTCAACGAAGAGGACACACTGGGAGATGTCATCGCGTCAATTCCCAAGAAGATTTCCGGATTTGATTCGATGGAGATCGTCGTCATTGATGACGGTTCAACCGACAACACCATCGATGTGGCCACGCGAGCAGGTGTGACTACCGTCATCCGTCATCGCAGCACCCGCGGGCTCGCGGAAGCATTTCGCTCCGGAGTCGATTACGCACTGACTCACGGTGCTGACGTTTTGGTCAACACTGACGGGGATAACCAATACCCCCAATCATCTATTCCCAACCTGGTCGCTCCGATTGCCGAGGGTCGAGCAGACATTGTGATTGGCGATCGGGAGACAGGCAAGATTGCCCACTTCTCAGCAGGGAAGAAGCTCCTGCAGCGCCTAGGAAGCAGGGTGGTCAATCAAGCAGCAGGCACCCGTATTCCTGACGCAGCCAGTGGATTTCGCGCCTACTCTCGCACGGCACTGCTCAAGCTCAACCTGGTAACCAAGTTCTCCTACACGATGGAGACCATCATCCAGGCGGGTTATAAGCGGCTTGCGATTGAGAGCGTGAAAATCACGACCAACCCGAAAACCCGTGAGTCGCGTCTATTTAGGTCCACACCAGAACACGTGATGAAATCCGCAGCGGCCATTATCCGCTCGTTCTTGATGTACAAGCCCTACGCGTTTTTTGGCACGCTCGGCGCGGTGCTCGGTATCGCTGGACTCATTCCTTTCGTGCGCTACGTCACAGTCGTGTTGCTGGGTATCCCGGGTGATTTTATTCAATCGTTGCTTCTTGGCGTGTCACTTCTCACCGCGTCCTTGCTGTCCTTTGCCCTCGGTGTCATTGCAGACCTGATTCGAATTAATCGGCAACTCATTGAAGACGGTTTGGCGTTGCAAAAAGCTCATCAGAAAGTCCAAAGCATCTCAGACAATCACCGTGCCTAAGAAAAAAAGTACAAAGACAGTCGTCTTGGTGGGACCCTCCCACCCATACACCGGAGGAATCGCCCAACACACGACGCGTCTTGCCCTCGAAGTCGAAGCTCGGGGAGCGTCTGTTGTCGTCGAATCGTGGAAGTCGCAATATCCGAAGTTTCTTTACCCCGGGAATGCCACCGTCCCGGATGGAAAACCCGAAGTGGGGCTACCGCCTCGCCTCCGCAGCAAACTGACGTGGTACAACCCGTTTTCGTGGTGGCACGCGGGGTGGCGAAACAAAACCGCCGATTGGGTCGGCCTGAATATTCCCACCCCCTTTTTCGCCATTCCCTACCTTGTGCTGCTGTGGGCGCTGGGTAGAAAATCCAAGACGGCCGCAATCGTGCACAACGTGTTGCCACACGAGTCGAGCCCGTTCGACCGCATCCTGATGGGTCTCCTTCTTACCCGCTTTGACCTCGTGATCCTTCACAATGAACAGGCTCGGAACTTAGCCCACTCTTTGGGGGTACAACCGGAGCGTGTGGTGGTTCGCTCTCTTCCGTCACCATGGCCAGCGGAGAAGATGACCCCCTCCCCCACGCGAGGGAGTGGCAAGACCCGACTTCTGTTCTTTGGAACTATTCGCCGCTACAAGGGCCTCGAACTCCTTCTTGAGGCTGTGGCTAAGGTGCCGGAGGTGGAGCTCACAATTGCTGGAGAGTTTTGGGGTAGTCAAGAACCCTATGAGGAAACGATTGACCGCCTTGGTTTGCGCAGTCGTGTTAACATTCGTCCCGGCTATGTGGCAGCGAGTGATTTCCCTGAAGTCTTCGCCCACGCCGATGTTCTGGTCATGCCCTATCGTTCAGGAACAAGCTCAATTGTTCGGGAGCTTGCTTTCCAACTTGGGGTTCCCGTCATTGCCCGGGATGTGGGATCCATTGCAGAGGGAATTTTTCACGACTCGAACGGCTTAGTAGTGAAGAAAAACTCCCCGAAAAGCCTCGTCGAGGCTCTTCAGATGGCGGCTGAGCAAAAGACGGTAAATCGTTGGCGCAAGGGTGTGGGTGATCAACGGGATAAACAAGCTACCCAGTGGGAGGCCTACTGTGAAGTGTTTGAATGATGGCCCCCGCTAGGCTCATTGTTGGAGGTCGCTCATGCCGTCACGTGTGGTTTTCACCGCCCTGTTTGGTTCCACCGAGTTCCTGGTTGAACAGCCTGTCGCGGCACAAAGCGGGGTTCGCTTCATCTGTTACACGGACGACCCCGCGCTCTCAAGCCAAACCTGGGAAATAGTGCAGGTCACTCCGTTGTTTCCCGCTGACCCCAGACGATCACAACGGGACTTCAAGATTCGCGGCCACGAGTTACTCGAAGAGTTCGACGAATGGCTCTACATCGACAACACCGTGAAACTCAAGCAAACCCCCGAAGCAATTATGGAGGAGTGGCTAGTCGACGCCGAATGGGCAGCCCTATCTCACGATGCAAACTCCACGTTATGGGACGAGTTTGAAGCCAACCGAAAGCTCAACAAAGACACCCCCGAGCGTCTCGATGAACAACTCAATGACTACATCGCGTTTCACCGCGACGTGTTGGACCAACACCCGCTGTGGAACGGAATCTTTGCCCGACGAAACACTGCTGAGGTCGCAAAGTGTGCGCGGTTGTGGTTTGACCACGTGCTGCGTTACTCCGCGCGCGATCAACTCTCCCTCCTCATAGCGCTAGAGAGCCATCCCTTGAGGGTCAATCGCATCGACGCGCGGGTGCGCAATTCGCCGTGGCACGACTGGCCTCATCGCGAAGGTGAAACGGTGAAGAGCAAAAAAACTCGCCACGCCAAGACCACTGGGTTGAAGCCTCTCGCTGACGAGCTCATCGATTCTCACTCTCGTATCGACGAACTCTCCGCGGAAATTGAGCAACTAGATCGGCAACTCACCTCTTTACGAGACCGACAGTGGTGGGGCTTGAGAGGACTTCTTCGCCGAATCAGCGAAGCACGGGCCGAGGCAAAGCGAAAGAAGCGGCAGGCTAAGAAACGTCGTTAGTCGACTGGAACAAGCGTGGCAATAGCTTCCATGTGGTGAGTGTGAGGAAACAGGTCAAAGCCCGAAACGGATTCCACCCGGTACCCGTCCTTGGTGAAGTGGGAAATATCTCGAGCAAGAGCGACCGGATCACATGCGACGTAAACAACTAACTGTGGTGTGCGTTTCATAAGAGCGGTAACAACCGCCTGACCTGCGCCTGCACGGGGAGGGTCCAGGACAACCACTCCCAGTCGTTGTAATGAGTCGGCGTTTACTTGAGAGACGAAGGCTTCAGTGGAGCGAGCAATGCTTTGCGCATGATGGAAGCGGCTCAGATTCTTCTGCGCGTAACTCACGGCATCTGCATCTGCCTCGACACTCACCACGTGCGCACCATGGCCAAGACCATCTAGTAGCGCCGTGGCAAAGAGCCCCACTCCGCCGTACAGGTCCAAATGCTCCACACTTTCGTCAAAGGTGTGGCGCCGAACGGCGCCACTCACGGCACGATGCAACGTCGACGCCGCTGCATGATGCACCTGCCAAAATCCTTGGTCCGAGAGTTCGAAAACGTGGTCTCCCACTCGCTCGCGGATGCGCTGCGGCGTTTGACGGTCGATGACCATTCGCGCCCCGTCTTCCGATGAATCCACGAGTCGAAGACTGTGATGACCTTCCCACGACGAGGTGTGCGCACCTAAACGATTGAGAGCCTCGGTGGCGAGGGGCAGCGATGACACCGGAATGACTCGGTGGCTACCCTCGGCGCGGGGTCCTGCTCGGCCACGCTCATCGACATGCAGAGTAACCCGGGTTCTCCAGTGGAGGCCGTCGCAATCACCGTCTGGGGCCGTGACATGCACTCCAGAGAGCTCCGATTCTGACATTCCGGCAAACTGGCGCAAAGTCTGCTGAAGAATCTCCGCCTTGATCTCAAGCTGATGGCCACGTTCAATGTGGCCAAAGTCGGCTCCGCCCGCCCGATCTTCAGACGGTCTCGAGTAATCCGCTTTAGGCCAGATGTGTCTCACACGGTGAGGACTGGGGCTAGTCACCTCGAGAAGGTCGGCGAACGCGTGGTTTTTCCTCACGTGGGTGACCTCGCAGACCACTGTTTCGCCCGGCAGAGTGCCTTTCACAAAAAGGACGAAACCCTCGTGCCGTGCGAGACCTAGACCGCCGTGGACGACCTTGCTAACCTCGAGTTCGAGTCGGTCTCCTACGCCCGGTTTCATCTTCTAAGCCTAAGGATGATTCGTGCCCACCCTTTTTCTCGCTTCGGCCTCACCGGCTCGTCTTGCCACACTGAAACAGGTGGGAATCACCCCTCAGTTACTCGATCACACTGTCGATGAACACGCTCTTGTCGCCGAGGCCACTCGCGAGGGCCCAATTCCGGCACACCAGATGGTGGAAATCCTGGCCCGCGCGAAGGCCGAAAACGCGGCAGAGCACCACTTAGTCTCGGGCTTGGTGTTGGGAGGTGATTCCTTGTTTGAAGTGGATGGTGAAGTCTTTGGCAAACCCCATACCGCCGAGGTGGCCAAGGAGCGCTGGTTACGCCAACGAGGAAAGACGGGAGTCCTGCATTCTGGCCACGAGTTGCTTCACTGCGTTGAGGGGGAGGTCGTCAGCCGTGCATCAATGGCTACGACAACATCAGTAACTTTTGTGGATGACATGAGCGAAGCGGACATCGACGCCTATATCGCGTCTGGTGAACCGCTAAAGGTGGCGGGTGCCTTCACTATTGATTCGCTGGGGGCGCCCTTTATCAAGTCGATAGACGGAGAGCCCTTCACCGTGGTGGGCCTATCCATTTGGGCACTGAGGTCACTGGTTGAACAGCTCGGTTTCCGATACACCGACCTATGGAATGGGAGCTAACGAGGGCAATTGTGGCCCAGCACAACGATTCTGCCGATTGCTGTAGCGATAACCTCCATCGAGAGGGCCCATTTTCGACCTAAGCTGTGTGGTCATGGCGAGAATCCAGAAACTTCTCATTGCAAACCGCGGTGAAATTGCTGTCCGCATTATTCGAGCAGCAAAGGATGCTGGCATCGGCACGGTCGCAATTTACGCCGACCAGGATCGAAATGCTCGCCACGTGCGACTCGCACACGAGGCCTACGCACTCAACGGTTCGACCAGTGCCGAGACCTACCTCGTCATCGAAAAGATTCTCTCGATTGCCAAGCGCTCCGGTGCAAACGCCATCCACCCCGGATATGGCTTCCTCGCCGAAAACGCTGACTTTGCACGCGCAGTGATTGACGCTGGACTGATTTGGATTGGCCCCTCACCAGAAGCCATCGACGCGCTAGGTGACAAGGTCACCGCCCGGCACATCGCCGAGAAAGTGGGAGCCCCCCTCGCGCCGGGAACTTTGAACCCTGTCAACGGGGTTGAGGAAGTAAAAGCCTTTGCGGCTGAACACGGAATGCCGGTTGCTATTAAAGCGGCTTTTGGCGGTGGCGGTCGAGGCCTCAAAGTGGTTTATAAAGAAGAAGAAATCGAAGAAGCCTTCGACTCGGCGACTCGTGAAGCCGTCGCAGCGTTTGGTCGCGGCGAATGTTTTGTAGAGAAATATCTTGAGCGCCCCCGCCACGTGGAGACCCAGTGCCTTGCCGACCAGGCAGGAAACGTCGTCGTCATTTCAACTCGAGACTGTTCTCTACAACGCCGGCACCAGAAACTTGTCGAGGAAGCACCCGCACCGTTCCTCACAGACGAACAACAGAAACTTCTTTACGACTCGTCTAAGGCAATTTTGAAAGAAGCAAAGTACGTCGGCGCGGGCACCTGTGAATTTCTCATTGGCCGAGATGGAACCGTATCGTTCCTCGAGGTCAATACCCGTCTGCAGGTGGAGCACCCCGTGTCAGAAGAGGTCACCGGTATCGACTTGGTGCGCGAGCAGTTCCGTCTCGCGGAAGGTGAAACGCTCGACTACGAGGACCCCACCCCACACGGTCACTCCATCGAATTCCGCATCAACGGTGAAGACCCGGGAATGAACTTCATGCCGATGCCCGGACCCGTTCAGACCCTGCGCTTTCCCGGCGGCCCCGGCATTCGGGTGGACTCCGGTGTGACCACCGGCGACGTCATCACCGGGGCGTTCGACTCCCTTCTCGCAAAGCTGATTGTGACGGGCCACAGCCGCAAAGACGCCATCGAGCGGGCCAAACGGGCGCTCCAAGAATTTGAGGTTGCGGGCCTTCCCACGGTGTTGCCTTTCCACCGCCTGATCGTGGAGGAGCCCGCGTTCACTGTCGATGGAGACGCTGAGTTTTCGGTTCACACTCGATGGATTGAAACTGAGTTTGACAAGGAAATCGAGCCGTGGAGTGGGTCGCTCGACGTTGAATCGGACGCTGATGACCCCTACCGCACGGTCGTTGTTGAAGTCGAGGGCCGTCGACTTAGGGTCGGCGTTCCGGCCGGGATTTTTCAATCAGGCGAGAAAGCCCTGACAAAACCACCAAAGCGAGCCAACCAGGGTGCTGCTCGTGCGACAGACTCCGGCGACGTGATTGCCTCACCGATGCAGGCCACCGTCGTCAAGATTGCGGTGCAACCAGGAGACTCTGTGGTGACAGGTGATCTGATTTGCGTCTTAGAGGCGATGAAGATGGAACAACCCATTCAAGCCCACCGCGACGGAACAATTGCCTCTGTTGAGGCCGTGATTGGCGACACGGTCAGCGCTGGTCACGTCATCGTGACCTTCGAGCCCCAGGGCTAAATCGCCCTAAACTGGGGCGGTTCACTAGAGGGAGCCGATTCGGGGTCAGACGTGGCAAGAATTCTCGTAACGGGTGCGGCCGGTTTCATCGGCTCTCGCCTGACCGAGCTTCTGAGCGCCCGCGGCGACTCGGTGGTTGCCGTCGATTGTTTTCTGCCCGACCTCTACTCGGCGGAGATGAAGAAAACCCGTTTTGAGCAGTTGCGTGAGCTTCCAAACGTGACTCTTCACGAACTGGACCTTCGACACGACGACCTCGCCGTGATGGGCCCCGTTGACGTCGTCATCAACGAAGCAGCCATGGCCGGTCTCACGAAGTCGTGGGATAACTTGGCGCTCTACATCGAAAACAACGTGATGGCGCTCGATCGAGTCCTTCAGTTCGCCCGCTCAGTCAATGTCTCACAGCTCATCCAAATTTCAACCTCGTCTGTCTACGGGCGGATGGCCGAAGTAGCGGAAGACGGCCCCACCGAGCCCTTCTCTCCATATGGGGTTTCGAAGCTCGCCGCGGAAAAACTGGGCCTCGCTTATTTCAACAACTTTGACTTCCCGTTTACCGCACTGCGCTACTTCTCAGTCTATGGGCCAGGGCACCGACCAGATATGGCATATCACCGCTTCTTAGTGGCCGCGAGGGATGGTCAGCCCATCACGGTCTATGGCGATGGTGAACAGCGACGCACTAACACCTACGTGGATGACTGTGCGCAGGGCACCATCGCGGCAATCGACAAGGCAAAGCCTGGTGAGGTGTACAACATCAGCGGCACCGAGTCCTACAGCATCAACGAAGTACTCGACATCATTCGAGAGATCACGGATGTTGACCTCAACGTGCGTTACGAGGCTGCGCGCGCGGGGGACCAGAAGGAAACCCGCGGTGTGATTGATAAGGCGGTCTCTGAACTCGGCTATCACCCGACCTGGACGTTGCGCGATGGCCTGACACAGGAATGGGAGTGGATTAAGGCTCTTCCCGCCGATTACTCCATCCGCCCCTAAGCACACGTGCGCGCGCAAGCCGGCTTAGGCTTGGACTATGACCTACGACGTTCACCCTCTCGATGTTCCAGGCTCTAGCCCCTTCGATATTGCGGAGCAGGCCGCCGAGCAAATCGCCGCAAAGACAGGGGTTTCTCAGCACCGAATAGCTCTGACACTGGGTTCGGGGTGGGCCAAAGCCGCAGACCTCATTGGCGAGACCGTCGCCGAAATCCCGGCGACCGAGATCATCGGGTTCTCCAAACCTGCCGTTGAAGGCCACGTGGGTACGTTGCGCTCTGTGAAACTGCCCGATGGCTCCCACGCTCTGGTGATTGGTGCCCGCACCCACTACTACGAAGACCACGGAGTGAGGCGCGTGGTGCATTCGGTGCGCACGGCCGCAGCCGCGGGCGCTAAGACGATGATTCTCACCAACGGTGCCGGAGGCATCAAAGAACACTGGGAGCCCGGAACGCCCGTGCTGATTTCTGACCACATCAACCTCACCGCCATGTCGCCGCTAGAAGGCGCGACCTTCATTGACCTCACCGACGTCTACACCCCCGCACTTCGTGACCTGGCTAAGTCGGTCAAGGCCGATTTAGACGAGGGCGTCTATGTGCAATTCCGAGGCCCCCACTATGAAACTCCAGCTGAAGTCCAGATGGCGAGAACAATCGGTGGCCACTTGGTGGGAATGTCGACAGCGTTGGAGGCAATCGCCGCCCGTGAAGCAGGAATGGATGTGTTGGGTTTTTCCCTTGTCACGAACCTGGCGGCTGGAATCTCACCCGAGCCACTGAGCCACCAAGAAGTGATTGCGGCTGGGAAACAGGCTGAGCCGGTAATTAGCGCAATGTTGGCAGAAATCGTGGCCGCACTATGAGCACGGAACTTCTTCGAAAGGCTATGGCCTGGATTGACCAGGACCCCGACCAGCAGACCCGTGGTGACCTCGCGCGACTGATTGAACGGGTTGAGCACGGTAACGAAGATGCTCTTTCTGAACTCACCTCGCGATTCGCCGGTCACCTCACATTTGGAACTGCCGGCCTTCGAGCCGAAATTGGCGCCGGTCCGATGCGGATGAACCGTGTAGTCGTGAGCCACGCCGCCCATGGCTTGGGCCAGTTCCTTCTCAGCCGTGCACAGGGAGCTCCCCTGAGCGTGGTGGTGGGTTTTGACGCACGTCACAACTCAGAGGTGTTCGCACAAGACACAGCAGAGATTCTTGCCGGAATGGACATCTCAGCACACGTGTTCGCGTTTCACACCCCCACCCCCGTCCTGGCCTTTGCCGTAAGGCATTTGAGTGCCGACGCGGGGGTCATGGTGACCGCTAGTCACAACCCTCCCGCCGACAACGGTTACAAGGTGTATTTGGGTGGGATCGATGAGGGCTCACAAATTGTTCCCCCGGCCGATGAAGAAATACAAGCGGCCATCATGGCCTCCCACGAGTCCCACAAGGCCAACGCCATGCCTCGCTCGAGCGCGATCGAAACGATTGACTCCGAGATGGTCGATGCCTATCGCAGTTCCACTCGAACAGTCGCCGCCGACTTCAACGTCGCAGGACGCGACGAGCTCACCATCTGCTACACCCCGATGCATGGGGTGGGGGCGGGCGTCTTTGAGGCACTACTGGAATCAGAAGGTTTCACTCGTGTGCACCCGGTAATGGCGCAGGAACAACCCGACCCGAACTTTCCGACAGTGAGTTTTCCCAACCCGGAAGAGCCGGGTGCTCTCGACTTAGCGCAGAAGCTCGCTGGTGAGGTGGGCGCCGACATTATCATCGCCCACGACCCCGATGCTGATCGGCTGGCCATCGCCCTTCCGAGGGAAGGCGATTGGGTGAATCTCACCGGCAACGAGGTGGGCGCCATCCTGGGGGCTTCGATTGCCGAGAAAGCACATGCGCGGGGCACGGAAGGGGTGCTGGGCTTCAGCGTGGTGAGTAGTCCGATTACTCACGTGATTGCGCAGAAGAACGGTCTCCGCTCAGTTGAAACCCCAACGGGTTTCAAGTGGATTTCTCGCCTACCGGGCCTGCTTTTTGGTTTTGAAGAAGCCTTGGGTTATCTCGTCAACCCCGACACCGTGCGGGATAAGGACGGCATCTCCGCTGGGCTCTATGCCACCTGCCTCGTAGCCTCACTCAAAGCACATGGCAAGACTCTGTGGGACGCCTTGGAGAGTGTCCGGGCGCACTATGGAGGGTTTGCCTCCGGCCAAGTGTCGCTTCGCCTTGACTCCCCCGCGGTGGCCCAGCAGTTGATGCAAGTTGTTCGCTCGGCTCCTGGTGAAGTATTCGAGGGGGTCGAGGTGGCGGCAGTTCAGGACTACCTGACCCCGCCGGAGGGCCAACCCGAAGCGGACCTGATGCGTTATGACACCGCCGAGGGTGACCGCATCATCATTCGGCCCAGTGGCACCGAGCCCAAATTGAAGGTGTATCTCGATAGCTTGCGGGCTGACCAAGGTGCAGCCGAGCAGGCGCTAAAAGAAATTGAGACTGTCGTACGCAGCGCGATGGACCGCCTCGTGTCGCAGCTGCCCTAGCGGTCGAACCCGTCAATGATGGCGTCGATGATGTCATCTTTTTCATCACGATGGACGAAGGCTGCGTGTGCGGCGTTGATCTGAAACGCCATCAGGTCATCCAGGTCGTAGTGGAACGTCTGCGAAAGTAATGCCAGTTCACGCGAGAGGGTGGTGTGGCTCATCAGCCGGTTGTCGGTGTTTACCGTGACCACAAAACCCAGACGGTAGAGCAAATCAAACGGGTGGTTCACCATCTGCGCACCCTCACCCACGGCACCGGTCTGGAGGTTCGACGACGGGCTGGTTTCTAGGGGAATCCCACGGTCTAACACCCACTGGGAGAGTTGACCTAGCTCCACCCGGAGCCCGTCGTTGTCTGAGGTGATGTCCATGTCTTCGACAATGCGCACACCGTGCCCTAAACGCAGCGCCCGGCCATCGAGAAGCGCCCCACGAATACTCTCCACCCCATCGGCTTCACCCGCGTGAACCGTAATAGGGAAGAACTCTGAGGAGAGCAGGTCGAACGCATCTTTGAGTCTCGAGGGTGGGAACCCCGCTTCGGGGCCGGCAATATCAAAGCCCCACGCGCCGTTGTCGCGGTGGCGCAGCGCAAGCTTTGCAATCTCGACGCCGTTGTCGGCCTGACGCATCGAGGAGACGAGCTGCCCGGCCCACATCTGACCACCGTTAGCTCGAATAGCTTCTACCGCCTCGTCGATACCGGCTTGGACCGCCTCAACGGCCTCATCCAAACTGAGCCCACGACGCAGGTGCTGCTCTGGGGCCCAGCGCAACTCACCACAAATCACACCGTCCTCGTGGAGGTCTTCGACAAACTCGCGGGCTATCCGCTGCAGTGCGGGTGCGGTCTGCATCACACCGGTCGTGATGTCGAAGGTCTTCAGATACTCCACCAGTGAGCCGGAGTCTGACTGGTTGGCAAACCACTGGGCCAATTCACCGGCATCGGTCGTCGGCAAGTCGAGCTCGTGCTCGGGTGCGAGATCAATGATGGTTTGTGGACGTAACCCACCATCGAGGTGGTCATGCAGGGACACTTTAGGAAGCGACTCGATGACGACGTCAGTGCCGGGAAGGGTGTGGCTCACGCGCTGTACTCCTTGAGAGTCCGAGGCCCGAACGCATCGGGCAATACTTCGTCGATAGTTTTGATCCCCGACCAGGTTTCTAGCACCATGCCCTCAGCAGAGTGTTCATAGAGCAGTTGCCGGCAACGGCCGCAGGGCATCAGAATCTCACCGTTGCCATCGACGCAGGTGAAGGCCACTAGCTTGCCCCCGCCGGTCATTTGCAGCTGGGACACCAACGAACATTCGGCACACAGTCCAATGCCGTACGAAGCGTTCTCGACGTTGCACCCCGAAACGATTCGTCCGTCATCGACGATGGCCGCTGCCCCCACCGGATAGTTGGAATACGGCGCATAGGCGCGACGCATCGCACCCGTCGCGATGTCTCGCAGGGCTTCCCAGTCGATGTCAGTCACGCGCCTACTCTTTCAGGTAGGGCTGGCCATCGGCCGCGGGCGCGCGAACCTTCCCCACAAATCCGACCACCGCAATGATGGTGACGAGGTAGGGCACCATCAGGATGAAGTCGGTAGGGATACCCGGGCTTACCTGGTTGGCCCACACCCGCAAAATAATGCTGAAGCCAAACAATAAGGCTGCTGCTGACATGTAGATGGGGTGCCAGCGGCCCAAGATCACCACGGCGAGGGCGATAAAGCCTTGCCCGGCGGTCATTTCTTTTCCAAAGGCTCCCACGTTTCCAATAGTGAGGGCCGCTCCACCGAAGCCTGCGAGCAGGCCACCGAGGCTCACCCACCAAAATCGCGTGCGGCCGACGTCAATACCGACGGTGTCAGCAGCGAGAGGGTATTCACCGACCGAGCGGGCGCGAAGGCCTAACTTGGAGCGGAAAAGCACCCACCACAGCAGCGGAACGGCCAAAAACACGCCGAAGACAGTGAGTCGGTTTTCAAAGAGAACCGGGCCCAGCACCGGAAGGTCTGAGAGCAACGGAAGCGAAATGATGGGGAACGTTCCGGGGAAGTTGGTCGAGTCGCTGTCATTGGCGAGCCACTGTGAGAAAAGGAAGTTCGTAATACCAATCACCAACACATTCAGCACCACTCCGACGATGATCTGGTCGGCGAGGTACCTCACGGCAAACACTGCAAGGACCATTCCTAATAGCGAGCCTGCAATCATGGCCGCAATCAACGCCACATACAGGTTCCCTGTCAAGGTTCCGACCACGGCACCGACGAACGCACCGGCGATGAGCTGCGCTTCGATGGAAATATTGACCACGCCGACGCGCTCACTCATGACGCCGGAGAGGCCACCAAAGATGATGGGCACGGCCAGAATCAGAGCATTACCCAACAAGAAGGCGATGGGCACCACGGAACCGGCGGCGAGCCAGCCCAAGAAGGCAAAGAGGGCAACCGCTCCGAAGATGATTACCCACCACAGCGGGACATCTTGCTTGCGCGACACCCAAATAGCTGCCACGACCGTCATCACAGCCAACAGAATGCCGGCAACGATTCCCACGGTGTTGGACATCGTGTCGAGGGCAGGCAATACGAAACGTGCATCGTCCGCGGTGATCTTGTAGGTGACCGGCTGGTCTTTGCCGAAGATTCCAAAGAAGAAGAACACGAAGAGTGTGAACGCCGCCATCACAATGGTGGATTTCCAGCTCACCTTCCTCTCGGCAAGCGAGAACATGCCGGGCGTCACTTCGATTCGGGTGTCACTCATTTGGTCACCTCCCGCTTGAGAATGCGACTTCGCAACTTCTCCAGTCCAGGCGTCTCTTTGAGCGCTGGCAGTCGGAAGATTGCCCTAATAAGCGGTGGCGCGGCGATAAACAGCACGATGGCGCCTTGGATAATGCCCAGCACTTCAGATGACACTCCAATCACCTGCATTTGTGGGCCACCGGCTTTGAAGGCGCCAAAGAGAAGACCCGCGAAGAGAATGCCGATGGCATTTCCACCACCGAGTAGCGCCACGGTAATGCCGTCGAAGCCGATACTGGCGTGGATACTTTCGGTATAGCCCACCTGAATGCCGAGGGATTGGTGGGCGGCACCAATTCCGATCAGGGCTGCTGAAGCAAACATGGCGGCGATGTAGGTTCGCTCGACATTGATTCCCGACGTGCGCGCTGCGTGGGGGTTGTGTCCCACCATGCGGAATCGATACCCGATGGACGAGCGCTCCATCAACCACCAGTAGAACCAGACGGCAAACGCCACCAAGAACACTCCCGCATGAACCTTGTAGGTCCCAGCAAACAGCTCAGGAAGCTGAGCCGTCACAGCAGGAGGGTCTGACTTGGGCGTGCCACCGGCCGTAGGGTCTTGCAGCAGCTCGGGGCTTCGAATAAACCAGGTGAAGAGGTAGATGGAGATGTAGTTGAGCATGATGGTGACAATCACCTCATGTGCTCCGGTTCTCGCTTTGAGGTATCCCACGAAGGCACCTAAAGCGGCCGACCCCAGGATGGTGGCCAAGACAGCGACGAGCACATGGATGCCGAAGGGCAAGTCCATGCGTGTCGACACATAGGTTCCCCACAGGATGCCGAACATCATTTGACCGTTGCCACCAATATTGAACAGTCCCACCCGGAATCCCAGAGAGATTCCCAACCCTGCGGCAATAAGGGGCCCGGCAAATCGGATGGTCTCGGTCAGAGGCTTGAAGCCTTCGATGAGGGTGTCTGCTCGGGCGTTGAAAATCGCGCCCCGGAAAAGTGCTTCGTAACCAGCACCAATCGCGCCCAGACCGCCAGCGACGGCAGCACCGGCATCACCGGAAGCGACTCCATCAATGAAGTCTTCTGCAGAAAAGAAGATAAACAGCGAGCCGATGACGAAGCCCATGATGATGGCGGCCGCGACACGGGTGGCACCGGTGGAGAGTATTTCTTTCAAAATCATTAGGCCGCCACTCCTTCGGTGATTCCCGCCATCAGCTTGCCCAACTCTTCTCGGGCAATCGTGGGGGGAACGACACCCACAATGCGGCCTCGGTACATCACCGCAATCCGGTCCGCGAGGGCATAGACCTCGTCGAGCTCTGTCGAGATGATGATGACGGGAATTCCCCGATCACGCGCAGCCACGATTTGCTCGTGAATGAACTCAATGGAACCCACGTCCACTCCGCGTGTGGGTTGCGCGGCGATAAGGACTGAGAGGTCTCGGCTGAGCTCTCTGGCGACGACGACTTTCTGCTGGTTACCCCCCGAAAGGTTCTTCACCAGCGTCTTTTCAGACGGAGTTCTCACGTCAAATTCTTTGATGAGCTCGTCGGAGCGGGTCTTTCGAGCAGCTTGGTCGATGGTGAGACCCTTCACCCAGGGAGCTTGGTGGTAGCCGTTGAGCATGAAGTTTTCTTCGATGCTGAACTCTCCGACAAGTCCGTCTTTCTTCCGGTCTTCGGGAATGAACCCGACCCCTTTATCGAGCACTTTTCTCACCGGATCGACGGTGATGTCTTCACCGTTGAGAGTGATTACCCCACTGGCGGGGGTGCGAAGACCCAGCAGGGTATCGGCCAGTTCTGTTTGGCCGTTTCCTTGGACACCCGCGATGGCCAAGATTTCGCCTGCGTGAAGATCGAAACTCACATCATCCAGTACCCGCTGATTGCGCTCATCAATGACGGTGAGGTCCTTGACGCTCAAGATGGTGTCGCCGGGCTTGGCTTCTGATTTGTCGACCGATAGGTCCACCGCACGCCCGACCATCAGCGAAGCCAGTTCTTCGGTCGACGCCTCAGGAGATGCGGTGTCGACAACTTTTCCGCCTCGAATCACCACAATGCGGTCACACACCGCTTTTACCTCGCGAAGCTTGTGGGTGATGAAGACGATGCTGGTCCCCTCGTTGGCGAGCTGACGCATGATGTCCATCAATTCGTCGGTTTCCTGCGGAGTCAACACGGCGGTGGGCTCGTCAAGAACCAGCACCTTTGCATCACGCACCAGCGCCTTGATGATTTCCACTCGCTGCTGAACACCCACTGGAAGGTCTTCGACGACCGCATCGGGGTCCACATTGAATCCGAAACGATCGGAAATTTCGCGAACAAGCTTGCGGGCTTCTGCGAGGTCTAACGCCCCGAACTTTCCCGTGGGCTCGTTGCCCAATATGACGTTCTCGGCGACGGTAAAGACGGGTATGAGCATGAAGTGTTGGTGGACCATGCCGATACCTGCCGCCATGGCGTCGCCGGGGCCTTTGAAGGAGACCTGTTTGTCATCGAGCAGGATTTCGCCGGAGTCAGCTTGGTAGAGGCCATAAAGCAGATTCATCAGGGTGGACTTACCCGCGCCGTTTTCACCCAGGAGTCCTACGACCTCGCCAGAGTTGACGGTGAGTGAGATGTTGTCATTGGCACTCACGGGCCCGAAACGTTTCGACATTCCCCGTAGTTCTAACTTCACCCTCAACCCCCTCGTTGGACTAAGTAATACTACGACAGGCCAGAGTGCGCCTCATTTCGAAAAAGGAAAGGGCCCCTGGTTTCCCAGGGGCCCTTCCTACTCGACTCTCGGCTAGGCGAGGGGGTCGATGCTTCCGTCGATGATGCCGGCCTTGATCTCGTCAAGGCGGGTCTTCACCTCAGCAGGGATTTCCGCGTCGAAGCCGTAGAACGGCGACAGGGCGGTACCCACGTTCTCCAGGGTTCCGATGTAGGCGTCACCGGAGAACTCAGCGCCACCAGCGAGGTCGGCGATGATGTTGAAGGTGGCCTCACCCATGCGCTTCTCAGCGGAGGTCAGGATGAACGGTGCGTACTCCTCAGAGGTAGCCGCGATGTCCTTGTCCACACCAATCATGACGGCGTCAACGCCGGCTTCCTGGATGGCTTCGGAACCAGCACCAAACTGGTCGCCACCGACCGGGAAGAGCACGTCAGCGCCCTTCTCGAGCTGAGCGGCGGCAATGGACTTCGAGGTCGCCGAGTTCGGCGCGAAGTCACCGATGAAGTCACCAGTCGCAGCTGCAGGATCCCAACCGACGACGGTCACCGCGGTGCCGGTCTCTTCGGCGTAGGCCATTGCTCCGTTGTAGTAACCGGTCATGAAGTCGGTCACAGCGTCAATCTGCATACCACCGTAGGTACCAATGGTCTTGGTGGTCGAGTAGGCAGCAGCCAAATATCCAGCCATGTAGCTCGACTGGTTCATGAGGTAACCCACGGGCTTCAGGTTGGCGTTTCCTTCGCTCCAGCCATCAATGGTGACAAAGTGAACGTCGGGGTTCGCGGCGGCAGCAGCGTTGACGTCTGCGACCAGATTGAACCCGACCGCGAAGATGACGTCACAGCTGGCGTCAACCATGGCCTGGAGGTTTGGTGCGAAGTCTTCGGGGCTGTTCGACTCAGCGTCAGCAATCTGCACACCAAGCTCAGCTTCGGCCTGCTTCAGACCGTCGTAGACAGATTCGTTGAACGACTTGTCGTTCCAGCTTCCCTCGTCGGATACGGCGCACGCCAGGAAGTCAACCTCGGGGGCAGCTTCGACAGTTTCTTCAGCGGCCGGCTCAGCGGCCTCTTCGGTAACTTCGGCTTCACCGGCGCCACCGGCACAACCAGCCAGCACAAGAGCCGCAGCACCAAAGACTGCGAATCCAGCGAGGCTCTTCTTCGTGAGTGTTGTCAACTCAGTTTCC
>Ga0255779_1003089_pt1 | contig 16943 bp, 15 predicted proteins | sample 011ome_21_FD_179977 | JGI IMG/M metagenome (GOLD analysis project Ga0255779, IMG submission 179977) | Coastal salt marsh microbial communities from the Groves Creek Marsh, Skidaway Island, Georgia - 011508AT metaG (version 2) | ecosystem: Environmental > Aquatic > Marine > Intertidal zone > Salt...
GAACCTGCAATTTGACATATCTCCAAATATTCTTCTCGCCAGTTCGCATAAAACATTTCCAAGGTTTACCTGACCTTTAGAAATACCGGTATTGGTTCTAGCCCACTTTGCCGCTTGGAAGCCCTTCTGGAACAACCGGTTCAGGATCTTGCCTGAAACTTTACGCTTGCAGGCATCATCATAAGCTTTCTTCACTTGTCCAAGAATTTCAGTTTCACCCACCATTTGTGAATCAATTCCAGAGGTGACTTCAAAAAGGTGCCGTACAACTTCTTCACCAGAACGCTGATAGGTGTGAATATCAATGAAGTCAGGATCTAACTTCCTAAATTGACCAAAAAATCGGGAAAGTGACTGTGGAGAGAAATTACCGTCTACCGAAGCTCCATAAATTTCCGTACGATTACAGGTATTAAGTAAAAGGCATTCACTCAGTCCCGGCAATTGCGTAAGCCCGCTATAAAAGTCGTCAATATGCTCTGGTTGTAAGCTAATTTTCTCTCGAGCTTTGAGGTCTGCCACATGATGGGAACTGCCAAGAAGATGCAGGAAATTTCCACAATCACTAATCATCGATCAAGTTTGGCCAAAGGAGGAATTTGCAGCAGGCAAAAGGGAAGATTTTGTTTTCTCAGCTTTTGAGCTGACAAAGCTCAAACTCAGAATTGCGATAAAAAATAAGGCAATGCATGATTTCGCAAACCTGGAGCCAAAAAGTCTATTACCCATCCGAAGGAAAAACAACAGCGTGTAGCCAAGCCAAAGGGCAAGAGTAATAATAAGCTTGTTGGTGGTAACAAATTCAGGCTGTTTTATCCAATGCATACCTCCCACAACCAAGGATAAGGTAAGAAAAAAGAATCCGATAGAAAGCAACCTGTAGCTTGCATGCTCCAAGTTGTGGATAGGGGGTAAAAATGAACCAAGTTGGTTTGATTTTCTTGATAGCAATGCCTGACGTTGCATAAGATACATACCACTAACCACAGCAAGAAGTGAAAAAATGCCGTAACTAAAGATGGCAATCGAGGCGTGTAACTCAATCCACGGATCTGAAAAGAGACGCTGGTAATTCTCCGCGACCCAATAGGGCGGGTCGAAACTCTTTACACTCAACGCAAACCACCCAGCACACATTGACAACCCTGCGCAAAAAGTTCCAAGAAGATTAAGTCGCCAAAGAATTCGCAGGATCAAGTAGGTCAAAATTAAAGACCAAAGGATAAATTGGATTCTCTCCAATGTGTTTCCAAGAGGGCACCCATGAACATCAAGGCCACGAAGAAAAAGAGCACGGGTATGAAAAATAAAGCCAAGGATAATCGAAAATAAGGGTATTTCAGAAAGTGGGAGGCTTACCGTTTTCAAGGGTTTATAAAACCCAACAAAAAAGGCCAAACCGTATAAGCCACCTGCCAGCCATAGCAGGTCTCGGACTTCGTTGAAATTCACCTTTCGATTGACTCAGTGATTAATATTTGGAGAGAAATAAGTGAGTCAGCTTGCTGTCTGCCTGACAGGTTCAGAACCGAAATATTCTCTCATGGATGCACAGTCAGTGCCTTCACAATTCACGCAGCAGGGACGAATACTTGATTGAAAATCATTGTTAATGTGTTCGATTACCAACTGAGCACATAAATCAATAAACTTTTCTTCCATATTAAAACAATCAACTCGATAAAAGTGATCCACGACTTCTTCTGCATAACCTCGAAATTCAATATCAATCTCATCTAAGGTTTCAATGTGGTCGGTGGTGAAAGCTATGGGGACCATTAAAATAGCTTTCTGCTTTGTTTCCGCTATGACTTGAGGGGTGGATGGAGTGAGCCATTTTGTGCGTTGCGGGCCAACTTTGCTTTGCCATGCCAGGGCACCTTCATGACCCAATCCGGAATCTTGTAAGACTTTTTCAATTCTGTTTACTGACCCCTGGATTTCCTCGTTGTATTTGTCTCCTTTTTCAAGGCAGTACGATTCAGGTAAACTGTGAGCGGAGTAGATGATACGAATATCTTCATCCTTCAAGTCATGCTTCTTTTTCATCTCTTCAAATTTTCTTCTAATCAGCATGGCCCAAAGCTGGGAATAATCTTCCCTGTCCCACCATTGGTCGATTGCGGAGATTTTGTTTTGAATGCTTTTATTACATGGTTTGTCTAGCCAACGGTAGGCGTCGCAAAAGGATGAACCGCTTGTACAGCAACTATGCTGAGGATACTGAGAGAAAAGAATAATCCTTTCAGCTTCGCTATACTGTTCGATCATTTCACTGGTTCTTGGTGAGCAGTAGCGAAAGCCCGATACACAAAGATGGGGTGCAGAACCTGGATTAATTTGATCTAATTTTTTAGCAATTTCCAGGCACTGGTTTTCCATAATAGTCTTGGTAGGGGAATATTGCCCAATTTCTTCATACCTTTCCTGTATTTTAGGAGTTCTACGCCAGGCAATAAACCGCCCAAGTACTTTTTGAAAGGGTAATTTTAAAAGTTCCCGATCTTGAAAAAGTTCTTTCAAATAAGGATGTATTTCCTCTTTGTTTTGAGGGCCTCCCATGTTGAGAAGAATGATAAGCGTTTTTACTGGGGTGTCGGATTGGATGGAATTCATGGTACTGTGCACGATCAATAAGGTAGTTTTTCTATCAGTTTGTTTTGACTGAGGCAATCTTTCCGAATGAAATGATAGAGAAAATATCAAGCAATATCAGCGTCTAAACAGTTAGGTAGAGAAACACCGGAGAAAGCAGAACCCGAAAATTGGAGACCAGGGTTTAAGAGTGAAAGCTTGTTGGCCGCTTTTACTCGAAAACGCATTTTTAGGTCAGGGAGAGGGATGCTTTTTTTCCATCTTTTGATGTGACGAAAATCCGGTTTATTTTTCATACCAAGTAGTTTCGTCAAATCTTTTTCCACGGCATCATATATCTGCTTGTCTGGAGCAAGGGCAAGATCTGGCATTCTCTCTCCCCCCACAAAGGTGGTGAGCAGGATATTACCCTTTGGGGCTCGGCTTTCAAAAAGAGTACTGGAAAAAAGAGATCCTAAAATAGACAGATTTTCTTTTTGCGGAACTAAAAAGCCAAAGCCATCAAGATTATGTTCAATATTTTCTTTTTTCATTCCAAGGAAAACCATACTTAGGGGAAAGTAGGTCACCTTTGTTAAATCATTAAAGTTTTCTTTCCCCTTTATATTTTCCCAGGTAATATTTGGAATTTGGTCAACCGGGATGGTTGAAATAACTTCATCACATACGAGTTCAGATAAATTTCCTGTTTGGGTTCGGCTTTTGACTTTCCATTCTTTGGCAAGGCGGGTAACGGAAATCACAGATTCATTGGTGAGAACTTCTTCGGACTTAAGATTTTTTTGAATCAGGAATCCGAGTTCTTGCATTCCATCAGGAAATGAGAGCAAACGTGTTTTTGTTTTATTTTTTTTCGAACCCCGGGTTGTAAGCATGCCGACAAAGAGGGAACGGTGCTGTTGTTCCATTGTGTGAAGTGCAGGAAATGCACTGGCAAGGTTTAGGGTTTCAGGGGCGGAGGCATAGATGCCTGAAATAAAGGGGTTTCCGCAGTAGTCTAAGGCTTCTGTTCCCAATCGTCTGGAAATAAAAGAGGCCACGCTTTCCAATCCATTAGCGTTTCCTTTGGGCAGGAATGGTTCCAGTAACATGCGTAATTTACCTTTAGGGCTTAGGAATGGGCTGGATAAAAAAGATTTAAAGTTAAGGGGGAGAGCAACTAGCTTTTGGTTTCTTACAATAAAGCGTTTATTAGCCTTTGGGTTTGCATCCAAAGCATGTGTAAGTGCCCCCATCTTTTCCAGGGTATCTCTCGTATTTTGATTTCGAAGGCTAAGCGTGTTGGCACTATAATCCAATAAGTAGCCATCTTTTTTCTCAGACTGCAGAACCCCGCCCACTCGAGGACCGGATTCGATGAGTGTAATGTGATGTCCTTCCTTTTTTTTCTTCCAGGCAATAGATAAACCACTTAGGCCACCGCCAAGGATGCAAATCTTTTTATTTTTCATCTAGTACGATTTGAGCTTGTGGCATGGAGTTAGGTTTAGAGAATGGTGTCGATATTATGGATGAATTAAAAAGCAGTTTGCACCTGATTACAAATCCGAAGGAGGCAAAAGCTGGTGAACTTCTCAACGCTTTGCAAAAATTGGACGAATGTTTAAGCAATGAGAGTAATAAAATCCACCCGCGCTTGTTACATTTCCTGCAAAACAGAAGTTACCAAAAAGCTTTGACATGGATTAATGGGGGAGAACCTGAAAAAGGTACTTGCGGGAAATGAGTAAAAAGGAACGCAAAAATAAAAAAATTACCATCGAAAAGCCAAAAGATTTTGGATCCAATCCTTTTGCATCTATCGAAGTTTGTGGGCTTTCTAGTTTTATGCCTGAAAATCGAGGCCCTGAAGTTTCAAAATCAGGAAGTCCCGCGAAAACTACTAAAGGCCTCGGGAAAATTGGCCAAGGCGAGCGTTTAGAAATTCGTAGAGAAAAAAGTGGACGCGGCGGCAAGACTGTAACAACAGTCAAACCATTTCCAAGTTATATAGGTCTGGAACAAAAGGAGAAACTGTTAAAAAAGTTGAAGAGCACCCTGGGCACTGGGGGAACTTGGGTTCAGCAGACTATGGAATTACAAGGAGATAAAAGGAAGGAAGTTTACGACTGGATGGAAGCTTCTGGGTTTAAGCCTATTTTTGCTGGTGGATAACTTACTACCAAATAATAAATTTATGAAGATGTTTGCTTTTCCTGTTCCTTGCTTTCGGAATCAGTGGGAACTGAATTTTTGACACCGGAATCTTCCTTTTTGAAGTCATGGTCCTCCAGTGGCTCCTGATTCATGACATCATTAATATCCTGTTCCCATTCACTTTTCGCATTCTTGAATTCTTTGACACCTTTCCCGAGTGAGCGAAAAAGTTCAGGAACTTTCTTTGCCCCAAAAAGTAACAATACGATAAGAAAAATGAGGATGATTTCACCTCCACCAAAGTTTCCGATGAATGCAGGAGATAAAGTAGGTAATGTCATAATAGCTTAAAAAGTAGGGTTAGGAGCTCCTTGAGGCAACAAATTTAACCGTGTTTTCTCTAAGAAAAGCCAGCACCTTTTATAAACCAAGTTGGCGGAGTGCCTCTGGTTTTGGTTTATTTACAGAACTCTGGTCTGCCTCGAAGAAGCCATGAAGTTGACGAATACGTGTAGGATGCCTCATTTTCCTGAGAGCTTTAGCTTCAATTTGACGTATACGTTCACGGGTAACTTTGAATTGCCTTCCAACCTCTTCCAGGGTTCGACTGTATCCGTCTTTGAGACCAAATCGCAGAGAAAGCACATTGCGCTCTCTTTCTGTCAAGGAGTCTAACACATCTAGGATTTTTTCCCGAAGAAGAGAGTATGCTGTCATGTCATAAGGATTTTCCGCTCCCTTATCTTCAATGAAATCACCAAAATTGGTATCGTCACTGTCACCAACAGGGCTCTGCAATGAGATAGGTTGCTGAGCCATTTTCATGATACTTTGAACCTTGTCCAACGGAAGACCCATTTCGGTGGCTACTTCATCTGGTGTGGGTTCATGCCCTAATTCCTGAAGTAATTGCTTTTGCACCTGCATGACTTTATTCAGGGTTTCAATCATATGGACAGGTATACGAATTGTGCGGGCCTGATCGGCAATCGAGCGGGTTATTGCTTGCCGTATCCACCAAGTGGCGTATGTGGAAAATTTATATCCCCGGCGGTATTCAAATTTTTCAACGGCCTTCATTAACCCCATGTTACCTTCTTGAATTAAATCAAGAAAAGACAATCCCCGATTGGTGTATTTTTTGGCAATGGATATGACAAGGCGAAGGTTGGCCTCTACCATCTCGGTCTTAGCCTTGTGTGCAAGGCGCATGTAGCGCCGAAGATCACGAATGAGATGAGCTAATTCCGTAGGATCCATCCTGAATTTTGACCTAGCTTCGTCTAACTCTGCGTAGACACGCTCCATTTTAACCCCTTTTCGCTTTACCTTAACGGTATCTTTCTTGGCTAATTCTAGGTTGTTCACATTTCTTGTGATCGCTTTAAGTTCTGGACCGACCTGGTGCAAAAAGTCTTCAAAAATTTTGAGCTTGAGGCAGCATTTTTTGAAAATAGGTGCCAGTTCGCTCTCAAGTTTCTTGAAGCGAGTAGAGGCCCTTTTTCTTTGGGTATCGTTTGAGGCAGACTCAATGCCCTTCCAAGATTTGTCAATTTTCCTGTAAAGTTCTTCTAGAGCAACCAATTGTTTGGCAAGATTTTTGAAATAAGTTTCCCTACTGTCTATTTTCTTGTCTAGAACCACTCGGTCAAATCGTTCTTCTCTGGATAAAAGCTTTCGGCAAATATCCATTTGGAATTCAGTAGTAAGAGAGACCGAGTAGATGATTTTAAGTGCCGAGCTTTCAGCGGTTTCAATTCTCTTGGAGATATCAACTTCTTCTTCCCGAGATAGCAAAGGGACTTGTCCCATCTGTTTGAGATACATGCGGACAGGATCATCCAACATGTCACTTTGGTTTGAGCGAGCTGTTTCCTCTTCGTTCTCTTCTTTTTTCTTTTTGAATTTGTCAACCTCCGCTGAGTCAAGCAACTTGATTTCAAGGTTGTTGAAAATAGAGATTACATTTTGCAACTCTTCAGGTTGAGTTGCAATTTCTGGTAGGGCCGTATCAACATCCTTGTAAGTTAAAAATCCTTGTTCCCTCGACAAATGAATGAGTTCCCGAACTTTTTCATTCATCTCATCATTAAGTGCGTGCGGTTGGACATTTTTTTTCAATGTCTTAGCGACTTCTTTAGCAGATGTTTTCAGTGACTTGGCTGAACTCTTCCCTGGAGCTTTCTTGGGAGCGGTTGCTTTTGCCGAAGTTTTTTTGGTTACAACTTTTGCTTTTGCCGTGGACTTTTTAGCGACGGGTCTAGCTTTTGCAGGAGCAGACTTTTTGGCAGGTGCTTTGGTCTTTGCTGACTTGGCAGCGGGCTTTGTTTTTGTTGTTGATTTATCAGTCTTTGGTGTAGGCATGGAAAGTTATTAGTTCGGTAATGATGAAAAGGACAAAATAGGTGGCGAGTTTCGTTGTTTCCTGATCTCTTTCAACTCATTTCTTAAATCGATAAGGGTTGCGGATTCGTCATTAGAAATTTGCAGTCGGTTTCGTATCGATAATTCTCTTGCTTTGGAACTACGCAAAAATAGCACGGCCAGGCATTCATTGGCCAATTGTAGGCTAGATTCATTTTCATCATCGGTCGAATCGTTGAAAAGGCACTGGTGGAATGCTTTACGCTCTTCATCATCTTCAAGTAGATCTTCCATGTGACTGACTTGCATGGGGCCGTCTGCTTTGATTTCAGCAAGAATCTTGGCCAAGATACGACCTGAAGCATTTGTAAAGTTAAGCCAAGTAGGCTCGATAAGGTAGGCAAGTGGCCCAGCGATCCGATCGTCATGCAAAAGGATATACAATAAATCATCCTCCACATTTGTCAAACGTTCTGGCCTATTAATTACTGATTTCTTTTCAGATCTTTGTGGATTCTGGAATTGATATTTTGGCTTTTGTTGCCGTTCAAATAATTCAAAGTCCTTTTTTATAGATTCGTTTGACACATTGAGTTGGATACTAAGGTCTTTGATTAAAGTTTCTTTGACAACAAAGGAGTCGACTTTAACAAAAGAACGAAAAAGGAAATCACAGATATTTTTGCGGATGCTAGGATTTTCTTTTTCTTCTTGGTTGGCAAAGTTTTCAACAACATATTGAACCATTGAAATAGAGGAGGAAAGGATTTCAGAAAGTTTATTTTTTCCAAAATCCAACAAAATTTGGTCGGGGTCACTGCCTTGTGGGAGAGAGGCAAAACGTGCATTTAATCCGCTTTCCATGAAAATGGAGACATACTTAAGGCCTGCTTTTCTTCCTGCCTCATCTCCATCCAGCAAGCAGATAATACTTCTCGGGTTAGATTTTTTCAGCAAATCCGCCTGAGATGCCGTAAAAGCAGTTCCCTGGGGAGCAATTACGGTTTCAAAGCCCTCTACGTAGCACCGGATTGCATCAAGTTGGCCTTCAACAAGTATGAAATCCTGACCGGCCTTGAGGGCCTTATTGGCTAAATGTAGATTGAAAAGAATCTGACTTTTTTGGAAAATGGTAGTTTCTGGTGAATTTATATATTTGGGTGCTTTTTTGTCTCCCCACTCCGGCGTAACCGATAGTTTGCGGGCAGTAAAACCGCAGATACGCCCTAATTTTTCGTAGATGGGAATCATTAGCCTCCCTTGGAAACTTGAGACCATTTTTCCTTGCCTTAATTTTTCTCGAAAAAGCCCAGCCTTGGAGAGAACTTCTTTACTGAATTTTTTTTCTAACAAGTAATCAGCAAGCTTAAACTCATTGGTCGGGGCGTAGCCAACACCAAATGCCTCCGCAGTTGTTTTATCAAATTTTCTTTCTTCAATCCAATATTTCCAAGCTACTTTACTCTCAACTGAATCCTCATGGAGCTTTTGCATAAACCACTTTTTGGCTTCTTCATTAACGGCGTGCAACTCTGCCCGGATCGACTTCACAAAAGGCTTGGTTGAATCCCCCTTTTCATATCGCAGAGGAATGCTAAAACGTTGGGACAGAAACTCGATAGCCTCTTGAAAATCTAGGTTTTCTACCTTTTGAACAAAAGAAATAGCATCACCGGTTTCTCCCGAACTGAAACATTTAAAAAAACCTTTTTGGGGGTGCACATAAAAAGAAGGAGTTTTTTCTTGCTGGAAAGGGCTAAGTCCAACCCAACTTGACCCACTTTTTTTGAGCTCAACATAGGAACTTACAAGATCGAATAAATCAATTCTTTCTTTGAGTTCATTAATAAATCCATTAGCAAGTCTAGGCATTGTACTGAAGGAGGTCTACAACCTAAAGGGATTGAAGTTTGAAAAGTTCCATCTTTGCTTGTTGATGAACACCAGAACCGGCAGGAGCCAGCTTCATTAATTCTTGGTATAGAATACCTGCCGTAACAGGCATTTTTTCAACTAAGTGATAGCGGCGTGCAAGTTCCCAAAGGATTTCAGTTGATTGGGGAAACAGCTCTTTCGATTTTTCTAACTCCACTAAGTATCGCTTCGCGGGCAATGTCTCTCTGGCTATTCGGAGGTAGTCGAGCCGAGTAACCAGGTCAAACGGGTTATGCCTAATTGCCTCTAGAATGGTCATCTCAGCTTCTCTTTCTTCCCCAAGCTGAAAATGGGCTTGCGAGCATAGTCGCCATGCTTCTGCATCGGATGAATTTATTTTAAGTGCTTCACGAGCATGATAAAGGGCTTGAGTATAGTTGGAATTCAAAAAAGCAGTTCGACTTTTCTCCATAGATGATTGCTCCTCTTCTTCTTCGGCAGGCAGAGCAAAGGCGTCAGCCAGGTTAATAGAGTGGGATGCAGGCTCGGGGACGGTCACAAAATCGGGTTGATTCTCAGAAAGGGATTCGGGATTACCGATGGGCGGGGGAACTTTAGGTCCAGAAGACACAACTTTTTCTGTGGCTGATGCTGTAGCCTCCCTGAGCAAAGCTTCAGCCAACATGGAAACACTTTTTTCATCCGTCGAAATACCGGCATCAAGTAAATCAGCCAGCCTTCTTCTCCTGAGCAGATTTGCCACTTCGAGATTAAGGTCACTGGAGTCGATACTTCCTGGATGAGTTTTTTCGAGAGCAAGGCATAGAGATTCTGCTTGATCTTCATCTTTTTCAATGAGGCTGATGCGCAAAAGACCCAGGAGAGGTTTTGGACTGACTCCATCTTCCAGTTTGGCGGAGACTCGAAACCAGCGGGCTGATTGTGCCCACAATTTTTTATCATAGAAGAGATTGGCCAGAACGAGGGCATCCTCATTGGTGCACAGGTCGGGCACACGGGAGAATGCATTAATTGCCTCTGTTTTTTTGTCAGCTTCTGCCAATAAACGGGCATATTTTAACCAAATCTCCTTTTGTTCGGGATAATGGGTGAGGAATTCACGAAAATTAATCTGAGCGTTGACTTTATCTCCTGCCAGTAAGTGTGCCTCAGCGGTTTCAAGGTGGATATCCTTGGATGCACCCGAGGATAATGCTTGATCAAAGCGAAATGCAGCCAAAGGATGATTTTCCATATCTGCCAAGGAACGACCAAGTTGAACAAGAATTTCCTGAGAATTGGGAAACTCCTCGTTCAGACTACGAAGAAGTCGCACCGCACCTTCTGGGTCTCCTTCAATTCTTTTAGAAATTGCTTCTGTAAGATCCGGTTTTTTTTTCTCCGGAGAAGGGGGAGATACAGAAACTACCGTCTTGTCTTTTACCGGCTCCCCACAACCAAACAGTACAAGCATGATTGACCCATACAGGATGATTGATAAGCATATTTTGGCTTTGAGCATGAATTGTTTTTTTCAAAGGTTTTCTAAACGTCAAGCAATGGTATTATTTTTCTTTTTTGGAATGATAACTTGTTTATTTGCAGAGACGCAAAACATTACACAAAAAAAGGAATCTTCAAAAGATGAATTTGATGATGATCAAACCTTTGTCTTTATAGGGGAAAGTATGCAGAGTGCCCGCGGTCTTTATCAAGCCTTAGTTCCGATTATTAAATCATTGGAAAAGATTCGTGAGATTAAAATTACCCCAGTTAACTTTCCAAAAATTGTGATAAAACTTGATACTTCTGCGGCACCTGGACTTCATACCTCTAGCCTACTGGTGGATGCCATACTAGAGTTCTTGAGAAACCGAGGTTATGAAAAGGAAGAGGTTGACCTTTTAAGTTTTCATTTTGATCAACTAATTCGCTCTAAATCTTACAACCTTTATACCCAGGGTAGATTTTACAAAGGTCATAAAATTCAAAGCCCTCAAGATAGGGATTTTTTTAAAAATGACTGGTATCATGACAGCTCCATGCCTCCACAAGTCCATGATCGAGCCAAATTCTTTCTGGAATTTCCCTATGACCTTGAGAAAAGAATCGCGGAAGAGAGAAAAAGTTACATTCCATCCGCCCTACTGGATCCTCAAACCTACTGGATTAATCTTGCCGTGATTATGGATGATACAAACCTTGGTCTCAGGGGGGCAGCCTCTAATATGTCGCTGGATCTGGTGACCAATTCTCAACGATTTCGGCAAGACTCAACTCTTGGGGCGGCGGCTGTTACCGAAATCCTCGCCATTCCTGAAATTTGGCAAAAGAGATTATTTTCCGTTGCGGACCTATTTAAATACCAATTTGCAGGAGGGGGAGATTTTGATGCTGAATTTATAGCCTCTTTCCCTGCATTGCTTGTAAGTTCCAATCCTTTTTCAGTGGACTCGGTTGCTTGGCAGTTTGTAGCAAAATCCAGAGATTCGAGAAAGTTTTCTACTCGAAGTAAGAAAAATGCTCTAATATTTAAGTATGCGGAAAGTTTAAATCTTGGTCAAGTTTTTGACCCTACTGTGATTAAGGTTCCCGGGATGCCTGTAAAATGAGATTGTGGGAGTATATTCTTTCTTCGCGATCTTACTGAAGGCTAGATTGCCTTTAGGCAATTAGTAAAGCTAGCCTCATAGTGATTGAAACCGCGACACTAGGGGAAGAAATTTGGAAAGGAATATAGGGTTTATCTTCTGCAATCCTGAATAATGCGAAGGTAAATTTCTCTTAAGTCGTGCATTCGAAGATCTGTTTCCCTCAAATAATTTGAGAAAACTTTTTGCTCGTGGTGAGAGAAAAGTCGGTTCAGGCGCATCGACTCGTTGAGAGCAGAGTGAGCTTTTTTGAGGTGACAAACAGCGAGTAAGAAATCACCCAAATCCAAGCAGTTTGCCGCAAGTAAACAATGTTTTTCAGCATCCGCCAAGCTGCTTGAGTAACTCCATGAAAGGCTTGGCTCAGGGAGGTTATTATTATTTCGCATGAGTTGGTCCCAGGCTGCTCGCAGGTAAGAAAATAGAGCAGTAGAAGATATGTAAACCGGATGCCTATGTATGGTGTAAGGATCCATCTTACGAATTTCTTCCATGTCTAAAGGACGAATTTTATGAAAGGCTTCGTCGTCTAAATCAATTTCATCCATTGAGGACCAATCATCCCGGTGCCACCCCATGATTTCGGCTGTAGCATCTAAGCGGTCCGGGTCTGCCTTGACTTGGTTGTAGGCATTTATAAACCGAACGATCTCTTTGTCAGATGTCCTGAGGAATTTTTGCCAATCCGCTTCGTTCCACGCAATATTTTCGTGATCATCCCAATCCCCATCGTGGTTACTTTCAAATTCGTATTGGCTCATTGTGTGATGGATAAATAACTAATGTTATGTATATGTTTTCAAGCTTGAATCGAATAAGGTCAATTTATTTTTTTTATTTAACAGAAATGATACCAGTCTTTATATCAGATGAGATCTAGAATTGTCTATTATGGCAGGGTGCAGGGCGTTGGTTTTCGTTGGAATGTGGCGGATGTCATTAAGCACTTTAGGCTCACTGGTACAGTCAAGAATTTGGCGGATGGCACGGTTGAAGTTTTTCTTGAAGGAGACCTCGAAGAAATAAAGGATGGAAAATTGGCGATTGAAGGCAGAATGAATGGCTACTGGATTACCAATGAAATAGAATTTAAAGAGGGAAAGTCTCACTTTTCTACCTTTTCAATTATTGAGTAATTTTTGCAGGCATGAATGGATACCAAGAGTAGCCAAGGCCGTTCAACAAGGTTTGTGGAAATTCTATGAGAGAAACCCAATCTGATCCGTCTTTTAGCATGAGCGAATCGTGACTCGGTGAGAGGAGCCGTAGGTTAATTTAATAATACAGAGAAGCCAAATCGCAAAGCCATTGACCCTGGCAGAAGAACATAATCCTTGTATGAATAAGGATACCAAGCCAACAAGAGATTCTTGATTTTTGTTTTAGGACTGTTCGACTTCTAAGGGAAAACTAAGTTTTCCTCCGTTGCGTGCGATCATTCTCAAGACAGCCTGAACGCTCTTTTCAACTAAAAATTCTTGTTCAACCCCAAGGTTCTCTGCTGTTTCCTGAAGGTTTGCAACCGGTACGGATAACAGAGTCTTGGATGTGGCCGTGTTTGCTTCGAGAGAAAGGGAGGTATCCTGATCTGTTAATCGAGAACTTTCGTCAGCCGGATTTACGGGCTCGGTTTGTTGGATTCGACTTGTTGTAGGTTTCATAACAGCAGATGTTGAGGATATTGAAGGGGACGAATCACTGAAGTTTTCTGAGTGAATATCTAAATTTGGAAGGTTAGGGGCGGGCAGTTCAGTTGATGGAGCGTATGAAATGGTATTGGGACTTGGAGCTGAATCAGCAAGGGCATCGATGTCTGTGATTTCTTCTTCAGGCTGAGTGTCAGAAACAACAGGTTGTTTACCGTTTAACTTGCGACCCAGTTCTTCAAAATATTCTTCCTGTTCCAGGTTTTCCAATCTTTCCTTAGCGATTTCCAACTTATCGTTGATTTCCGATATGCTAGATTCTAAGCTGAGTACAGGAGTTTGAACAAGGTCAGAAGAAGCTTTCAAACCATCTTCCAAAGCTGAAATCCGTTTCTGCAAAGCTTCTTTTTGAGCATGAACTTCAGTAATGAGTTCACTGGTTTCATCTCTTTTTTGGGCAATAGAAAGCTGGTTTTCCAGTTCTTTCCTTTGCTTCGATAGCTCATCTATCGCCCATTTTAATGATGATGTTTTGTCGTTTGGCACAGCTTAACCATTAAACGATCTTAATCTGAAATCAAGGAATTATAGAAGGCAAAGCAAAATTTTATAATTTTTTCAGTCAGTGGCCAGAACCTTATCTTTGGTAAAGAGATTGGTAGACCTCCTTGTATTTCTCTGCATTCTGATCAAAAGAGAAATATTTTTGATAGAATTTATAGGCAATGGTGCTTAACAAATTTTTTTTTGTTTCATTTATGCAAGCCTCCAGTAGGAGAGCGAGAGAGCCAATCGAGTCCTTGTCAAAAAGTAACCCAGATTGCATATGGTTTATGGCTTCCGAGTGTTCCGGGGTATTCGAGGCAAGTACAGGTACTTTTTCGGCAAAAGCTTCCATCAGTACAAGTGGCGGGGCGCCCTCGGAGCGGGAAGGGCAAACCAAAAGGTCGAGCAATGCAATATATTCTCTGCCACTTGGCTTGTAACCTAGAAAGTGGACTTTATCAGAAATTCCATATTCGCGGCATAAAACTTTTAACTCTTCCGTCAATATTCCTTCTCCCACGAAATAGAACCTGTAGGATAAAGAAGGTGGTAGATTTGATAAGGCATGAATAATAAGCTTTTGGTTTTTCCTCGTATCAATAGTGCCAACACACCCAGCAATAAAAACTCCGTTTTTCTTAAGGCTCTTGATAGCTTTTTTGTCTGGTTCATTTTGGTTTGATAGGGTTTCGTGTTCGGGGGTTACGCCGTTGTAAATGGTTACATGGTTATTGTTCTTAAGACCTTTTTGAGTGAGTATCTGAGCAGAGCTGTTAGAGACAGAAACAACCTGATCAACTATATTTAGAATGGAAATATCCTGAATTTCCTGACTCTTAGATTTGAAGATTCCCCAGCCATGCATCGTCTGGATTACCGGAGTTTTCCTTCCTGCTTTACTCACAGAAATCATGGCAATAAGGCTGGGAGTCCCTGCATGACTATGGATAATGTCGATCTCAAATTCTTGGATAATTTGAGTAAGTTGATCAGCAACGGAGGTTATATTTTCGAGGTTCCTGTTGAATGTCGATTCAAGATAATGAACAGGAATTTTTTCTTCTGTTAATTTTTCTATGTAATCAGGATAGTTTGAATAATCCCCCACACTTTTTGGGGTACAAACTACTCGTATGTGATTACCTCTTCTTTTTTCTCTAACTGACAGGTCAACAATCACTTTCCCTGCACCACCTTGGAGAAATGTAGAAATGTGTAGGATATTCATACTTAAACCTGATAAATGATTGGATTGGGATGATTGCGTCTAATTTGATCAATCACTGATTTCCTGTGCACCTTGCTCATACAGAGAAAAAATGCACATGGTTGATCATTTTTTTGTTTAAGATAAATATCTGGATTACCAACAGGGCTATTTTTGAAACCAATCACTTCTTGATTGTTATCAACTAGGTCAATGGAGATTTTTTTTTGCTTCTGCAGGTAAGCCAGTAGGCATGTAGCTTTTTCATTAATTCCCCAAATACAAACTTTTGAAAATATTGACCAGTTAACCTTTTTAATTCCTTCGAGGTAGTCGTTATAAAAATCCTTCAGGTTAAAAGAAAATAAATGTGATTTGGCCAAATCCGCCTCCTCTCCAGGTTTGCACTTCCTGAGATAACCAGGGGGGGCATTTTTTAATTCCGTTTCAGTCGGAAATTGCATGGGAGGTCCAAAAAGGATGAAGTCCTTCATTCCTTTCTCCTGGGTGATTACTTTCAGGTTGTGAGCTACCACCTTACATCTCTCCAGCTTGGCTGCCTTTAGAAATTTCGGGGAAATCTCATTCCCGAGAATAAAATCCACAAGTGCCTGGTTGTTTATCAGCTTGATGTTATCACGATCCTTATTTGCCAAAGCCTGGTGGAATTTAAAGTTGCAAGCTGGTTTTTCCTCCGAAAATTGTGGATAGTAGCAAAGTGCCCGAATGCTAAGATCCAGAAGATAATCAATCGTCTGGTTTGTTTCTTTAATCCAAGAATTTTCGGAGAAATGACGGTATGTTTTACATATGAATTCAAGGCTTTGCATCGAGGTAGAAAGCCGCTGTTTTTCCTCATTGGCGAGTTTCCTTTGGTTGGATAAAGCATGTTCGTGCCAGAGCATTGCTCCTTTGGCTTCCGGAACATACTTAGACATTATTCCGTTAAAGACTAAGCGTGAGGCAAATTCATAGTCTCCAATAATTTGATATTCTGGATTGAAACGCCCAACATTGGAATGAAGGCAACTCCGCCACATTGGTTGTGCCCCATAAGGATAATGAAGAAAAAGGGAACCTGGGAAAAATTTTTGGGAAGTACATTGGACTGCCGAAGCATTTTTGTCTTTCTCTCGTAAAGAGAAGATTTTTTTCAGTTTACCATATACCAACCCGATATCTTTTTCTCTGTCCAAAATATCACTTAATTTTTCCAGGCAATCCGGGTCGTGCCGATCGTCGGTGTTGGCATTGGTCAGGTATTTTCCTTCGGATAGGCCAATGCCATGATTCCAGGCTGCGTACAAAGATTCCCTTTTTTCAGTACGAAAGTATCTAATTCGGTGACCCTTTTTCTGAAATACTTTAACTACTTCTTTTTCGTGTTGGAGTGAACCACTATCGATCACAATAATTTCAAGCTCACCTTTTTTATACAGTGTTTGATTGATTAGGTCTTCAAGGCAACCCTCGAGGTAGGATGCGGTGTTGAAGGTTGAAACTATGGCACTAACTTTCACACTTTTTGATCAGAGGCACCTGCCGTACCTGTAACTGGTTTGTTGATTAATTACTGATTCCAGTGGGTGCATCGGTAGCGAAGGAAGACTTTCTACCATTGCTGTCGGTTTTGTGCATTTCATAGCTCATGCATGCAGTACGGATTCTTTAAAACAATCAAAGTCATTGGTCTTTGAGAAGTTTTCTTTTTGTAAATCAAAATTCTCTAAGTAATCCGACCCTAAGTAGTGGGCATAGCCTTTAATGAAATCATGGAACTGGGGGGGGATTTTATGATTCTGCTTTTCGAGTCCATTAATAAATGGATCGCCGTATTTTCCTAATACTTTCGTATTGCTTGAAGTATTTAGGCATGCTGGATCAAAAGACATTCCAATCCACTTGTAAAGTTTGCGAGTTACT
>Ga0255779_1003091_pt1:0-15000 | contig 16936 bp, 14 predicted proteins | sample 011ome_21_FD_179977 | JGI IMG/M metagenome (GOLD analysis project Ga0255779, IMG submission 179977) | Coastal salt marsh microbial communities from the Groves Creek Marsh, Skidaway Island, Georgia - 011508AT metaG (version 2) | ecosystem: Environmental > Aquatic > Marine > Intertidal...
GAGGCGCTGGACGTATAGCGCGCGTTGTTACCAAGCGGCGCTACACAGTTTTAATCATTTTTCACCTTGTATTATACGCTATACGAGTGTTCGAAAGTGTGTCCTCTCAATCATCCATCATCTATTTTTCTCGCTATTCCACTACACCCACTTTTCACTTTGATCCTTCAGCACCGTCGCTCGATTTCTTCGGTTGCTTTTTGCGCTCACCCCCACTCTCTCCATTGGACCCGCGTCCTTTGGACTCTCTCTTCCCATTGTTGCTCACACCCTTGGCGTTAACCGTCGTAGACTTCTTCAACTCAACCACCAACTCCTTGCCGGCAAGCTCGATGCGCGCCTCTAAGGCAGCTTGCGCGGATGCAGTGTCTTCAAAGTCGATGAACGCAAACTTGGTCTCGTGCGACAACTTTGGCGACTTCAAGTTGATACCCTTGGCACCACCTCGAACGACGCCAAACTTGCTGAATTCCTGCTCAAGATCTTCAACCGTGGTATCGATGAAGATGTTCTTGATGAAGATTCCGCAACCGGGCTTGACGACTGGCGACGTCGCGCGCTCCGTCTTCTCCGCCGCCGGAGGCGACTGCGGCTTTGATGGAGCGGCAACCTGCGCCGCAGGCTTGGCCGCTTGCGCCGCCTCAGCCGCTCTCGCAGCCGCTTGCGCCGCCATCATCGCGTACGTTCGAGGCTTGTTCGGATCATCCACCTTGGAATCATCCTCCTTAGCGGCGTCGCCCTTGGCCGCCTTGGCGTCCTTCGTCGCCGCCGTCTTTTCGCCATCCTTCTTCCCCGCCGCGCCGCTCGCCTTGGACTCGGTAGTCTTGGTTTCTGCCGATGCCGGTGCGATCGCCGCCGCCGCCGCCGTCGTCGTCGCCGCCACCCCCGCGGCTGCGCCTTGCTTGGCGCCTTGCTTGGCGGCGCCTTGCTTGCCGTCGCTCGCCGCGTCCACCTTGTCGAGGTATCGCACGATGTCATTCAAAACAAAGAAACCATTCTCTTGCGGGGCGAGCAAGAAGGATTGCACGAAATTATGCGCAAAACTCTCACCCTTACGACGAAGCGTACCGGTGACTTGCACCAGAACACCGCCGCCGAGCGTATGCGACGCGTCGATGGATTTCACATCCGCCTGCGTCTCGTCGTATCGCATGCTCATCACCTTGTTGTGAATATCGCGTTGCGTACGGTACGTCGTCGGCGCATCACTTCCAGCCCCGTGATCACCGCTCACAATGAGCGTGGAATCATTGGTATAAAACCTGAACAACACCGCGGGCGACGTGTGCAAAATCGTATAAAACTGATTCACAAACGAATTCCCGACGACATCCGCGGCGGGCGCGCGCGGCACTGCGGGCATGTACGGCACCACTCCAGGGGCAACCATACCAGGATGATACACCATCGGCGTCGCTCGCGCTGCCGCCGCCGCCGCCGCCGCCGCCGCCGCCGCCGCCGCCGCCGCGCCCGCGCCCGCCGGAGCCGCCGACGCGACAACCGTCGGAGCCGCCGTCGCCCCGCTCGACATCCTCGCGCTCCCTCCTCGCGCGCCGCGCCCTACGCGCAAAGATTAAAACCTAACCTAAAAAATCACACACGTACACGCACGCGCGCGCTAGATATCCCAAGCGAACACACGAAAGCCGTACGTCAGTCTCTACGAGTCAGACTCGAGCGACATTTTCACCAATCATAACCAGGGACCAAGCCCCCACCCCAACCGACCGAATCACACCGCGTGCGCGCGCGCGCCCAGGGCTTTCCCGCGCGTAATCCAATCGCACCGCGCCGCGCCGCGCGACCGCTTTCGCGCGCTCGCACGCGCGCGCAACGATGCGCACAGATTTCAATCATCCAACGCCATCGCGCGTGCGCGACGACCGGCGATCGATCGATCGATCGCCCGTCGTCGGTCGCGACGCGCGCGATGGCGTCTAGAAGAAGATCCGACACCGACACCGCGTTCGTTCGCGGCGTTCGTTCGCGGCGTCGTCGTCGTCGACGATGTCGTCGCGAACGGATGCGCGAGCGAGCGGGCGGTCGTAGTCGCGCGCGCGCGCGAAATCGTCGTCGTCGTCGTCGTCGTACGTACCGGTGCACTCGGGTGCGCTCGCGCGGGTGCGAGTGTCGCGCGCGAGACCCTCACGACGACGTCGTCGTCAAAAAAGGTATAAAAACAGCCTGGAACTGTCGTAGTCGTAGTGTGTGTATGTTTTTCACTATGTAGGGGGTATGTGAGAGTACGTGGCGTGGTGCCGTTGTGGTCGTGTACATGGGTGTTTGTGATGTCAAGTATGAGCTAGGCGTGTGGTGTGTGGTGTGGTGGTTGGTCACCGCGCGGTCGCGGTCGCGGTCGGCGGGACGGCATCGATCGCGGATGGTGCCGCCGTCGTGGTCGTCGCGGTGGTGGTTTCGGGTGTGATGGATCGACCGCGTCCGCGTCCGCGACCGCGTCCGCGTCCGCGACCTCGACCGCGACCGCGACCTCGACCGCGACCTCGACCGCGGCCTCGACCGCGGCCTCGGCCGGGGGAATCATCGGTATCCTCCGAAGGTATTTCACCCACGGACGATGGGAACATCGCATTAGATGTTGCCGCATCGGTTGCCGCGGAATGCATTCGCTTGGCGCGAAGGGCCATGATTTCCTCGCTTTCGAGCGCGCGCTTGCTTGGCACGCGCGCGCGCGCGTGGCGACCTTCGGGAAAGATATTTGCGGCATCCACGTCACCTATGACGTGCGATACCGAGATGGGATTCTCTGCAAATGTCACCGTGGCCGTTCTTGTCGTCGCTTCCGCCGAGTCGGCGAGCCGGCGAGCCGCATTAGCGCGTTCGCGTTCCTCCGCCTCGCGTTGGTCCCGGCGCTTCACCTCTTGCGCCATGAACGCCGCGGCTTCAATCTCGAGCTCCTCGAGCGCATTTCTACGACCGCCTCGTCCAGAATTCCCACCACGGCCAGAGCTACTTCGCCGTCCACCGCCTCGTCCGCGAGCGCTCTCCCGCGCGCCATTCTCCACGGCATCCCACGCGGCGGAGCGCTTTGTTCCGCCAACCGCTTCGTCGTCAGTCGAATCCTCATCGTCTTCATCGTCTTGCGCGGCGTACGGCGCGCCATCTTTGCCAAAAATCTCACACTCCCTACGGATGTCTTCCCCTCGCGAATTTTGCACGATGACGAACGGCGCATCGTCGTCGTCGTCGTCAATCGACGCCCACATGTGATGGCCGTCGTCGCACAGAACGTGGTACGGATGTCGCTCGTGTTTGTCGTAAAAAACGACGGCAGCGGATAACGCGCGCGAGTACGAGCCGGCTCGGATCTTTAAACGCACGCCTATCATGGATTCGGGGTCGGTGGTGGGCATTTTTGAGAAATTCGCGCGCGGAGTGCGTGCGGAACTCTGGCGAATTGGCGTCGTAACCGCGCGCGCCTTACGCGACGACGCGCGAGTATCGAGTGAAAGGTGGCGAGACTTACGAATCGCTTGGAAAGGAATTATGATATTACACGCCTAACCGAACGGTGAATTGCACTTAAGCTCTTGATACCATTCGGGCGCTGCGCCAGTGCTCGTTGACGAATTTTCTTATTCTTCCCCGGAAACTCGGCTCACCAACGCGTCGACTTGTTCGACGAGCTCCTTGCGGGAATCCTTGAACAAGACGTAACGGTAGACAAACCAGGTAGAGTAACCCAAACCAACGAGTTCCATGATCTTCGGCAAAAGCGGCACGGCGTTGATGGCACCGACCAAGGTGGAGGACAACCACACGGCGGCGGTGGCGCCAGCCACGTACGTGATCACCGTCGACTTGTTTTCGGTTTCTTCCCACTTATCCGCGATCGTCTTCAACACATCATCAGAGTTAAACTTCTCCGCACGCATGGACACATCACGCGTCGACACGCGTCCAGAAATCATCGCCTACGCGCGCACACGATACCAAAATCGTCAGTCAATCAATCCAAATCAATCAATGCATCCTCGCCCAGCGTCATCACATGTGCGCACCCCATACGTACCGGTCGCGCCGTCGTCGGACGCACGGCCGCAGCGCGCGCCGCGGTCGCGTGTCGCGCCGCGTGCGTCGCCGTCGGGCGCGCGGTCATCATCGTCGTCGTCGTCAACATCATCGTGCGCAAAAGTGCCGATCCGAAGCCGATGCGATCCATCATCGTTTTGAAATCGTATCCCCTGTCGCGCGTGGGTGCCGCGACGCGCGCGTGAAAAACGATCGATGCATCGATCGCCCCATCGATGGATGTGGGCGTTGAACGGCACGCCCCATCGATGGGGCGATCGCATGAAACGATCGATGGGATGGGATGGGATGGGATGGGATCGATGGCGGTGTGTTGGGGGGATAAGGGGCTGGGGTTGTGATTGGTCGATGGGTGTTTCGATTGGGGAGCGTGGGGAAAATCTGTGAAGACGTCGCGGATGAGAACCGACGACGAAGGATGTAGTATTAATGATAATGCTAGCGGTACTAGTGGTGGAATGAATGCATGGACGTGTGTGTGTGTGTGTGTGTGTGTGTGTGTGTGTGGTGGTGGTAGTGGTGTGTACAAAGGAAGGGGTGGCGGCGTTAGACGTAGAATAATACGAGACTGAGGGCCATGATGGCCATGCCGACGAAGACGTAGTTGGTGACGAAGACGTCGTGTGGGTCGTATTTGAGCGCTGTTGGGATGAGTTCTTTGATGGATACGAAGATCATCATCCCTGCGACGCAGCCGAAGAGGGAACCGAACGCGGCGTCGGACATGGCGTTGCCTTGCAAGATGGCGTAGCCGACGACGGCGCCGAGAGGTTCGCTCAAGCCGCTCAAAAAGCTCCACCAGAACCCTTTCCATTTGCTCCCAGTGGCGTAATAAATTGGCATGGCGACACAAATGCCCTCGGGAATATTATGAATGGCGATGGCGATCGCGAGCGCACCGCCGAGTTTCGGGTCGGCAAGCGCGGCGACAAATGTGGCTAAACCTTCGGGAAAGTTGTGCAAGCCAATCGCGATGGCAGTCATCAAGCCCATGTTTTTCAGCTTTTTAGCTTCAATAGCCTTGTGATGGACATCCGTCAAGTCGACGTTTGCTACAGTGACATCCGGGGCGGCGCTCATCGTTTCTGTGTCTGGTTCTCTATCGCACACTTTGACGGAGGCCATGGACATGCCGTCGTCGTCGTCGTCGTCGTCGCACGCGTCGATGCGTACTTTAGTTTTACGCCCGCGTCGCTTCCCTAACGTGCCTTTCTCACCAGACGCCGAAACGGCGGCAGCGGCGGTGGTAGAATGAGTACAATCGCCTCCACCTTCCATCTTAGCGATATCGCGAACGCACTCATCCAACTCGCCATGAATACTCAAAAATGAGTGCGAGTGCGCGTGCTCCTGCGCGAGACGACTACCTACGCTATCTCCAGATGCGCCCGCTTTACTACCCCAGCACCCCGTGCCATCATTAATTGCATGCACGACATAATCAAGGAAATACATGAACGCTAATCCACTAAAAAAACACAACGTCGCCCATCGCCATCCGCACTGCGCGTCGCCGTCGCACACCTCTGTAAACGAACTCACCGACTTGGAACTAAAAATCTCTGCAAATGACACGTAAATCATCACCCCCGCGCTTCCACCGAGCGCTCGCGCGAGCATTGACGTATTCGCTCGACTCGAGCAGAACACGAACGTCGATCCAATCGCCGTGGATAGACCGGCAAAAATAACCAACGCGAACGCGACGCCCACGTCGTGGGAAGAGTACTGCGCGCGTTCCACGTACACCCACGCGCGGGACGAACGCTCGTCAGTCAAACATAGAAACACACACGAGACGCACGAACTGTGCGCGCATAATTCCGCGTCGCCGTTGTCCATCGACGCGCTCGCGCGACGCGCGACGACCGCGCACGGGCGCGCGAGAGAACGCTATCCACAACCGCGCCGCGCATCACCGCACGTCTCCACGCCTCCGAGCGCGCGATGCGCCGAGTCGCGACGAACACACACGAACACACACATACCGCAGTCGCCATGACGCGCTCGCTCTTTCGCGCGCGCGCACGCACGCGTCGTCGTCGTCGTGTGCGGTAGGCACGCCACCGTCGACCTCGTATACCCTCGCCATATTTGATCGATAATGTGTGTCATCCGCGATCGATATGTGGCATCGATGAAGCGCGATTTGATCGATACGCCTGTATCGATGGATACCACGGGTGACGAATTTGAAATCGCGCGACACAGCGCGACGAATGGCGCCGGGCCCGTCGTCGCCGTCGTCGTCGCGACGCGCGCGCGCGGTCGATGGTGGCGGTGGTGAAGATGCGGACGCGGATGCGGCGTGGGCGGACGACGTGTTGTCTCGGTGGTTCGCCGCGGCGGCGGCGGAGATGCGCGCGCGCAGCTCCAAACGAGCGCGCGCGCGAGCGTCTACGAGCGATACGACGCCGACGACGCGGGGTGATGACGACGAGGTCGTTAGGGAAGAGTATCGGGCGTTGTGTGCTCGCTTTAATGCGCGCGCGAGAGTGGAAGACGTGACGGCGGCGGATGCGTGTGCGTTGATGTACGGCGTCGAGCGCGCGCGCGCGGCGTTTGACGGTTCGGTGATTGTCGACGAGGACGGTGCGATGGCGAGTGGTAGCAGAGATAGCAGTAGTCATAGTCCTAGTGGTGGTCACGGTTCGGTGCCGCGGCGGCGGGGTGGGGCGTGGCGATTGAAATGGCTCAAGGCGACGGTTAAGGATACGCGCGACGCGTTGGTTGCGTTTCAATCGACGTCGCTCGCCGTGGATGAAGATATGTATGCGAAAGCGTGCGGCAGCAGAAGCGCACGCGTCGCGGATAATTTGACCACTGAACCTAGCGCCGCGGCGACGAGTAGTCGTAACGGAAAAGGATGCTGTCCGTTCTGCAAGATGTGGTTCTCTAGGCAACATTTGCCCGCGCACATGCGCGCCAAGCACACCGGAGCGAAACCATTCGTGTGCGAACGCGAGCGATGCGGCGAAGTATTCGTCGATAAAAAGGCACTCAATCGCCACATCGCGCTCGTGCACGACCACACATTCAAGTGCACTGTCGCGGAATGCGCGCAGGTATTTTCGACGAAACAAATGCTGCAACGGCACGCCGAGCGCGCGCACAGCGGCGCCCGCGCCGTCGTCTTCACCTGCCCGCACCCGGCGTGCGGAAAGACGTACAGGCACGAAAATTCCCTCGTCCAGCACATTCGCACGCATGACGAAGACGGTGGTTTCCGCTTCCAATGCCCTCACGCCGAGTGCACGAGAAAATTCAGAGTCAAGGCGGATATGCTTCGTCATCATCGAACGCACTTTGGCGAACGCGCCAAGGCGCCGCGTATCGCCGATGTCAACGCATTCCTCACCGACGCCATTCAAGCAGGTCCCGTCGCATTCGCATCACAGCGAAGCCCCGGGTGCTATCGCGACGCCGACGTCAATGGCGCCGACGAAACCAACAACAACGATGAAAACGACGCCCCAGCGCGCATGTCGCGCTGGTTCTTCTAGCGCCCCACACGGCGCGGTGTGTCAATCTCGTGCTCCTCGGCGTGCGTGTATCATATATACATGTAGTACTATCACAGCTATACCAACACGTCGCCATCCATGTATGTATGTATGTATACGCGCGCGCGTTTGATGACGGAATCCTCACAATTTGCCTCGCGAAAACCAGGCACCAATCCATTCATTCAATTCACCATTGCGATGACGCGCACGATCACGTACGGAATCGATTTCGGCAAAAGCACAACCGGCGCGAGATGCAGGCGCGATTCAAAGTGCGCGAACACGAAAACGCCCGAACGCGTCACGCGAGGGCAATTACGTTGGATGTCGAAAGCCGTCTCGGAGGATGGGAAGACGTTTTCGGCGTATTATCACGTCGAATGCGTGTCGCAAACGACGGTGTTAAACATGCTCACCGCGCATGGAAGCAGCGCGAACGATGAGGATGCGAACATTCGTAAGGCGATTGGGTCGATTGAAGGGTTTGATGCGTTACCGACGGAGGAGTATAAGGAGAATGTGGTAAAGTGGTTGATCGGTATCGCGCGAGACGATCGTCGCGACGCGGATGTCGCGAAATGGTTGGCTGGAATTCACGATGAGGATGAGGAGGACGCAGCGGCTGGGGAAGAAGAGGAAGATAAGGAGCCAGTGAAGAAGAAGTCCAAGACGAAACCGAAGCCGGCGGCGAAGAAGAAACCGGTGGTTCGCGCGAAGAAGAAGCCGGCGGCGAAGAAACCTGCGAAACGCAAGACGGCCGAGGCGGCGTAATCGATGATGATTCGATTCGTTCGACGGTTTGATGATGAGACTCTCCGATATACAATGTACGATTCAATGACTCTTATGAAGAGATTCGTGCCAATAAAACGCGCGCGCGCATAGACGGCTCGCGGATATTTACATCCACACGCTTCTTGTGATACGATTGACGCGACATGTGCATGCACCGTTGACCGCGCGCAACTTCATTTCTCGACGCGCACCGTCACGCGCGCTCTCGCGCGCACACATGAGTGATCGTCGTAAAAACTTTGTGCCAATCGTTGTGACGCCCGCGAATACCGCGTACGCCATCGCGTGTGCTCCCATCGCGGCGCCGCCGCGCTGCGCGCGGTTCGATTGCGCGTTTCGCGGATGCATCCATCCCGGTTGGCTGTATTGGACGTCGATCGCGCTCGACCAAAGCACCGGTGCAGATAAGGACACGTTTACGTATCATTTGGCGTGCGTGTCGCAGGTTCAGGCGCATAATTTGTGCGCCGCGTATGGCACAGGTGGTGGAGAAGATGTCGGGGATGAAGAAGCGATGCGATGCGCGCGTTTGATGCGCGGATACGCGTCGCTTCCGTTATTACAACGACAGCCATTCCAGCAGTACATCGCTGCGCTCGTTCGTGGAGATGCGGAAAAGATTGCAAAAGATCTCGAATGGGTGGCACCGTTGAAGGATATTAATGCTGGGGAAGCGAAGAAGCCGACGACCGTGTTACCGAAACCCGTGAGAGTTAGACCTTCGGCGAGGAAAAAGCAAAGACAGCAAATACACCAAAACAAGCGCAAGCGTAGACGTTCGAGTTTCCCCCCCCCGACGTATAAACCCGGTGGTGTGGTGGCGTCGTCGTCTAAAAAATTATGTGCCGCGCTACCCGAGACGACGGCGAAGACAGAGGTGAAGGCAGAGGTCAACGTGAAATCGGAAGACGCCGCCGACGCACGCGAGTCAAGCGCCCCGAACACTCTCCTTGCAATCAAAGCCAACGCCCCCGTCGCCTTGGAAAGAGCCGTCGGTATGATTAAGCCAAAATAACGCGCCGACGATGAACAAACCGATGAACAAATGATGATATTGCAATGTTGATGTGATTGATTTTGATTTGATATTTGCGCGCGTGCTCGTCCTGGACAATCAAAGCCCGAAATGACCGATATACGTCGCCTCGAACTGATACTCGGCGGCAATCTTTCTTCCTGCAAACCAACGCGCGTGAAGCGCTTGCTGTGCGCGTGTGCTCGACGGAACGTCGACAAATCGCAAGTACACGAACCCTTGACTTTCCTTGTCCACGTATGCGTGCGTAATGGCGCCAAACTTCGAGCACTCGCCCTTGACGTCTTCGGCAATATCCAACCACCATTCAGGCTCGGTTTCTTCTTTGGGATCGAATAAATTCTTGAGCAATAAGCAGGGAGTAGGAATGGGCGAGCCCGGGCCCAAGACGCCCTGCGTGATGGGTTGCGCCGCGAGCGGCAACGCTTCGCCGGGCGCGTCCAATGGCTTGATGGTATCCACGGTCGTAGGTAAGCCTGTTTGAGGATCAATCGTAAACGCTTTGTTCACCTCGGTATCTTGACCCGCGAGGCGCGCCATGAGCGCCGCGCGACTGCGGCTATCCAACTTCAAACCTTGCCCGCCTTCGTCGAGTTCCCCGAGCGATTCTACCGGCGCCGCCATCGTACTCGCCGCCGCCTGCGCACCTTGACTCGCAATCGACACTCGGATCGGAATCCCAACTAATTCTAAACCATTCAACTGCGAAAGCGCGAGCATGGCGTGCGCTGTTTCTTTATATTGCACAAATGCGCTTGCAAACGCCCCGGCGGCGACGTCCTCCTTATTCATAGAGATAAAGTCCAACTCTCCAAAAGGTTCAAACACCGCGCGCACGTCCTCTTCGCTCAAGCCCAAGTGTAAACCACCCACGCGAAGCTTGCAGGGGCCACTCGAGCCGATGTACGGCACGCCCTGACCGTACGTCTGCCCCAAGCGTTTCTTTTGCGCTTGCTCGGCTTCCCACGCAATGTTCTTCTCCGCCTCGCTCATCTTCACCGTGATGGACTGCCCATGCAGCATCTGCCCGGTGAGCTCCAACGCCGCATGAATATCCTTCTTATCGGCAAACTCCACATACGCCATACCCTTACTTTTCGGTGTATTTCTATCGTAAATGATCCGCACGTCTGTCACCGTTCCGACTTTACTAAAGAACTGAAAGATCCCGCGCTCATCCAACTTTGTACTCAAGTTCACCACAAACACCGTACGCGTATCACGATCGAGCTTATCCAACTCCCGTCTCTGTCGCTCCTCCTCGCGCTCTTTTTTCTTCCGCGCGCGCTCCTCCTCACGCTCCGGTGTCGATAGTCGCTGTCGATCGCCGCTCCGCGACCGTCGCCCGCCGCGACGCCCGCCGCCTCGACGATCGTAATCCCTCGACGCCGACCGCGACGACCGCCGACGTCCGCGGCTCCCATGACGACCACGTCGACGATCGTCACCACCGTCGTCATTACCACCGCCGCGTCCAGGGGATAGCTCTCCGTACGCGTTCCCATCGTCGACAGCATCCACGCGCGCGCGCTTCTTCGTCACGCCGCCGGCGTCGTCGTTCGCATTCGCCGCCTTGGCGCGCTGACCACCGCCCGCGCCCGCACCGGGCGCCATGGACTGCTCGAGTAAATCCCATTCGTCTTCGCGCGAGCTCGGCGGTCGTCGCCCGCCGCCGCCGCCGTCGTCGTCGCCGCGCGCCATGTCGATCCGTCGTCGGTCGTCGATGAATGCGGTCGCGACGTGGACGATCGACTCGATCGGTCGATCGATTTCGTATCTGATCGACTCGATCGATCGACACGCAACCAGCGACCGCGACCCGGGGGGGGGCGCGTATACCCTAACGCGGTCGGCGACGCATTCGATCGACTCGCCGAATTCGATGCGATCGAATGCATGTGCTCGATCGATCGAATGCATGTGCTCGATCGATCGAATGCATGTACTCGATCGATCGAATGCATGTGCTCGATCGATCAAATGCATGTGCTCGATCGATCAAATGCATGTACTCGATCGGATGCATGTACTCGATCGAATGCATGTGCTCGATCGATCGATCGATCGATCACATTCGAGTCCCATCGATGTTCATACTCGTTCGATACTCGCGTGATCGCCATGTGCACTCCATTTTGTGTGTCGTGACCATGAGACTCCAGGCGCCCGAAACGTGCGTCTCATGGTCACTCGACGAAAACACACGGGCGCGACCGATGCCCGCGGGATATCGATGGATCTACCTGTGCGCGATGTATTGATCGATACAGCGCATCGATCAATCTCAAATCCATCGAAAGCGCAATCGATCAACGGCGCCAGACGCCAGAGACCGCCACGCCCCGCACGCGCGTTGAATCGACGCGTGATTGATTGATTGTCGGGTGCTGTCGGGTGCTCGTCCATGTCGACGCCGACATACGTCGATCGCACGTGTGCGCCGTACGTGCTCGCCGATGGCGATGATGACGATGTATTCGTGCGATGCGGCGACGACGGCGGTGGCGGTGGAGCGTCGCAATCGGTGTGCGCATCGGCGCGCGTGCGGTTAGCGTTGGCGCGCCGACGGGTGGAGGATGCGCCTGATGACCCGCGCGCGTGGTATGTGTTCGGTGCCGAGGCGTTTGCGGTTGGTGATTTCGCGTCGTGTGAGTTTGCGCTCACGCAGGCGTGCGTGAGGGATGCGTATGGTGAGGGTGAGCCGAGATTGTGGTTGCGTTTGAGTCACTGCGCATTGGCGTTGAACGGGGACGTGCGGGAGCGCGTGGATAGCACACTCGATGCGTTGGATGGGTTGGATAAGACTGCGTTGGAAGGTGTAGATACGATGCCTTTGCGTGCGATGGCGCTCGACGCGGCGCTCGTGGAGTGGGAATGGGCGCGAAGGCAGAATCGTGAGCCGCGGCCGCGCGCCAAGGCGATTTTAGACGGCGACGGCGGTTGAGCATCTTTTTAGAATGTGTTTGTGTGTACCGGTACTTTGATGAATGTAATTTGAATAGCTAGACTAAATTCTACTTCTACTTCTACTAGTTTTACTTGTACTATTGCGTCGTCGATGCGGACGCGAATGTGACGCGCTTTGTGTGCCGTCGAACACGAGACGATGCGACGGACGAGGCGCACCAAAATGCGGCGTCGGTTTCATCGAAGAGCACCTGTAGCCGTCGTGGCGGCGGCGTGCGAACGGTTTTAGAGAACACTGCGGAAGGTTTTTCGATGATGACGCATTCTGGATCGGCGCACGCACAGTCGACGCACTCGCACGACATCGTAAACGCGTGCGTCGAACGCGAACCGACAGCCGCCGCCATCGCCACGAGGCGCGCTCTACCCGGATGGATCACAATCAAAGGCTCGCATAAGTGTACTGCTGCGTCGTCTTTGAAAGTGTACGACATGCGCACGCGAAGTGGCGTCGGGCGATCGAAATCAGCTTGCGCGACGGCGAACACGAGCCCCGACCAGGGCGCTTCACCTCCAAATTGAAACACGTCGATGAAACCTCCACAAAGCTCAATACACGCGCGACGGCGCCTGAACTGCTTTTGAACCTCAGCGAGTGCCATGGCACTCGGGGTATGAATCGTCATCATCAGATTTTGCGCGAAAGTAGCGACGGCGTAGCGCGCCGCCTTTGCTTTGATGGCGTTAGCCGCGCATATGCGAAGTGTCACGGGCGCGGTGAAATCGCGCGACGATGCACCCGCGATGGACACGATGGAGAACAAGTAATCCGTTCCGGAATCAAGCATCAATTCACCTTGACACGCCTCGCGCTCACGCGCACCAAATATAACGCCGCGCGGCGTCCACGGCGCGCCATCGCCATCCGCGGACGCTCGCGACCACGCAAACAACGACAAGTCCGTGTACATTTGCCCTTGACGACCGCGCGTGGTGTGCTGCAACAGTAACACGTGACAGTGTGCTGATTTATCACCGTCATCTGTGCGAACGAGAAACTGTGGCAGTGAAGCATCATTTGCGTGCAACGTCGTTTCCACGCTCACCGCGTGCCATCCCCGAGGCGTCTTGCACACGTCGATTGAACTGAAATGCACGAGGACGTCTTGATAACTCATCCAAAACGTACCGTCATCTGCACGCGTGCGAGAAAGCGTATCCCCGAGTCTTTTGGTCCACGCCATTGACTTGCTTGAGAATTCCCCGCGCCATTCGCGTCTTCCCCATGGGTTTCGAAGCTTGACGAGGCGCAGCGTTTCCACATCCGTGCGCTCGCTCGCGATGCGAGCGCCTCCAGCTGCAAACACGTCGGTTAATTTCGTCTGTACACCCCTCTTTACGTCGTGAAGCTCTACGACTTCTAAAATGCTATACGCGTGTCCGCCGACAATGCCTTCGGCGCTAAATGACGTCGCAGCGCCCATTCTAAAGCCGCACGACGCGTACGACAGAAGACGGACCCACAAATCTTCCGAATCAAACTCGCGCGAGGAAAACGAAATCATTTCAGTCGCCGCGCCAGTCAAGTCGTGTAAACCTTCGGCGATACACCCACCGCTAATAGCTCCGTAGCTTCCATGCGCCTTTGCGTAAGCTTTCTCAGTGATGGACACCCATGTTTGATTGTTCGCCGCGCGAGAAAACGCGGGCGTGCGCTCGTCGACTGGCGTTCGCGCCTTGCCGGCGACGTCTTTGATTGGTAAGTGGTCATCAACGACGATTGCTCGCCAACGACCACCCAAGAAAAATCTCACAAAGTACGAGCCCACGCGTTCCATGATGGTTGAAAGATCTCGACTGACGCCAATCACCGACTGTAACAAGTCTTCGCGTTCGGCGACGACGGCTAGCGCGCTTAGAAACCAACAATCGCCTACACTCCCTTGGCGAATATCTGCCGCACTCACTCTGCGCGCAAACTTGAAACGTGGTGGTGCGAGACGCTCCCAGCGCAAACGTGTCGCCGCATCTGTGTGTTTCAAGGTTTCTTCTTTCGCCCAAGCGAAAAAGTCGCATCGTTCGGTGTTTGCCGACGGCGCGCCAGCGCCTCGATGCGCGAGTGCCGGTTTGGCGCATCCATAGAACAACCGGCCATTGTTTTTACCATCCTTATGCACGCGCTTCACCGCAGCCTGGACCCCACACTTGCATTTCGGCACGGTATCGTCCGATCCTCGGGCGCCGCGTCTACCATCGATGCTACTTGGTTCCGGCGCGAAGTCTTCATCCGACCATGGCACGTCGACGTCGCGCGCCGCAACGCGCTGCGTCCATTCAATCAAAGCATCCGCCGTATACGCCGCCGCTTCAAGGGATAATGGTATGGATGGAACAAATCCATCATCACGCGGCGTAAAGTATTCCTTCAAAAGGCGCTTGGCGTCGTTTACGGCTGCATTGAGCACAACCGCGTCGTCCGCGCCAGTCGACGCCGCCGTCGCAAACATCGACGCCTGCGTCTTAGGCACCTCACCACTCGTCGTCGTCGTCGTCGCCGTCGTCGTCGATTTCATCGCATCGAACGCATAAAACGCATCCAGTGCGACATCCAACGCGTGTGACGCGCGCGTTACCCACCGTCGCGCGGTGTCGACATTCGTGCCCGTGAGCTGCGTAAAATCATCCAACACGCGCGCACGCCTCGCG
>Ga0255779_1003092_pt1 | contig 16936 bp, 10 predicted proteins | sample 011ome_21_FD_179977 | JGI IMG/M metagenome (GOLD analysis project Ga0255779, IMG submission 179977) | Coastal salt marsh microbial communities from the Groves Creek Marsh, Skidaway Island, Georgia - 011508AT metaG (version 2) | ecosystem: Environmental > Aquatic > Marine > Intertidal zone > Salt...
CTATTTCTACTATGCGACTGCGATCAGCCGCTTCTTCCTGCCTGGTAATTCGGAGCCCCGCATGCTGGAAAGCTTGCCCTCGGACTTCGCCACTGTGTCTGCTGGTGAAGTCACGCTTTCGCTGAGGCCGATCCGCGGCAAACCCTCCAAGTATGTCCGCGTAAAACTCGCGATTGATAATGCTTTGGGTATTCGGGGAGACGGCTTGCAGATCGAAGTGCTTTACGATCCGGCGGTGATCGTGCCAGCGGCTCAGGCCGATTCGAGTAAGGAATCTGTCATCAGCACGGGGCTGTCGCGCAATCTCGTCTTTAGCGATAATGGAGCAAGCGCGAGCGGCACTTTGATTATCAACGGCAGTGCCGGAAGTCTCGAAGCAGGCTCGGGCAAACTCTTCACGTTACAGTTTAAAGTCGCCGCTGCCGCGACGCTGGGCACACAGACAAGCATCGCAATCAACAGCGGTACAATGTTCTCCATAGAGGGCGATCCAGTCACAGTTCTGATCGACGGGCCCACTACGCTCGAAATCCAGAACGATTACATCCCAGGAGATATGAATGGCGATGGCATCCTGAACAAAGACGATGAAGACCTAATCAAATATTTCATGAAGCCCAAATCACCCACACCCTCGCCGGAGCAATTACAGGCGGGCGATCTGAATGGAGATGGCGAAATCAACCCACAAGACTTGGTCCTATTCAAGCGGCTGCTACGCGGTCTCGACTAGACTTGCCGACGGTACATATTTAAATCAAAGCAACATGAAACGTTCACACAAATTACTTCAAATACGCCACGCAGTATGGGCTGCGGCAGCTGCGTTGATTTGTGTCTCGTCGCTACGGGCTACCACTTACGAGTTATCCCTGCCTCAGTACCAAGCCAATGCAGGGCAGACCATTCGCGTGCCGATCAAGCTAAACGATGCAACTGGCTTGGCTCGTGTACGTATCCAGATCAACTTCGACGAACAGGTCGCGGAGTTTGTGCAATTAGTCGAAGGCGCGCTCGGCAGTGACTTCGACTTAGTCGCGACTCAAGAGCAAGGAGTGCTGACGATTGATGGGACCCGTGCCGAAGCACTCACGGCAGGGAACGGTGTACTGGCATGGATCGATTTCGAGTTGAACCCAGGCGCGACCACTGAGGCCTACACCGATCTGGCGGTGGCTCAGTTCGATGCAGGTGATGAGACTGGCGTTACCGATCTAGCAGCCTCCAATGCCTTAGAAATCATCCACGGCTCAATTACACTGACGATTAATCCGAATATCGATAACAGCGGCAATCGTCTGCCCGATTGGTGGGAGCTGGGGCATGGCCTCGACCCTTACACCACGCTAGCTGAGCAAGATGATGAAGGCGATGGCCTAAGTCTACTCGCGGAATATGCTTTCGGCGGCAACCCCTGGGTAAATGATGCGGCGAGTCTTCGCGGAAATATTCATTTCAATGCCTCCGACTATTTGCTCTTTTCCTTTCGCCGCCGCACTGACGACGCTAGCTTAACCTATACTGTGTGGGAATCTGGAGATTTGACTAACTGGACTCAAGTTGATCAGAACGCTCGAATGTCTGGTGCGCCCGTCAACCTCGGAGGGAACGTAGAAGAAGTGAATATACGCAGCGCTAAGCCGATGAGTGATCCGACCGTTGCAACACAGTTATTCATGCGGCTTGAGGTTGAGCGATAGCGCCGAGGCACGCTGCCTAGATCAGGCGTGTCGTGGGATTTTTAGTGACATGATATTTTTAGGGACAGGCTAAAATAAAAATCGCTGACCTGAGTATCTTATTACGGCTGATTGCTCGCATCATACTGCCCGACTCTTCAACTTTTCACGCTAAACTGAGGGCAGTTATCGTGAATGTTTATATGAGGGTTGTCGCTCCGTTCGGATGTGCGTTCGACCGCTTTTATTTTCAAGAGCGTCGATCTAGCCGATCTTTTTTGGGAATAGCCTGTGCCTAAAATATGCCAGAATGACGTTGTTTTAAATAGACAGGAACTTATACTTTAACTACGTTAGCGAAATGAAAGTCTATCTACCTCTGCTTGTTTTCGCCTCAGCATCTCTCTCATTCGCCGCTGCGCCCGAAGTTTCGAACATAACCGCCGTTCAAAGGTCGGGCACCAAGCTGGTAGACATCTACTATGATGTGACCGATGCGGAAAACGATTCGCTCACCGTGGCGGTGCAACTCTCATCGAATGCGGGAAGCTCGTGGAACATTCCCGCGCGTACGTTAACGGGCGATGTGAATTTCAACGTCACACCGGGCAGCAGTAATCATATCGTCTGGAATGCAGGAGCCGACTGGAACCGCAACTATACCACACAGGGTAAGGTGCGTATTCTGGCTGACGACGCCGCAACCACGCCCCCTATCGCTTCCATGGCTTTTGTGCCAGCGGGGTTTTCAAATCCCGGCAAGGAGATCTACACCAGTGCCTTTTTCATGGATAAGACCGAGGTGAGTAAGGCGGAGTGGGATGTGGTTTATAGCTGGGCGATTACCAATGGCTATGTCTTTGACAATGCAGGGGTGGCGACGGCTTCCAATCACCCTGTGGTCAACATCAATTGGCATGACGCGGTGAAGTGGTGCAACGCACGTAGCGAGAAGGAGGGGCTCACGCCGTGCTATTATACAGAGTCAGGTAAGACGACCGTCTATCGGACGGGGCTCAGTGCACTGGATAACAATTGGGTGGACTGGGATGCCGATGGCTATCGTTTACCGACGCGGGCAGAATGGCTAAAAGCCTACTGGGGAGGTAATGCGGGCAGTAACTTTTTCCCCTGGCCGAGCAGTGGAGGTAGTTCTAGCGACCATATTAATGGGAGCTTTGGAAATTATGTATCCAGTGGCGACCCCTGGGACACCAATTCTTATAACCAACTGACTACCACACCCGTGGGCTATTACGACGGGAATCAAACTCCATCAGGGGTCGATATGGTCAACGGCTATGGAATATACGATACATTTGGAAATGTTACTGAATGGTGTTGGGATCGAGAATTCACCAACTGGTATAGCCTTGATGAGTCGCAAGACGATAATTCAAAAGGTCCGAATTCGGGATTAGGGCGTTCTAGAGCCGTTTACGGTGTGAATTTTAGCAATTCCAGCAGCTATTTAACGGCTGCTAAGCCCATGATTAACGGGGGTTACCCTTATAGCTACCTAGACGATACCGAAGCTATCGTCTTCATAGGCTTCCGCACTGTTCGCAGCCGCTAACCCTTTGAGCGCTGCTCCTTGAATAAGCGACGTAAAGTCAGCCTTGGTCTTCTTGGACTCGCCCTCATCGCGGGGGCGGCGATCTATTACACGGGGGATCAGGGGAGCTCGGTGGGGCTCTCGGGCACGTTTACGATTGATACGCGTGATCTGGATTCGGTGGCGCGTCCACACACCTTGCGCATCGCTCAATCGGGACAATTTGTGATCGATACGCGAGATGACGATACGGTTGCGCGGCCGTCGGTCTATCGGTTGGGGCTCACGGGCACGTTCACCATCGACACCCGTGATGACGACGAGGTGGCGCGACCTTCATTGACGCAATACGAACTCTCTGGCTTGTTTACGATTGATACGACTGCGGACGGTTCGACCTATGTCACGTCTGGGGCATTTACAATAGACACGCGTGATTCTGATTCGCTGACACGGCCCTTCACGCTGCTGACTGCCGTTGGCGGTTTGTTTACGATCGATACGACTGACCCAACGCCGCTGGATACGGATAATGACGGGCTGCCAAATGCGTGGGAGCTGGAGTTCTTCGACGACATCCATGCAGGGATTGGGTCTGAAGATACCGACGGCGACGGACTCTCTAATCGCTTAGAATTTCTTTACGGGCGTGATCCGCTGGTGCCTGACAATTTTGGAATTATTGAGATACTCACTGAGAATCTAGGCAAAGGCACATTCGTGATTGGGATTCGCTTAAACCCAGAGGCGCTCGGTGGGTTCAATATTATTCCGCAATACTCGAAGGGGCTCGGCACCTGGAATGAAGGCCTCTTTTATATTGAGCCCTACGGCATCCCCACGCAAAACGCCGATGGCACCGAAACGCATTATTTCAAGGCCAAAGGGCCCAAGCCCAAGCAAGCGTTTATGCGCATCGTCATAACTGACGAGTAGTCTAGGTTTGCAGTTCAGCCGTTCCAGTTGGCAAAGTGCGGTGTGATCCGAGACGACTTAGGTAACAGATCTTCTAAGGACATCGGTAACACTTCAAGTTGGCTTTTATGCCATGCCCTCTTCTGATTGCTCGCTTCATGCTGCCCGACTCTTCAACTTTTCACGCTGAACTGAGGGCAGTTAGCGTGAATGTTTATATGAAGGTTGTCGCTCCGCTCGGATGTGCGTTCGACCGCTTTTCTTCGCCTTACTCTCCATCCCGCTTCACTGCTTGCAGTGTCTTGCCTGACTTGTTCTTCCATGAGATCCAGCCATTCGCGGTGCGCGCGAGCACGATAGAAGCCGCGCCGCTCGGTGACTTGAAGGCGTAGTCTTCGGTGAATTCGAAGCTCTCCCCCTTGGGGATTAGTATACCGTTGTCCACAAGCTCGTCGCGCTTCTTGACGACGGGATTGCCCTCTGCGCTTTTTGCAAACTGCTTGCGGCAGATGCTGCCAGCTCGAACGACAATACCGTCGGCTGTTAAGACCGCTCTGGCGTTCGCCTGTGGGCCTTTTAGCTGCCATTCGGTGTCGCTACCTTCATCGGGTTTACCTCCGGACGTAGCCCTAATCAGCGGCTCGAAGATCGGATAGCCAACGGATTGTAGGAGCAGGGCACCGGTCTCGAATATTTCATGCAGATCGGCCAGGATGGCTTCGGTTACGTGCGGCTCACTTGCGAGGTTGCCGTTTTCTAAGTTGAAGCGTTTGGCTTCATTGGCCTTGGCGATCGCATGCCACTCAAGCCACTTGATGTGAGCCTGTGTAAATGAATGCGTGCGTGAAACCAGAATCACCGCCCGTGACCAGAACTCCTTCTTGGCGTCGTGCATTCGCAGTCGCTGCTTTAGGTCTTCCGTCTGCCCGATGTAGGCCAGCGGCTTGCTGCTGTCGTCATCACCGCCGAAGAGAAAGTAGGTGCCCACGTGCTGTGCTTCTGCTCGCGCAAAGAACTGATTGAGGTGAGTTCGAGGGACAACGATCGCCTGAACGATACGAGTCGTCAATTCGGCGATTTGAATGCCTGCTGGTGTGCCTTCGGGGAGAAAGATTTGGAGTGTTTTGGGGGTGGGTTTCATTTTCTTAAAAAGTGATTGGATAAATGCGTTTAATGTATGCGGCGTTTGGACCTTCGGTTTTCCGATGTGGAGCACAAAGGTAATGCCATGCCCTCTTCTGAATCCCTAAATAGTTCACCCAGCGACCTTGAGAAGCTCAAACACGATGCGGGCGAAGCTCTTCGCTTTCTTGGGATCGCCTAGGAGTTGGAACATTTGGTTTTGATGTGCGTCGCTGCTGTCCATGATGGCTTCGTCGATGGCTTTCGGGAAGTCGCCTAACATCGCTTGCTCGTCGGTGTTGTTGGCCATCTGCTTCATCACGCTATCGTTCTCCCTGATTTTGTCGCGGATGGTGTGGGCGTAGTTGAGTAAATCTGCCTCGGTCAGCTCGTCGGTGAGGAACAGTTCATTGAGGCGCTCGATGATGAGTGACAGGCGCTCCTCCTTCTTATCCTTGGCTTTGGCGGTGCCTGCGGCTTCGCCTCCCTTGATGCCGTAGTCGCCTTCACCTTCCATCACTAGATCCTGCTGGTGCTGCTTGGAGAGGCGGTAGTGGCTCATCTCGACGTTGCTCAGGTCAATGGGGTCGTCGTCCTCGAAGCTTTCGCGGAGCATTGGGCGCAGGTTGCGGGCGTAGAGGCTGAGTTTTTCTAGATCCTTGTCGTCGTAGTCCACGATCTGCGACATAAACTCGTAGAAGCGCACGAAGGTGCCGAGATCCTTCTTAAAAATGTCGAGCCCGTCCTTTACCTGCTTGGCCTCCTTGAAGCTCTTCTCGGCATTGGCGATCAACACAGCATCACCGGTCTTCTTGGTGCGCTCGAAGACATCGCGGTTCAGCTTATAGGCTTTCACCGCTTCGCTATAACGCACCTGCCAGCGCTCGACGGCTGGTTTGCAAATGTTCGCGAGGGCTGCGGCGCTCTTGCTCTTTTGGAAGAACGCATCGGCAAACTGCTCGACTTCCTTCCATGTAAAGATACCCACGGCGCGGAGCTTCTCGAACAGATCAAACACCAGATCGGGGTCGGATACGTCTGCGAGCGTCGCAGTCTTATAATACGGAAGGAACGATTCGAGGATCTCGTCAGGCTCATTGAAGAAGTCCAATACGAAGGTGCCCGTTTCCGCCTTGCCGGGAAACATGCGGTTGAGGCGCGAAAGGGTCTGCACGCACTCCACGCCGCCGAGCTTCTTATCCACATACATCGCGCAGAGCTTGGGCTGGTCGAAGCCTGTCTGAAACTTGTTCGCCACGATCATGACCTGATAGTCCTCCGAATCGAAAGCCTTGCGCATGTCGCGCTTCTTCAAGTTCGGGTTCATATTGTGCTCGGTGAATTTCTCGCCCACCAAGCCCTCGGACTGCGGATCTTTGGCGTTAAACGTCACCTCGCCCGAAAAGGCCACCATACCGTAGAGCTTATTGTAGCCTTGCTCCTTAATGTATTTGTCAAAGCCGAGCTTATAGCGCACCGCCTCTTTGCGGGAGCTGGTGACGACCATCGCTTTAGCGTGTCCACCGAGTAGGCCCATCACGTTGTCGCGGAAGTGCTCGACGATGACCTGCACTTTTTGCGCGATGTTGTAATCATGCAGGCGCACCCATTGGTTGAGCTTCACCTTGGCCTTCTTGCTCTCCACCTCGGAGTCAGCGGCCTGCACCTTGAGCGCTAGATTGTAAGCCACCTTGTAATTGGTGTAGTTCTTTAGCACATCGAGAATAAAGCCCTCTTCGATGGCCTGACGCATACTGTAAACGTGAAAGGCTTCGGGCAGGTTCTGCTTCGACGGCGCTTCATCGGGTTTCGGTAAACGGCCAAACAGCTCCAACGTCTTGGGCTTCGGCGTCGCGGTAAATGCAAAGTAACTCAGGTTGTTCGACACGCGGCGCGACGACACCATGGCATCGAGGATCTCGTCGGGCGTGAGTTCTTTATCCTCATCGCGCTCCTCCACCATGAGCACCTCTTTGAGCTGGCGGGCAGTAGCTCCGGTTTGTGATGAGTGCGCTTCATCGGCGATGATCGCGTAATTGCGCCCCTTGAGGCTCACGCTGTCCTCAATCGCTTTGAGCACAAAGGGAAAGGTCTGGATCGTAACAATGATGATCGGCGTGGACTCTTCGAGCGCCTTGGCCAGCTTCTCCGACTTCGCGCCTTCGCCTTCATCGCGATTGATCTTCCCCACGGCACCATCGACATGCTCGAACTGTGAAATCGTATCTTGTAGTTGGCTGTCCAATACAGTGCGATCCGTCACCACGATGACCGAGTGAAACTGCTTATCGCCCGCATCGTCGTAGAGCGATGAGAGCTGGTGGGCTGTCCATGCGATGGAGTTCGACTTACCCGATCCCGCGCTGTGCTGCACCAAATACTTTGAGCCGGGGCCTTCCTCGCGAGCGGCGTCGATCAATTGATTGACCACGTCCCACTGATGGTAGCGCGGGAAGATCATCGTCTCTTTCTTATATTTGCGGCCTTCCCAGTTCTCCTTCTCCTCGATCTGCAAGTGCACGTAGCGGGCGAGGATCTTTAATAGATTCTTCGGCAACAGCACCTCGTTCCAGAGATAGTCAGTCGCGTATTGGTTCACGTCCTTCGGCACATCATTGCCCGCGCCGCCGTCCAGTGTGCCTTTGTTGAATGGCAAGAAGAACGTGTTCTGCCCTTCGAGCTTAGTGGTCATGTAGACCTCGTATTGGCTGACGGCGAAGTGAACCAACGCACCGCGCTTAAACGTAAGCAGTGGCTCGGCCTTCTTCGCCACGGGATCTACTGGCGGACGGGTCAGCTTATACTGCTTGATCGCGTTCTGCACTGCTTGCTTGAACTCTGACTTCAACTCTAGCGTCGCAACAGGCAGACCGTTGACGAATAGCACCAAGTCGATGCGCCAGTTCTTCGCCTTCACACCCGTCTCTTGCAAATGCGCTTCCGTCGCCCATGGGCTATACACCAACTCAGGCACCACCCGCAGGCGGTTCTTTTGATACATCCGCAGCGTGTCGGGGTTCAAGTCATGCTCCGGCTCGAACTGGCAAAGCTTAAACCGTGCGCCACGGTCTTTGATCGTATGACGCAACACACCCAAGGTGCCGAACGTGCGCAGCGTGCCATCCGCCGCATTCGGATCGACCTTGTTCAGTTGCGTCGCCACCCGCTCCAAGAACTTCGCGTCGGTATTGCTCGGATAAAGCTTAGTAAACTTCTCCCACTCCTTCGGCTGCGTGTCTTGCACGAAGCCCAGCGCGTCCTCCTCATAAAGCGCCAGCTCGCGGTTGTAGCCCTCTGGCGTGCCGAGCAGCCAGCCGTTCGCGACCAACTGGTCGATCATATCATTCTGAAAAGTGAGTTCGTTGGCTTTGTCGGTCATGATATTTTCGTATGGTTACAGAGACACTGCTTCGTCAGCATCAAATGCCCAGATACGCTCGCAGATTACCCGATATAGCTCCTGCCGAGCTTTGATGTCGGCTTTATTGAACTCAGGGTGCGCTTGGAACGGCAACCCCAACTCCTCAGCCATCTTTACGAAGTTCGGGTTGTTCTTATAGGTCAGTTCATGCAGCGACTTCACCAATAAGTTCTCTTTTACGTAATGCGGCAGCTTCGTCGCATAGGGCGCATCATTATACGACTGGTTCGTGCCTCGGGGAAGTAAGACTAAATCGCCAATACTATTACGGTACTCAAGAAACTCATGCTCCTGATCAAACTCGTCGCGATGCTGCGCAAACTTATTCGCCCAAATATGTTCAATCTCGAAAGGCTTTGCATTTGGGTTCTCGTAGTAGTCCACGAAGTCAGTCGACTGGCCAGATTGCCCGTCAATATACCCAGAGATCCGCGAGAGAAGAAACTTCACAAAGCGACCGTTTTGACCGTGAAGGCGGAAGCTGCTCACGCCATTCCATGTCTCACTCATGGCCGCCACCTGTTTGCTGAGAATGGCCCTGAGCTCCTCGACCGACTTGCGACGAATTTCTTTGACCAGCGAATACATGGTATAGCGAATCGAACTCGCACCGAAGTTCCGAAAATTCACCGAGCGGCGCACAGCAAAAATCTCGATATACTTCCCCACTAGATTCAGCTTTTGTTCCACGACTTCAACCGAGTCATCGGCCATGAGTGGCGCGAGCAGCAAGGGGTAGCGTAACGAATCTGCGATGCCCCAGCGCGGGATGTAGTAGAGATGTTCTAATTCAGAGTTGAACGTCTGTTCGGCTTCGCGGATCTTTAGATATACAGAGTGAAAAAGCTTAAAGTCGCGCTTAATGAAATCGACAAATTGCGACGACGATTCCGCGCTTAACTGCATCAAGTGCAGGTTCTCGCGAAACCAGCTATGGAAGCGAGTGCCGATCTTCTCGAAGTCTTCATTCGTGGAGCCTGCCTTACTGGCACGGATCGTCTCGGCATACTGTCCGCGCAACCATGCCTGAAAGAAACGCTGATCCTCGTCTTTATCAAACTGATGCAGCTCCTGCATGGATCGTTTCCATAGATCATTGGCACTGTGCCGCTCTTTATCCCCTTTGAAGCGCGACAACACGTAGCCCTTGAGCATCTCCGTCGAGGTCAGGTTTAACCCACGATCATTCATCGTCTCAAACACCGTGTAGGCATTGTCATCTGAATAGGCGATGATCTCGACCAGCACCACCTGCTCCTTTAACCAGTCGATGAAATAAGGAAATGCCTCTGCATTGATCTCCTTTGGAAAGGCATTACCGATGTCCTCATAGCGTGCCGCCATGTTGCGCGTCGATGCGTCATCGCCATCGGTCGGATTATAAAAGCCTGAATCAAACAGGCTCTGTAAGCACGGCACGCGTTCTTCCACTGTAATATTGAACGACTTCTTGCCGAACTTCTCCGAAAAGATCATCGACTCAATGTTTTCACTCAGCCCAAGCGAAGCCTGCAAATTGTGTAGGTAAATCATGAACAAGGTGAGCGATGTAAGACGCTGTTGGCCGTCAATGATGCTACGCTGCCCATCCTTCTCACTCAACACAAAGGGCCCGAGATAATAGGTGTTGTAGTTCTCGACCTCTGTGCGCTCGTGAGCCGCCTCGTAGTTGGCAAGAAATGCCGACGCTAGATCCGTCACCAACTGCTCGATATGCTTCTGCTCCCAGCTGTATTCGCGCTGAAAATAATCGACCGTGTATTTCTTCTTATCCAGCACCTCTAGGATGCTGCGGTCATTGGCTTCGATTTTATTTTCAATCTTACTCATAGGACATTTGGCTCATACTGTTTCACCCTTCAAACTTTCCGCAGGCTCCCAATCACGCACGTCGATCTTGCCCGTCACGGCGGCGGAGATCAGGGCGGTGCGGCGTTCTTGCATTAGTTCAATGGCTGATTTCGCCTCATCCATCAATGCATCGAATTTTGCCGTAAATTTCTCTACATAGTCTACCAGTTCTGTTCGTTCATTTCCGGGAGGTAAGGCGATGGAGAAATTACTTAAAAAGTCTGACGGGACTCGCTTGAGGCCACCTGCGCCAGTCATAGCAGCTGTTGCTAATTCAATAAAAACGCCTTCTTGTAAGCGATAACATAGGAAGTCGTTCAAGTAGTTCAGTTTTGCGCGCAGTGCATATATTTCAGAGGAACCAAAACCGATACCGTTTTCAAGGCCACGAGCTACGACCATATTTTTATTTTCAAAGCATGGAGTAACTTTAGCAATCAGCACATCTTCGTTTTTAAAGTATGTATACCCGTCAAATACGTCTACAATCTGTCGTGTTTCATCCAATACAAGCGAATCTGTTTTAAGTTTTTCCATTGGAATGAAGCTACAAGTCTTGCTCTTGTCTTTCTCCACTTCGGACTTTTTCGGAGTCAGGTCTGCTATGTATTTAATTTTAGTAACCTCCCAATGTTCCGGCACGTCACCGAGCCACTCGACGCCGGAGTCCTTCATTCGGGCATCGGGGTTGAGGCCCTTGGTCACGGCATGACTAATCACGGCCTGCCGTTTCTCTTTGAGCAGCGCAATCAACGCCTGCTGCTTTTCAATCAACAAGTCGATCTTCCCCGTCTCGTGGTCGAGGAAGGCCGCGATTTGCTTTTGTTCGGGGAGGGAGGGCGATGAGAAATGGTAATTTGCGACAAAGCTATCTGCGACACGCTTTTGCCCTCCCGCACCATACATTGAGCCTTCGGCTTGTTTATTAAAGGGAGCGGAAGTCAGAAGGTAATAAAGGAATTTAGACTCACATTCTTTATTGCAACGAAGCGGGATGACTTCGGTCGTTGCGAACGCGATCCCATTCTTTACCCCACGAACGATAGCACCTTTCCCGTTTTCAAAACATGGGGTGATCTTTGCAATACAGACATCTCCTTCGGCAAGATAAGTGTATCCACTTGAGACTTCGCCTAGAGTTTTAGTCTTTGAAACGTCTAGCGCCCCTTGCTCTCCAACTGCTTCCATCGGCAAAAAGCTCACCTCAGTATTAGCCGGAAGCTTAGTCACCTCGGACTTGGGAGCGTTAAGACCTGCTAAGAACTTAATCCGTGTTAGATCCCACTTGCGCGGAATATCGCCGAGCCACTCAACCCCTGAATCCTTATACTCAGAATACGCTTTATATCGGCCCGCCATTAGGAGTGCACCTCCCGCAAAAGATCCATGATGTCGCCGCTCACCGCATCCAAGTCTTGGTCGATCTCGGCGAGGTCACGTGGTGGCTGGTATTGATAGAAGTGGCGATTGAACGGGATCTCGTAACCGACGATGCCGATCTCGTTGTCGAGCGCGTCCTTCTTGCTGGCGTCGATCCATGCGTCGGGCACATGCGGCAGGACTTCCTTTTTAAAGTAGGCTTCGTTGAGGGCGTTGATGGATTGGCTAGGGTCGAGGGCGACGTTCTCGTTGTCGCGCAGATCGCCGTCGGGCTTGTATTCGATGAGCTGCCCATCCACGGCGAAGCGTCCGTAGAACGGATCGGCCTTGCCGCTCTTGTGGAGCTTCTTGATGACCTTGGAGGCGTCAGGGTTCTTCCATGAGACGGCGGCGGTGATCTGCTTCTTGGCCTTGGCCTCAAGCTTGATGCCCGTGGCTTTGAGGGCGGCTTCGTAGCCGTTCATATCGTCGTGTTGTTCGCTGCCGATGGACGCTTGCAGTGTGCGAGCCGTGAGCAGGATCGCCTTTTGTGCCTGCCACGTCTCCGGATCAAGTAGGTCTTTGATCTTGGCTTCCTTGAGTTCGGCGAAGTCGGCCTTGAGCGCGGCGCGGATCTCGGCTTCGTGCGCGGCGAGTAGGCCGTAGTGCGCGCAATCTTCGGTGTCCGTCCAGTCGGCTCCGTAGGTCTCGTAGATCCATTGCATGGCAGCGCTGAGTGGCTTGGGCGCGAAGCGGAGCGTGTTGAGTCGTTCGTCGCTGAATTGATACGACTCACGCAGCGGGCGCTCGATGGTGATGCGGCGGTAGCCGAACTCATGCGTCTTGAAGAGCTTGGCGGCGAAGGTCTTTTCCGGCTCGGCCTTTTTGTTGGCGGACTGGCGACCACGGTTGCTCTTGGCCTCGGCGGGCTTGTTGAGCGCTTGCGGTGCGATGGCCTCAAACTCGCCAAAGGCTTTGGTGACGGTTGCGATGTCGTCCGCGTTCATTTCGTTGCGCTTCGAGCCGAGGGATTTGCGCATCTTGCCGCAGAGGTGCACGCCGTTGATTAGTTGCACGCGTCCCTTGCGCTCGCTGGCCTTTTTGTTGGACAGCACCCAAATGTAGGTGGCGATGCCCGTATTGTAAAACATGTCGGTCGGTAGCGCGACAATGGCTTCGAGCAAGTCGGCCTCTAAAATATAGCGGCGGATCTCGGACTCGCCTGAACCTGCGCCCCCCGTGAAGAGCGGCGAGCCGTTGAGAATGATTCCGATGCGCCCACCGCCCTCGGCAGTGTCGCGGAGCTTACTGAGCAAGTGCAGAAGGAAGAGCAACGAGCCGTCCGACACACGGGGTAAGCCGGGGCCGAAGCGTCCCTCAAAGCCTTTTTCGATGTTCTCCTTCTTAATGTCGCCTTCGATCTTTTTCCAGTCCACGCCGAAGGGCGGATTAGAAAGCATGTAGTCAAACTTGTCGCCGTAGAGCTGATCGTTGGAGAGCGTGTTGCCTAGCTTGATGTTGGAAACCTCTTGGCCCTTGATTAACATGTCAGCCTTACAAATAGCGTAGGATTCGGGGTTAAGCTCCTGACCGAACGCACGCATGACGGCCTGCGGGTTCAGCTCATGCACGTATTCCATTCCCGAAGAGAGGAATCCCCCTGTTCCCGCTGTTGGATCATAAATGGTGCGAATGATACCCGGCTTGGTCAGCGCATCGTCATCTTCCAAGAAAGTGAGCGAGGTCGTGAGTCGCACGATGTCACGCGGGGTAAAGTGCTCCCCTGCGGTCTCGTTGGAGCCTTCCGCGAATCGGCGGATCAACTCCTCAAAGACGAGGCCCATCTCATGATTGGAAATCGCGGCAGGGCTGAGGTCGGCGGTGCGCACCTTCTGCACGACTTTGAAGAGTAGGTTAGCGTCGCCCAACAGACCGATGAACTCGGAGAACTTGAAATGCTCGAAGATCTCGCGAGCGTCCTTAGAGAAGCTCTGCACGTAAGACTCAAGATTGGCCGCAATGCCCGACTCGCCGAGCTTACCGAGATCCATCTTCGAGGTGTTAAAGAATGAGAGCTTCGCCGCACGGAGCAGCATCTTTTCCTCAGCCTCTTCGGGCAGGCCCATCGTCGCGACCTTGTCGGCCTGCGCGAGCACGTCCGCCTTCGTGGCGTCCAGCACACACTCTAGGCGGCGGAGCAGCGTAAAGGGCAAGATTATGCGCCCATATTGCGACTGCTTGAAGTCCCCCCGGAGCAGATCGGCGAGTGACCAGATGTAAGAGGCGAGGTTATTGGGAGTGTCAGACATACTTTACTTGAAAATCGGGGTGAAGCTGAAAATGCCACTAACGGCATCAAATGAAAGTAAGTAAGCGAGATTTGGACCGCGTGCCCATACAAATTCTCAAAATATCAAAAAAACGTGCTCGGCTCATAGCTGAGCTATTAGCGCCAAAGTGTCCTAGCTAGAATTGAGACATAGAGGAGGCTCGTTCGGCGCATTCGAGGTAAAAGTGCGAAGGTCGTTCCCTGAGCGAATGACCAAATGTCCGGCACCTCTGCCTCTATTCCTCCAGGTGGGCGTTGATTCGGGATCGCACCTAAGGCGGTGCCGATGATGGGATGCTGCTGGGGGGGGGGTAGGCTTATCGTCACCCTATCCGTCCCAAAAGTCATCTAATGACAACTTTCCTCAGTTTCTGCGATTTCGAGAGACATTCAGCTGGATCCGCTACTGAAGCGGCCTAGATGGCACAAAAAAGCCCTCCTCATTACTGAGAAGGGCTTCAATTTTGGTCGGGGCGACAGGATTCGAACTTGGGGGCAATAAACTGTCAGCAGTTTCGGTTAGGTCTGCATTTTTTATGCTTTATGTGATCTTGGGTTGATCAATGGGGCAAACGTGATCAAACAATTAGAAATCTTACAAAATATACTGAAACGAATGGGAACTTTGATGGGAACATTTCGTTATTTAAATTAGTTTTATTACGTAAGTCACTGGCTTTCAATAGTTCCCGTAGTTCAATGGATAGAACAACTGTTTCCTAAATAGTCGATCTGGGTTCGATTCCCAGCGGGAATACCAGGCTGCGCATGGTGGCACACTTGCGTGTAAGTTAGTCGAACTCAGATGGTGATCTGGGTGGGGTCTTCGCCTGCGGCTGCGTAGTCGATTCCCAGCGGGAATACCAGGCTGCGTGAAGCGCTGCTGCGAAAAACGCACTTAGCTGTTCGCATGTATTTTGAATTGGAGCGAGGGCGACTCGCCCTCGTCGTTGCCTAATGTAGGCGAGTCGCCCACACTCCTTATAACTGCTTCAGGTATTTCTTGCCGTTGGGATCGATGAAAAGGACACGCTTTTCCTGAATGATTAAGACTTTGAGGCCGAGTCCGACGTTGACGGTTTCGCCGACCAAGTAGGCATTGTTATTGAGGATCACTTTGTTGCCACTGGTCGAGAGCCGCACGCCGGAGATTTTCGATTTACCCAGCCATTGAATGATATCTTGGCTCGGTTTGGCTGCTGCTTTGGTGGCGGCGAGTTGCTTCGCGGCTTCTACTTGTTTGGCGGAGGTCGCATCGGCGGCGGCTTTGGCTTCGGCAGCCACGCGCGCGAGACGTAGGTCATTGAGTACGCTGGGACTGTCTTGCTCGAGTGGCTGAGTCGGTGCGGGAGTCGGTGCGGCGAGCGGTTGAATGACTGGTGTTGCTGGGGCTATCTGCTTTGCAGGAGCAGGAAGTGTTATGGCTTGTTGGGCGACTGGTGCGGGGTCTTTACGGAGCACAACAATCGTGAGTCCTGCGACGAGGCCGATGAGGAGGGCGATGCCTGCCACAAGGCCGATGAGGAGCCCTGACTTGTTAAAGTTGGCAGTATAGTTTGGGTGCGACGCGCTGGCATGATCGGCAGCGGTGGCTGGACGGCTAGGTGTGCGCTGCTGCTGCGCTTTGCGGAGGGCTTGGTTGATTAAACTCATGTGTGTTTAAATTACTTGTGTAGCCGATTGATGTCTTTGAGGGCTTTGCGTGCATCCCACCAGTTGACATCGGTGCCGTTGCGAATGAAGGAGGCGAGTAGGGCTTTGTCGCACAGGTTGTTAATCATACGTGGAATGCCTAGGCTACCTTTGGTAATTTTTTTGACCGCGCGCGGGGTGAATTGAGGCTGGCCGTTGCTGCCTGCGAGGCTGAGGCGGTGGAGTATGTAGAGATGCACTTCGGCCGCTTTGAGCGGTTGCAGGTCGTAGTGGACCAGCACGCGCTGGCGCAACTGACGCAGGCGGTCCTCCTTGAGTTTGAGAGTCAACTCAGGCTGGCCCATGAGGATAATCTGTAGCAATTTCTGATCGTAGGTTTCGAGGTTGGAGAGCATCCGCAACATTTCCATGACTTCGAAGGAAAGGTTTTGCGCCTCGTCGATGATCAGGACGATTTCGCGGCCTTGATCGATGCGTTCGAGTAGAACGTCATTCATCTTGTCGAGTAAATCGCTTTTGGAGCGGACTTTAGATTCTTCGCCTAGCTCCTTCATGATGCCTTTGAGGAGCTGTGTTTCAGAGATTCTGGGGTTCAAGAGCAGCGCCGTATCGCACATCTCATTGGCCTCAAGCTCTTCGAGGAGCTTGCGACACAGCGTGGTTTTACCACAGCCGACCTCTCCAGTTAGGACGATGAAGCCCTTTTTATCTTCGATCCCGTAGCGAAGATGCTGCAGCGCCTCTTCGTGGGTCGGGCTGAGGAATAGGAAACGCGGATTAGGCGTGACGTGAAAGGGCATTTCCGAAAATCCAAAATAATCCTGATACATATGATATAAAATTTACCAAGCTAAGCTGAGATTACCCTTTCCAATTTCAAGAAAATGACCTTCTGTGTGGAGTCTAATGCCGAATCCTTCACAGCGAAAAGAACGCGTAATCCTACTCATGATGGTGGGGGTGCTGTTAGCATTGATCGTATTCTTTAGCAGTCTTATGGTGCAGACCTATCGAGAGTATAAGAATTTCAGAGTACGCGAACTTAGAATTGA
>Ga0255779_1003101_pt1 | contig 16907 bp, 8 predicted proteins | sample 011ome_21_FD_179977 | JGI IMG/M metagenome (GOLD analysis project Ga0255779, IMG submission 179977) | Coastal salt marsh microbial communities from the Groves Creek Marsh, Skidaway Island, Georgia - 011508AT metaG (version 2) | ecosystem: Environmental > Aquatic > Marine > Intertidal zone > Salt...
GATGAGCTTGCCTTGTTTGCGAGGAGACAACCGACTCTTTCTACTATACACGTGAAGCAGCATACACCATATTGGCTTTCTTAGCTACTTCAGCCCCTTAATTTTTATTCAGCGGAAACGACGCCCACGCAACTTGCGATTCAGAATATTAGACAACTTGCGAGTGACGCCAACAACTCGATTTGGATATCGGGGTCAAAAGGCCAGCTCAACCGATTCGACTTACAAAGCCGCACATTCTTTCAACCCACGTTGCAAACCAAGGAGCTGAGATGGCCCGCTGAACGCCCCTACCAGGCCATCACTAGTGATCATCAAGGAAACCTGTTTATACTTCAAAATCAAGAGGTCATATTCTATGACGTGACGAATGGCTCAAATGAGCTTCTCGCCATCGACTGGAAGGCGTTGGGAACAAGGAAACTAGATTTTCCCGAAACATTATATTATGACTCCCTAGGAATTCTATGGCTGATCGGAGGCAGGATTTATCAGCACAACCCAAAAACGAATCAGTCAATCGAGGTCGCCAGCCCCCCGTTATTCCCGGACGGGCGCCTTAGAGGATTGAGCATTGCCGAGCTGGCAAATGGCGACATGTGGATTGGAACCCGCTTGCGGGGTCTTCATTTGTATGAACGTAAGAGTAATACCATAACACGCTCCTTCACCGATCGGAATTACCCCGCCCAAATGAACGAGCGTCTACTCTTTGACCTAAGCGTGGACGAGGCAGGCAATATTTGGGCCGCCAGCAGTCTTGGTCTCGTTAAATTTAATGCGGAGTTGAATGAAATAGATCTTTTCCCCGATCTCAAAGGGTTCGGAAACTCAAGCGTCAACGGACTTGAATTCGATCCTAGTGGAAACCTTTGGCTTACCTCAACCAGAGGCTTGTACCGATTCGATCCTGGGAAGAGACACGCCCAGCTGTATTCAGATTCTCAGGGCGTCATCCAGCAAACGTTCCCCAACAACGCCATGGTCATGTCCGACAATGGAATATTGGCCATTGGCGGTTTTCGAGGGCTAAATATTTTAGACACATCGGAAATGCCCGATGACCAGCCCTTGTACATTCCCGCAATTACGAGCGTTCTCGCTCCATTCAACCGGGAGCACCCTATCGGATTAGATCAAAAGAACATCCTTCTCGAATCGAGAGGAGGGGATTTACGTCTCGTGCACCACAACAATAATTTGACATTCAAATTCACGAGTTTCGACTACGCCAACGACCCAAACACGAGCCTTTCCTACAAGATTGACGGGCTCATCGACCATTGGATTTCAATTGGGCAGAAAAACGAGCTGACGTTCCCGAGCTTGCCACCGGGCCTTTTCACTTTTCGATTAAAGGCGGTTAATGGGGATCTATCAAGTGAGGAGTCAGCGCTTAGCTTTACGATTCTTCCTCCTTTATGGAAAACCAAGATATCCCTATTCACTTTGTCGCTAGTAATAACTGCGGTCATCATTTTCTTCATCCGCCGCAGAACTTACATTATTAGAGCCGCCAACAAGAAGCTGGAAACCTTAGTAACAGAGAGAACATTGGAGCTTGAGAGAATCAAAGAGCAGGCTCTCAAAGCTCGGGATGAAGCAGAAAAAGCAAACCAGGCGAAATCGGATTTTCTCGCCAACATAAGCCATGAAATCCGAACCCCCATGAATGAGATTATCGGAATTAACCATTTGCTGGTGGAAGCCAACCTCGAGCCAAAACTAAATCAGTATGCCAAGACCGTAGGACGCAATGCAGAGTCCATGCTGACGCTCATAAACAACATACTGGACTTCTCGAAATTCGAAGCCGGAAAGTTCGTACTGGATAATGAACCGTTCAACGTTCAAACAACCGTCGAAGAGGCGATCGATCTTTTTACTGTGGAAGCCCAGGAAAAAGGAGTCGATCTGAAGTTCCTGCCCGATACGGATCTCCCAGTGCTCGCGACGGGGGATCCGCTTAGAGTCAAACAGGCCCTCGTGAATCTTGTCTCAAATGCGGTCAAGTTCACCCAGCACGGTTCGGTTGCAGTCTACCTAAGCGTAGTTTCGGAAAAGCCGGACACCGTTCTATTCGAATGCAGAGTTAAGGATACTGGCATAGGGATTCCTCGTAAAGTCTGGCCAAGCCTCTTTGATGCGTTCACGCAGGCAGATTCGTCTACGACGAGAAAATACGGAGGATCGGGACTCGGGCTTTCTATTACCAAGCATCTCGTCCAAGCAATGGGCGGCGAAATCCGATTTGAGAGCCACGAGGAAAAAGGGACCATTTTCACGATTACATTCGAGTTGGGCAAGGTTGACCCGGGCGACATAATTTCCCCGATTGACGAACCTGAAACTTTACCGTTAGGCGAAACCCTGATCGCCCTCCCAGACACTGAAATTGAAGTCTGGCTGGAGGCTTGGCTGAAAAAACACAGCATCCCCGTCCACATCGCCGATCACCCCACAAAGATCGTAGAAGCATTGAGAAATGGCGTATCCAACCTGCTGATCGATCGGCGTTGGATGAATGAAGGCGTTTCCAATGAGATACAATCTTTGAAAGCGAAATCGCCAATCAAAGTCATTCTCTTTCAAAATTTTGTAGACAGCTATGATCAGTCAGCATTCGGCTCCGGCATCGTGGATGAATTCGAGAGCTATCCAATAAGGCCGATTCCGATAGTCAACTTGCTCAAACATGGTGGACAGGCTCATGACCAACGAGAAAGCCAAAATGCAGACACCTCATCATCCCCAATCAAGGGTCCACGCGTTTTAATCGTCGATGACAACGCGATGAATCAGGAAGTCCTCAAAGCCCTTTTGTCCAAAAATGGGTCCGAGGTTGATGAAGCCTTGAACGGCCAAGAAGCCGTTTCCATGTCATTGGCTTCACGCTACGATCTGATATTCATGGACTGTATGATGCCTAAAATGGATGGCTATGAGGCAACCAGAAGCATCAGAACCAATCTTCAAAACCCAAATACCGAAACGCCTATTATCGCCCTCACCGCCAATGACCTAAAAGGCGACCGAACCAAGTGCCTTGAGGTCGGAATGGATGACTACCTGACAAAGCCCATAATGCCTGCCAGCCTTTCGGCCATACTGGCAACATGGGCTTCAAAGGCTTCTGCCAAATAGTCGGAAATCCCGCCAATCACAATCTCTCGACAACCGCGTAATAGGCGCTGACGAACTCGCCCTGCCCATTCCCCGTGATGAAGTTCCCGCGTAGCTTAAAGTCTCCCGGCTGGAGATCCATCGTAAAGGTCACTGCTTCCGCCCCCTTCTTAACAGGCTTTTCCTCGTAATAGTCCGCCACATTCAGGGTTGCTCGAGTTGCGTTGATCGCCTTTCCAGGAGTCTCTCTGAAGGCAGTCAAGCCGGGAACGGGATCCCCTGGGGCGAGATCGTCGTTTATTGCTCTAGAAAGCTCACGAGGCCAGCGGCGGAGCGAAATCTTGTAGGTACCCGCTTCTTTGACACGCACCGCCCAGTATCCAGAGCCCGGCTTGGCGCCCCGAATAAATCCTTGATGCCAGGGCGAGAGAGAGTCGTCAGTCAACCAGTCGTGGGCGGTCAACTGCGTCGGATTGTCCGCCTTGTTTCCGAGTACCACTCTTTCATCTACCACAAATCCCGGTGAAATGCTCGCCCACCAACGATCATAAGCGTCACGCAATCGCTTGACCGTCTCCGGGTTCTTTTTGGCAACATCCGTTTTCTGCTCCGGATCGGATTCCATGTCGTAAAGCTCCGTTCCGTTGATCAACCGCCAGCGATCCGTCATAGTGGAGGATTTCCGCCACTTGATCGGATCACGGACACGCTGCGAATCCGTTATTACGATACGGTCTGGCCAGCGGGTGGGCGTTTGGTAAATCAACGGTACCAATGATCGCCCATCAAAGCTGTAGTCCATCGGACCATTCAGTCCGCACAATTCGATCAAGGTTGGAAGAATGTCGATGTGCGCCGTGAGTCGCTCCACATCCCGGCCTTCCGCCAGATCGCCAGCGGGCCAATGCAGAAAAAAGGGAACTCGATGACCCCCATCATATTCACTTCCCTTTTTGCCACGCATGCCACCCGAGTAGATCTTTTCGCCGCTAGCTGTCCCGTTGTCCGTTGTGAAAATAAATATCGTATTTTCTGCCAAGCCTTTCTTCTCGAGCCATTCGCGCATTGCCCCGACGTTTTCGTCGATGTTGGCGATCATTCCAAAAAATATCGCCTCCCGCTCCGACAGGCCTTTTTCCACGTACGGCTTCCAGTATTTTTCCGGGCAATGGAAAGGGCTGTGCGGGGCATTCGTGCAGATATAGGCCATAAAGGGCTTATCTTTCTTAACACTCTCTTCTATGAATCGCTGCGCTTCCTGAAAGTATACATCGGTACAGTAGCCTTTGTATTTCTGCGGTTTCCCGTTGTGAAAGTAGGTGTCATCGAAATAGGAGTTATCCCAAAAGTCAGGTGTTTGCCCCACTCCTCCACCGCCGTGACGCACGACTTCAGAGAATCCACGATCTTCGGGTCGGTAAGGATAATTGTCACCCAGGTGCCACTTGCCAAACATCCCGGTTGCGTATCCGTTATCCAGAAACACGTCCCCAAAAGTCAATTCACCCACTCGCAAAAAGGACCGTCCCATGATCGTGTGCCAAGGGCCCGCCCGATTCGTGTAGTGTCCACTCATGAGGGCTCCTCTTGTGGGAGCGCAGGTGGGAGTCACGTGGTAGTCCGTCAGCCTAACCGACTCAGCATGGAGCGCATCCGTGGCTGGGGTTTCGAGAATGGGATTACCGTGCGCCGAGATGTCTCCATATCCTTGGTCGTCTGTAATGACGAAAACTACGTTGGGCTTGTCTGCGGCATTCGCAACCAAAGCGGATAACACTAGTACGAAGAAGCTGAACAGTTTGTTGAGGTACATAGGGTGAAGCATTTTGTTTAGGATGGCTTAGTGCAAGGCATTAAGAATTCGCGGTCAATCAAGGACCGCAGATACTGAAATTACTCTCAAGTGGTTGGTCGAACGCCTAGGCGAATCAACCTTGGACTAATTTATCTGCATTTAAGGTCTAGACCACGAGCTAATTCTAATGCTAAGGGCAGCTGATTCGTCCAGGTGGCCTAGTAATCTTCACCTCGATTGCTAGCGTCACACGATTCTTGCCACTCCTCGAGTTGCTTTCGCATTTTGGCTGCGATCGTTGCGTGCTCGTCGATGATATTTTTCGATTCACTGGGATCATTCTCCAAATCATAAAGCTCCCACTCCATTACAGGAGCTCTTCCATTATCGCTCTTAAGCCGTTTCATTCCAGGATTGTGAACCAATTTGAAGCGATTGTCGTTCAGGGTAGCCATTCCATGTCCTTGAAATCCAATCGGTGACGATCGCTGGGACATTTTGCCCTCTATGAGCGGAATTAGTGAAACGCCATCATAAGGCCTACGCTTCGCTGCCGGCAGGGTGTATCCAAGAACATCCAGTACAGTCGCGAAGTAGTCGCTCGTCACTGCAGACACGGATGTTTCACTGCCCGCCACAACTTTTTCTGGCCACTCCAGCAAGCCAGGAACGCGAACCCCTCCTTCATAGAGCGAGCGTTTTCGCCCTCGAAACGGTTCTGCCGTTCCTTGGGAACGCCCCTTCTTGCCCGGGTTTCCTTCCGGCCCATTGTCCGCCGCGAACCAAAGCATGGTATCCTCAGCGACTCCGAATTCTCTCAGCGCGTTTCGCAACCGTCCCATCTGACGATCCACGGCAGTGATCACCGCATAATAGTTTTGGGTATTCTCATCCAATTCTGGATACATCGCTAAAAACTCTGGGCCGCCGACTACGGGCAAGTGAGGGGCGTGAAACCAGATGACCGCGAAAAACGGCGTATCGTCCTTGGTCGCCTTTTGAATAAAGGGCAAAGCCTTGTCCATCACCATTCGCGCGGCATCACCCACCAAACCCTCAGCGGGACCATCTACGATGTTTCGTCCATTGTGGTAAAACAACACCCTTGGGTCTGTGATACCGTTGTGCGCATTCTTAGGATCGTAGGGATCCCAAGTCGAAACAGAGTACTCAGTACTGAACCATTCGTCAAATCCGGACATACCCGGGGTCATGTAGTTCTTTTCCGGATTCCTTCCCTTCTTCCCAGAATAGTCCGGCGCCAAAGTCCCCAAATGCCATTTTCCAAAATGGCCTGTAGCATAGCCATGGTCTTTCAACACTTCCGCCAATGTTATCTCATCTCGCTTCAAATGGCCCTGGTTCGCCGTGGGAATTCCGTAGCGAGAGGGATGTCTCCCTGTCAGCACAGAACCTCGTGTCGGACTGCAAACAGGGGCGGCCGCGTAGAAACGTTCGAACCGCATTCCCGCCTTGGCCATCCGATCGAGCTCTGGCGTAATGACTGTTTCATTACCATTAAAGCCAACATCCCCCCAACCTAAGTCATCCGCCATGCAAAGAACAATATTCGGTTTTGCAGCGAATACTGGCACTACGAGGATTATGAATAAAACAGATAAGACAATCTTCATACGTTCGGTATTTCCTAGTTAAGAACTCCGCGTTAAGCCTTGTACGTTGAACTTTAGATGTTCGGCTCCTCCCAATCAGGGATTCCCCGATTACGCTTCTGTTGTTCATAGCGCACCCATTGCGGGTGTTCTTTGGTGTAGGGACGATCCTCGTTCACCATTAAAGGCAGAGTCTCCTCCCACCAAGCATCGTAAACGCGCCTCAACTGAGCCACGACTTCTGGATACTGGCCTGAAACATCTTTCTTCTCGTAGGGGTCATTTGAAATATCATAGAGCTCCTTGTTGTTTACGAATCGCCAACGTTCGCTGCGGACCGCGCAATCCGTGAACTTGCTCAAATTCGGATCCTCTCCCTTTTCCCAACGTCCCTTGTGGATGAACAAGTGCCTATCAGCCCAATTCGCGTCGGAATCCTCCAATAGCCGTGTCATGTCTCTTCCGTCCAATTTTTGAATACCCGCAGGGATCGACGTCCCGGATAAGGTGGCAAATGTGCGGAACAGATCAACGTGTGCCGTAAGAGCGTTGATGTCTATTCCCTCCCCAAGCTTACCCTTCCACCGCCAAAATGCCGGCACATGGGTTCCCCCTTCATAAGGGGAGCCTTTGCCTGTCTTAAAACCCGCCGTGAACAGGCTCACCTTCTTGCCATTCAACGTGGCTGAGCGACCGGCTTGACCATTGTCGGTCATGAATATGACCAGCGTATTTTCCCACAGGCCCCACTCATCGAGCTTATCCATTAGAGTACCAAAGTTGTCATCGATATTCTCAATCATCCCGTAGCGCCCCGCCGTGTTTTTATCATAGCCCAAGTCGGTAAATCGCTTGGCATAACTTTCCGGAGCAATCATGGGACCGTGGGGCGCATTTGGCGTTATGTAAGCAAAGAATGGCTTACCCGCCTCATCCATCTCTCGAACCCATCCTAGTGCCGCTTTAAAGAAGATGTCCGTGCAGAAGCCTTTCGTCTGCACGATGGTGTCGTTGTGCAAAATTACATTGTTGAAATAGCGGTCATCCTTATTCGGGGGAAAATCGGCACAGCTTCCCTCGTAGGCTTGCCCAATTCCCCCTGCTCCGTGAATGAAGGTCTCCGTAAACCCACGATTATAAGGTTGATGGGCGTCTTCATCCCCTAGATGCCATTTCCCAAAAATCCCAGTTTCGTAGCCATTCCGGCTTAACAGCTCAGGAATCGTCGTGCTCGAAAGCGCCATGATCTCCCGTTCCTTGATCGTGTGAGTAACACCGTTCTTAAACTCATGTCGCCCACTCATGATCGCCGCCCGAGTAGGCGCGCAGGTCGGGCTCACGTGAAATTCAGTGAAGCGCGTCGACAATCCATAAAAGCGATCGAGGTTCGGTGTGCGCAATACCGGATTCCCCAGACAGCTCAAATCACCCATCCCCTGATCATCCGTCATCACGAGAATGATGTTAGGTCGCGTTCCCTTGAGGGAGGCCGCATGCAGACTCACGGTGGTTGAGAAAAAAATCAGGACAGCTAGAATCGTCTTCATATTTATGTATTTGGGGCTTTTACCAGAACAGCGCTTATTCCGCCAAAAGAATCTTGGCACCAAAAATAAACCTTACCACGCGGCACAGCGCAACAGGCTTCGTCAAAACTCTTCTGAAACTAGCATGCATCGAATGTAGGAGCGGCTTTACGCCGCGATTATGCCTAGGTTTATCCCGGCGTAAAGCCGCTCCTACACCAGTTTGCTTCGCCATCCACGCTCCTCTCCGTCATTCCGCTGAAACCAACCCGCTGGATACTTTGCTACGCCCAGTCAGGAGCGCTGACCCTACGAATTGTGATTTATTGAAAGGTCTCACTAAGAACCTCCGAAGAAAAATAGCGTAGGCTTCCAGCCTGCGAACCAATTCAAATCAGAAGGCAGGATGCCTGTTCCATTCTACTCCAGACTGACCGGTTTATACCCACCCTTGGACTTGAAGTAGAGAAACAAGGCCAAGTAGGAAACAAAAAGGAATCCAGGAAGCATCGCTTGTCGGAAAAAGGCCCGCTTTTTGTTGGTGTTGACGATCGCTCCTAATTTGGCGGCGTTCGCGCTGTCGAGAGCGTCCACCGCAGCCATATTCAAACTGGGGGTTTCGCCAAACATCCCTGAGCGGATCCCCCCATCTACAATCGCATGCAATGCCGGCTCTTGTTCCCTCAAGTCAGCATCGATTCCTTCGTCAAGAAAGAGCCCCATCAAGGGCGTACCCAATATTCCCATACCGAGAACCCCCACCGCCGAAACCCCATTCAGGGTTAACGCGCCGCCACGAGGAAACTGTTCTGAGACCACTCCCAATGTTGTCGACCAGAGAAAGGTCTTTCCAAACGCGTAAACAATCGCGGCAACCACCATTATCCCCGCCGGGGCCAATCCCAGAAACAGCAGACCTACAACCGCCAGACCGGCGCTTAGCACGAGAAGGCCAATCGGGGAAAACTTGTGAACGATAGGGCCGGCATAAAACCTCAGAATAGTCATAATGATAGAGACCATCACAAAAATCCAACCCGCGGCCTTCGGGAAATCGGCTTCCAGAAGAGAAGCCATCCATCCATCCGTGCCCAGCTCTGTTGTGGCAAGAAAGGGCATCGTAACGAGAATCAGCACGAACATCCAATTGCCAAGGGCTCCCGTAAAAAGGTAAGCCCCTATGGCTACTACCAATGCAATAACTAAAGTAATGCCCACAGAAACGGTTAACGGTTCCGCCAGAAGCGTATTCGCTACTTGAATAATGCCCATCACGGTGAGCCACGCGATTATAAAGAATCCCACCGCTCCAACTTCCCTCAACATGTCACGGAAGCTGACGCCAGCGGCTACCCGTTCCTGGACGGGAAAACGACGCTTCGCAATCAGAGCCGCGTATATCAATACCGGAATGAGGCATACGCCGAACTTCACCGTTAGGCTAACTCCGCCTAGCAACAAAGCCGCCACAGCGCCTAAAGCGAGACCCGCTGGCCAGCCCGCATGCAATATGTTCAGCCACTTCGACTTTTCCTTGTTGTAGATCGTCGCCACGATGGGGTTGATAAAGGCCTCAACGGTACCATTGGCGATTGCTACTAGAAAGGTACTCCAGTAAAGCCCCGAAGCGGACTTGTTGATGACTGCATATACGGTCCCTATTACTGCCAAGGTATGAGCCACGATGGCGAAGTAGGCAGTGGCCTTGTATCCAATTTTATCAATTACCAGACTGAAGAATATGATGCTAAAGGCAAATGGCCATAGACCGACTCCGAGGATCTGCCCAATTTCGGATTGGGTAAAGCCGAACTCGTTGACCAATTCACCGACGACTACCGTTCGTAGTCCAAAAAAGAAAGAGGTCGCGACTAGGGCAATAAAACAGGCAGAGAAGAGCTTCTTGTTCTCTATTTCGTCATTCATGAGGGGATAGCGGTTGAGGGAGAGGAGTAATTGGGAAAGCCGCCCATTCTCTGTAAGGTCTAACTATTTTCAAGTGGAATTCCCAATAAAAGTAAAACAGGCTTCTAGCCTGTTATCCAACTTGTGGCAACAGGCAAGATGCCTGTGCTACTCTTCCTACGCTCCGCCTCTTCGATTCCGCTCCCGAGCCTGGCGCTTCATCTCTGCAAAATCCGGATCTTCCTCGGGAACCTCATATTGATCCCTCAAACGACCGAGCTCTTTTTCAAGCGCCTTTACGATACTCGAGTACTCGGGATTCGAATACACATTGTTCAATTCGTTAGGATCTTTTTCAATGTCGAACAACTCCCACTCGCCTGTCTGGTAGTAATGGATAAGCTTTTGCTTCCCATTGGTCACTCCATAGTGCCGGGCAACGCTGTGCCCTCCCGGGAACTCGTAGTAGTGATAGTAAAACGTGGCGCGCCAGTTCTTAGGTGTCTTTCCTTTCAATATTGGCACGAGGCTTTCGCCTTGCATGTCGCCTGGTATCGCTACTCCCGCCAGATCTAAAAAGGTTTCCGCAAAGTCCAGATTGGATACAATGTCATTGTTCACCGACCCTGCCTTCGTCTGTCCCGGCCAGCGAACAAGCAGCGGCGTCTTTAGCGACTCTTCATACATCCACCGCTTGTCAAACCAGCCATGCTCACCTAAATACCAACCCTGGTCCGACGCGTAAATCACAACCGTGTTCTCCGCTAAACCCGTTTCGTCCAAATAGTCGAGCACCTCGCCGATTCCGTCGTCCACGGATTTTACACAACGCAGATAGTCTTTTACGTAGCGCTGGTATTTCCACTGCATGATTTCCTTCTCCGACAAATTAGGCTTCGCCTTGAGGTAGGCCTCATTCTTCGGTCCATAGGCGGCATTCCATTGAGCCAACTGCTCCGGAGTGAAATTCCGAGGTTGAGTCAGCTTTAGATCCCTTTCATTGAGATGGGCTTTGATTTCCATCGCCTGGTTGTAGGCAGGGGAAGCGCGGGTCGCATAGTCGTCGTAAAGCGTTTCCGGTTCGGGTATCGTGACATCATCCAGCCAGGTTAAGTACTTAGGAGCTGGCTCCCAATTCCGATGCGGCGCCTTGTGCTGGTACATCAACATGAACGGCTTGTCCTCCTCACGATCGTTCTTCAGCCAATCGAGCGTCTTTTCCGTGATTATCTCCGTAGTGTACCCCGTGTGTTCACGGGTTACCACTTTCCCATTCTCATCCGTCGTTTTCATCGGCGGATTGTAATAAGGTCCTTGTCCTACCAATACATCAAAGTAGTCGTATCCCTGCGGGGTTGATGCCAGGTGCCACTTGCCAACCACTGCGGTTTGGTAACCTTCTTTTTGGAGAAGCTTAGGAAAAGTCTGCTGGTCTCCGTCAAAAATAATGCCATTCACCGCGAATCCGTTTATGTGGCTGTACTTTCCCGTTTGAATCACCGCCCGACTGGGTCCACAAATGGCATTCGTCACATAGCACCGGTTGAACATCATCCCTTCTTTCGCCAGTCGGTCCATATTCGGCGTTGTGATTCGCTCTGGATCATACGCGCTCAATGCCTGCTGACAGTGATCATCGGAAAATATAAAAACAATGTTGGGACGATCGCCTTTGGCCGCAAAAGTAAGACCACTCGAAAAAGCAGCGATAGTCGCTAAAAGCAGACTCGTTTTACGAATCAAGGGATAAGGCCGATTGCGGAACAGTGGGATTATTTCTTTCATTTTTGGGATCTCGCAGATTTTGGAAAAACTAGATCTAGGTATACCTCAGTAATTCCATTATTACCGTTACAGAGCAAGCTTTAGACGGCAAATCGCTCGATTACTCAAATCTTCATATTTTGGGTTTATCTCGAACGATTTTATTTGACGAAACCCGGTTTCCTAAACGAAAATTTCCATGCTGATCAAAGTTATCGGGTTTGGGGAGCCCTAAAAATACTCCCTAAACGTCCACTAAGTTCCCTAACCGTAATTCGCAATTACCTGAAATACGGTCGGGCCTATTGTAACCCTTACTTTGAAAACTAACGATCAGCCAGAAATCGCCTTCGCGAAGACTCCCTTGTGGGGAGACTGGTTTCGCCTTGGCAATTGATTCGGCCCTAAAGCAACCCCCGAACTCTATTCACCCTTAGCCCATTCACCCGATGGCAAGGCCCCATCGAGCGCCTGTCCCTTGTATTTAGCTGCCGGCTCTAGCCTTGGACCGCTCTGCTTCGAAAGCGAATGGCATTTCAACTTCACCTACAAACAACTGATAAACATGAATAATCATTACCATCGCAAAACTGCGAAAGCCCTCCTGTCTGGATGCGGTTTTCTCTGCGCCACCTTTTCGGGCTGGGCACAGGACAACGAAGAGGAAGTTTTCGAACTTTCCCCCTTCACCATCGACGCTTCTGGCGACGAAGGCTACTACGCATCCCAAACCATGGCGGGTGGACGCTTGAGTGGTTCCCTCAAAGATACGGGAGCCGCTATCCAAGTGGTCACCAAAGAGTTCATGGACGATATTGGAGCCACAGGCATTGAAGAACTACTCCAGTATACCACCAGTTCCGAAGTCGCCGGTATTCTCGGCAACTTCACCGGAGCAAGCGAAGGGGGAGAAGGGGAAACCAGCACGGGCGGCGCCCGACGCGAGCCGGACGGCACGTCCCGTATTCGCGGGCTCGCTGCTCCTGACCGGACCCGCAACTTCTTCGTCACGGACATTCCTTTCGACTCTTACAATACCGAGCGAATCGACATCAACCGCGGCGCAAACTCCTTCCTATTCGGATTGGGCTCTCCCGCTGGACTCGTCAACAACGGCATGGCTCAAGCCCAGTTCCGCGACTCCAACGAGATCAGCACCCGTATTGGTTCGGGCGGAAAAAGTCCAACTTATCGTGGGTCCTTTGCGATTAACCGTGTAATAATGGAGGACAAGCTCGCCATCCGCGTCAACGGCCTCATGGACCGCACGCAGTACCGCCAGCGCCCGACCTACAAGGACGACGACCGCATTTACACCGCCTTCACCTACCGTCCGTTCGGCAACGAAAATACCGTTATAAAAGGCTACATGGAGCGCGGCGAGATCATCGGCAATTCGCCCGACGTACTGCTTCCACAGGACAACCTGTCTCAGTTCCTCAAACTCCCTGCAAGACAGAACGCGACTCAAAGAGTTAAGGACTTTCGAAATCCGTTTGGCACCCGCCACCATGAGGGCCCGAATAATGCGCAATGGAACAATGCCAATCAGTGGCCCGAAGAGGAAAAGCAAGCGTATCTAGACGCTGGCTACATTCTAAGAGACGAGGGGGGAGCCCTCCAGTACCGCAATATCCGTTGGGGTGCCGGCGCCTACGGTTTTGTCTGGGATGGCAGCAACGGCTATGATCAGCCTGCCTTCGGCTACACCGATCAATACCGCGGCGCGGATATCGAGCGCAATCCAAACGGCGACGAAGTTCCCAACTACTGGTCGGGCGGGCCCACCACCGGCAATATTCGGGGAGGAACCGGCGGCAACAACGGTGGCGCTCCTCAAGGCTTGTACCCAGGAAATCTCGGTGAAATCAACGGAACTGGCTGGCTCGACCAAGGCTTTCTGGATCTCGAGACTTTCGACTTCAGTCGCAACAATCTTGGCTGGGACAACGACTTCTATACTCGCGATTTCTTCAACTACAACTTCTCCCTCACCCAGAGCTTCTGGGAAGGCAAGGGTGGTTTCGAAATCGCTTACGACTATCAGGATCTATACCGAAACAACTATACGGCCTTCAACGCAGCCAACTCGACCATCACTTTCGATGTCAACGAGACGCTCCTGCTGCCAGCCGACCCGAACTACACGGTCACCGGCAACTACGACCCGCTCCCGAACCCCAACTTCGGCCGCCCGGTTATTATGACCAAGTCCGGTAGCACCACCATCGACGAGCAGCGCGAGGCGTTCCGCTTCACGGGATTCGTGAAGTACGACTTCGAGGATTCCCTGAACAACGACAATCTCGCCAAGATCCTGGGCAACCACCAGCTGACCATTCTTGCTGACGAAAACATCTACAACGAGAATCGCGTCAACTGGACCCAGGACTCCTATGGCGATCCCGATCCGGCCCTCCACATTGGCCCCCCCAACGGTCGTTTTTCGGCTAACAACGTCCGCAATATTCCCAATCTGGTTTACATTGGGCCACAGCAGCTCGACGCGTTTAATCCTGGTTTCCAGCTGAGCGATTTCGAGCTGACTCCCGCCTATTACGATTTGCGAAGCACGCTTGGCAATACCTACCAGAAGCTCAGCTGGAACCGCGGCCCGGATTCCACCGACGAATCGCTGGCCCTTGACCTGGACGTATCCAACGGAAACGAGCAATGGCTGACGCACACCTACACGCCCACCAAAGTTCCTACCAAAAATGTCCGGCTTCAGGAAACCACCGTCACTTCGCTCGCAGCGAATTCCGCTTCCAAGTTCTTTGACAACCATCTGGTCGTCAACATGGGCTATCGCGAAGACACCATCGAGAACTGGCTCAACACCGAGCCCCGCCTCCTTGGCAGAGACGAGGTTTCCGATGTGAGCCCTCAAGGCTGGCTCCTCGAAGAGGGCAACTTCATTAAAAATAAGGAGTCGACCTTTGGATACGGGGGCGTCCTCTACTGGCCCAAGGACATGATCAAGCTTCCCGAAGCCTTTGACGACATCACCTTCCACTACAACACGAGTTCGAACTTCATCCCTGCGACTGATCGCGTCGACGAGCTCAGAAGACCAGTCCCCTCGCCTACTGGGGAAAGCAAGGACTGGGGCATCAGCTTCTACATGTGGGACAACAAGTTCGTCGCTCGCATCAACTGGTACGAAGCCACCCTCGCCGGGGCCACAGCTCCCACGTCGAACAACTACAACCAGAACATATCTGGCATGTTCAACCATTGGGGACAGCTCAACCAATCCATACAGCGTTTGGACTCTGATGGAGACCGCATGATCGATGAAGCCTGGTTGACCGACCAGTTCAATTACGTGCCAGGAGATACTCCTTTCACGGGATCGACTCCTCTTGTAACCGAAGTAATCGACGGTGTGGAAACAGTGCTCGAAGAGCCCATTTCCTATGCAGATCTGGTTGCCGAAGAGTATCCGTACTTGAACGAGGCTTACGCTGCGAGAGCATCGGTGGCCCCCTTCCTGACCGACGAGTTGAAAGAGGCCTACAACTTCAACTTGCAGGCCGATGGAGGCGCGACTACCCAATGGGCCGGACAGATCACCGACACCCAGGATATCTCAGCTGAGGGTATGGAAGCCGAGTTCATCATCAATCCGGCCAGAAGCTGGAGAATCGCCTTCAACGCGGCACAGCAAAAGACGGTTCTGACGAACTTCGCCCCCCGTCTGCAGACAATCCTGGAAGGTTTCTGGATTCCGCACCTCGAGGAGTTTGGCTGGCTAGACTGGAATGCTCCAGTCGAGCCCCTCAACGGAGTGACCACGCTTGAAAACCGCAACGACTTCCTCCTCGACTACTTTGCTCTCAAGGGCAACGAGGGCAAGCCGAACTCGGAGCAACGCGAATGGCGCTTCAACCTCGTCACCAACTATACCTTCCGCGAAGGCAAGCTCAACGGATTCTCGTTTGGCGGCGCTGCTCGCTGGCAAGATGAATACTCGGGTGGCTACCCCATTATCGACGACCCGACAAGCGTCCTCCGCCTACCCGATGTCGACAATCCTTGGGTTGTGGAGTCTGACTTGGCGATCGACTTGAGCTTCGGCTACCGCAAGAAGATCCTGGACAACGTCGATTGGAGAATGCAGGTCAACCTTCGGAACGTCGACAACTGGGATAATTCAGACTTGGAAATTACACGTTTCCAGCCAGACGGCTCACCCGCTCGGGCAAGATACTCGGCTCCAAGGCAGATCATGCTAACAAACACCTTCCGCTTCTAAACGGAAACGTAGTTCTCAAATTCACAAAGGCCCGGCATTGCGTCGGGCCTTTTTTTGGCTCTGACGGCAGAGAGAAGCGAAAAAAATCCTTGGAGTGATCGACAAATCGGGGTCAAAGAGAATCATCTTCCATGCGTCGTTCTGAATACTATGAAGGGCGCGGTAGCCCTTCAGTCGCTACGCCGAGTAAAGAACTCCCGAATACATCGACTGCCTAAACGGCAGCGGATTATGAACCAATGGTAGGCAACGACCTCCAGGCGTGCCGCATTTATTGAGCGACTTGTGCGGCACGCCCGGAGGTCGTTGCCCTACCTAACAAAACCGAAAACTCCTCGAAGCACTTCTCATTTATTACTGTAGGGGTGATCGCTGATCACCTACACGACCAGCGGTCGCGCCTACAGAAAGACGGGCTCTACGACGGACTCAGGACCAGAGACAACAGACTTCCACGCGTCGTTCTCCGAGCAACGCCGAGTAAAGAGCTTCGATGTATCAGACTAATGGGCAAGAAAACACCCTACTCCCAAAAACCATAATCCCCACCTTTGTCATCGTACTTTTCCATGAGACGGGCGAGCTCTGACTGCATAAACTTCAGCGTATCCGCATGCCGTGTATCCTTGATTAGGTTACTCATCTCGTACGGATCATCCTTCAAATTGTAGAGCTCGTCATAAAAAGGCTCCTTGTAGTAGTGTACGTACTTCCACTCGTCGGTACGCACTGCTTTCCACCAGCAGGATTGACCCGGCAAGTCCGTCTCGGGCCAGAACTCAAAGAGCAAAGCGGATCGCGGTTCCTCCAATTCGCCGCCTTGAAAAACGGGGAGCAAGTCCTGACCCTGCATTTCGCGAGGGACCGGAATCCCCGCCAAGGCGAGCAAGGTAGGGGCGATATCAATGTTGAGCACGCCTACG
>Ga0255779_1003111_pt1 | contig 16856 bp, 16 predicted proteins | sample 011ome_21_FD_179977 | JGI IMG/M metagenome (GOLD analysis project Ga0255779, IMG submission 179977) | Coastal salt marsh microbial communities from the Groves Creek Marsh, Skidaway Island, Georgia - 011508AT metaG (version 2) | ecosystem: Environmental > Aquatic > Marine > Intertidal zone > Salt...
CGTCGACTAGAGGCAGCTTTTCAATCTTGTGTTCGGCAAACAACGCGAGTGCCTGCTCGGGTTTGATACCTACAGGTGCCGTGATCAGACCCTCACTGGTCATCACATCGCGAACCAGCGTGCTACCCGCCTCGAAGGGCGATACAAAGCGCATGTCACGGTTAGTGATGATTCCGACGAGCCTGCCCTCGCCTTCCACGACCGGAAGGCCTGAGACGCGGAACTGGCCGCACAGCTCGTCCACGTCGGCCACGGTGGCGTCGGGAGTCGTGGTTACCGGATTGGTGACCATGCCCGATTCGCTTCGTTTCACCTTGTCGACCGACTCCACCTGGTCATCAATCGACATGTTGCGGTGAAGAACTCCGATTCCGCCCTGACGGGCCATGGCAATCGCCATCCGTGTTTCGGTGACAGTATCCATCGCGGCAGACAGCACAGGGGCGTGCATGGTGATGCGTTTCGTGAGGTGCGTTGACGTGTCTGCCTGAGAAGGAATCACATCGGTGTGTGCGGGAAGCAGCATCACATCGTCGTAGGTCAGACCGACAAATTCGAAAGGATTTGACTCCACTACAGCGCCCCCGAGATCCTCAGATATCAACGAATCACGGCGAACAAGCACCGTGGACCAATGGTAGCGGTTCGACCTGGTCTGCAGAACCAGGCATAATGACTCCAGTTGTTGTTTCGCATTTGACACCGCGGAAACAAGACAGCGTCAGAGTAGACGCGCAATGTGCAACACGAGTTGCGCCCAATGACAGAAAAATCAACGGAGGCAGTGTGGAACTCGTGAGAGGTGCCGAACAAACCCTCAGTCAGAAACTTCCCAAGTGGATAGTGGTCACGCTCGTCACGTTGTTGGCGTTCTTCCTCGCGGTAGGCCCAGCCTCGAGCGCACACGCTGACGAAGTGGGAAGCGAATACGACTTCACCATTTCGGGAAACGTCAAGAACGAAGGCGAACCCATTGCCGGAGTCCGCATCGTGGTCGATGGAAACGGTTACTCCGCCGAGGTGCAAACCGGCGATGACGGAAAGTGGAAGGTCGGGGTTCCCGAACGCGCCAGCTATAACGTCTTCCTCGACCAAAACACTCTGCCCGAAGGCATCGCAGTGCTGGAGGGTGGCGATACCCAGCAAGTCGAAATCGGCCCCGGTGGTTCGGTCGTCAAGAACTTCTTCATCGGTGAAGGAGAGCGGCAAACCACCTCGGTAGTCGATCAGCTCATCTCCCGACTCATCTATGGACTGAACTTCGGCCTGATGTTGGCGTTAGCCGCCATCGGACTGTCGCTGGTGTACGGAACCACGGGGCTGTCCAACTTCGCCCACGCTGAGATGGTGACCTTCGGTGCGATTGTGGCGATGGTCTTCGGAGTGATTTTGGAATGGCCCATTTGGATTGCCATCATTCTCGCCGTGGCCGCGAGTGCGGGTCTTGGTTGGGTCCAAGACGCGGGTCTCTGGGCGCCACTGCGACGGCGCGGGCTTGGCCTGGTACAGCTGATGATTGTCAGCATTGGTCTCTCCCTCGCCGTGCGCTACGTCTTTCAGTTCATCGTTGGTGGTGGCACCATGCAGTTACCCGGTTCCAGCGCCGCAAAAATCCCGCTTTTCGGTGCAGTGGCGCTCAGCACCATTGACCTCGCCAGCATGGCGATCAGCCTCGTGGTGATTGTGGCCTTCGCGCTGTGGTTGATTTTCTCGCGGATTGGAAAAGCCACTCGGGCGATTTCGGACAATGCCTCCCTCGCAGCCGCCTCAGGTATCGACGTTGACCGGGTCATCCGCATCGTCTGGATTCTCGCGTCAATGCTCGCCGGGCTATCGGGAATCCTCTGGGCCTATTTCCGCCCCGGCATCAAGTGGGACATGGGTGAAAAAATCCTGCTTCTGATGTTCGCGGCAGTGGTGCTCGGAGGTTTGGGAACCGCCTTTGGCGCTCTGCTGGGCGCACTAATTGTTGGCATTCTCGTGGAAACCTCGGCCATGGTGATCCCGTCCGACCTCAAATACGTCGGAGCGTTGAGCTTGCTCATCATCATTCTCGTTGTGAGACCCCAGGGATTGCTGGGCCGAAAAGAACGCATAGGTTAGGGGCGAATCATGGACTGGGGATCAATTCTCTCTAATACAGCGCAGCAATTACTCAGCCCTGCGACAATGGCATTTGCCCTTGCCGCTTTGGGTCTCGCCATTCATTTCGGTTTTGCAGGACTGCTCAACATGGGTATTGCCGGGTTTATGGCGGTCGGCGCCTACGGTTATGCCATCTCAATTCTGACCTTCGGCTTTCCTTGGTGGGCTGCCGCGCTGGTAGGAATCTTCGCCTCAGTGATCTTGGCCATCATCATGGGAATTCCGACGTTGCGATTGCGTGGCGATTACCTGGCCATTGTGACCATTGCGGGTGCCGAAATTCTGCGGCTGTTGTTCTTGACGACGGCAAACCAAGAAATTACCGGTTCGGCAGACGGCCTCTTTGGTTACCACGCAAGTTTCCGAGCCGCAAACCCCTTCCCCGAAGGCACCTACGGGTTTGGCCCGTGGACGTATAACGAGGTCGAGTTTTGGGTGTTGATCTTGGGCCTGATTCTGCTTGGCTTGGCGGTCCTCTTCGTTTGGCGCTTGATAAACAGCCCGTGGGGTCGGGTCATCAAGGGAATTCGTGAGGACGAAGACGCCGTGCGGGCGCTAGGAAAGAACGTCTTCAGCTACAAGATGCAGGCGCTAATCATCGGCGGTGTGATCGCCGCAATCGGTGGAATTGTTTACGCGCTTCCCAGTGCCGTGAACCCAAACGTTTATGTCACGTCACTTACCTTCTTCGTGTGGACAGCGTTGCTGCTCGGAGGCGCGGCGACGGTGTTTGGTCCTCTTTTGGGAGCCATAATTTTCTGGGTGCTCCAGGCCTTCTTGAGCAATGTTCTTCCGGCATTGGTGTCCTCGGGAATAATGCCGTTTGTGACCGCCACCCAAGCGGCCACTCTTCGATATGTGCTCGTTGGTGTGGGCCTCGTCCTACTGGTGGTGTTCAGGCCTCAAGGAATCTTGGGCGACAAGAGGGAGTTGACCTTTGTCAAGTAGCAGCCAAAAACTTCAAAGTGTCGAAAAGACCACCGGACTGCACGTCGGTGAAATCGAACCGGGCGTCAAGAAGGTCGACCCGATCATCACTATTGATAAGGTTCACCGTCAGTTCGGTGGTTTGACCGCTGTCGACGTGGACCACCTCGAGATTCCTCGGGGGGTCATCACCGCGTTGATTGGACCCAATGGAGCGGGCAAGACCACTTTGTTCAACCTGTTGACCGGCTTCGACAAGCCCGACACAGGAGAGTGGACGTTTGATGGCGACAACATCGCCGGCGTTCCCGCCTACAAGCTCGCTCAAAAGGGCCAAGTGCGCACCTTCCAGCTGACCAAGGCTCTCGGGCTGCTCACTGTGTTGGAGAACATGAAGCTCGGGGCAAAACACCAGACGGGTGAACGGTTCCTCTCCTCGCTTTTCCCATTCATCTGGAAGAAGCAAGATGACGAAATCGCGGAAAAGGCGATGGGACTGCTCAAGAAGTTCAAACTCGATGCGAAGAAGGACGACTTTGCGGCGAGTCTCTCGGGCGGTCAGCGCAAGCTGCTAGAGATGGCCCGTGCGCTGATGAGTGACCCCGAGCTGGTCATGTTGGACGAGCCGATGGCTGGTGTGAACCCCGCATTGACCCAGAGTCTTCTCGACCACATTCTGGATCTCAAGAAAGAGGGCATGACTGTTCTCTTCGTCGAGCACGACATGCACATGGTGAGCCACATCGCCGACTGGGTGGTGGTGCTCGCTGAAGGTCGCGTAGTTGCCGAGGGTCCGCCCGATGTGGTGATGAAGAACCCCGCCGTGATCGACGCCTACCTGGGCTCTCACCAGGACGTCGATTTGGGCGCAGTAACCGGCCGTATCCCCAAAGTTTCCGAGTAGAGGCGCCAGGAGAATATCTATGACTGACTCGAACGCTCCCGTCATCGAGGTCGACTCGCTCGTCGCGGGTTACCTCCCCGCGGTCAACATTCTCAACGGCTGCAGCATTGAAGCCCGCCAGGGTGAGTTGATTGGCATTATCGGTCCTAACGGAGCAGGTAAATCCACTCTGCTCAAAGCCATTTTTGGCCAAGTCAATATTCGCGATGGCCACGTGAAGCTTCACGGCGACGACATCACGGGGCTGAAGGCGAACAAGTTGGTTGAGCGCGGTGTGGGCATGGTCCCCCAGAACAACAACGTGTTCCCGAGCCTGACAATCGAAGAAAACTTCCAAATGGGTGTCTACCAAGACCCCAAGCTCTTCGATGAGCGTTTGGATTTTGTCGTCGGCCTATTCGCAGAACTCAAGAATCGTCTGAAGCAACGCGCTGGTTCTCTCTCCGGTGGTGAGCGCCAGATGGTGGCGATGGGTCGCGCATTGATGATGGACCCGAAAGTCCTGCTTCTTGACGAGCCCTCAGCGGGCCTGTCGCCGGTTCGTCAAGACGACGCCTTCATTCGAGTCTCAGAAATCAATAAGGCCGGTGTGACCACCATCATGGTGGAGCAGAATGCCCGTCGATGCCTCCAAATTTGTGACCGCGCGTACGTGCTCGACCAGGGCACCGACGCCTACACAGGGACCGGCCGAGAGCTTCTGAACGACCCGAAGGTGATCAGCCTCTACCTGGGTACCCTCGGAGCCTAAAGGCTCCCTGTGAGAGCCCTAGAGGGGCTATCCGTGGCGTGCCTGCACCTAATGGCACGCATAGGACATCTCGTGCCCGACCACACGTCGCTGTAAAAGCACAGGGCCCCGGGTTTCCCCGGGGCCCTGCGTTACCTCTAGTGAGGCAACAGCTACTTAGCCTTCGTAGACCACGTAGGTGTTGTCAGCAACGTAGATGTACTTTCCGATGCTGGCTTCTGTCGGGTCGCCCACCTCGTTGAAGGTGATCGGACCGGAAACGCCGTCGTAGTCGGCGACGCCGCCACCGTTGATGATCTCAGCACACTCAGCGAAGCTGGTGCACTTGGTTCCACCACCGGTACCACCGGAGACTTCCTGCAGCTTCGAAGCGATTACAGAACCGCTTTCGGTGCTACCAGCAGCCAAGGCCGCTAGAGCAAGAAGCACAGTCGAGTCGTAGGACTCGGCACCGTAGGCGAAGACACCCTCGAGGTCTGCGTTGCCTTCAGCAACCCAGTTGTCGTTCATGCGGACGGTGAAGTCACCGATCGCGTTGGTGTCCAAACCAGGAAGGGTACCCTTGGCACCTTCCATCAGGCCGGGCTCGAATACATCGCTGAAGTTAGCGAGGTTACCGTCAACCATGTAGATCTGGTCGGCAGGGTACTGGCTCAACAGCTCGGGAGCAATCGTCTTAACCTCTTCGAAGGTGATCAGAACGATAGCGTCCGGGTCAACCGCGAGAACCTCGTTAATTTGCGAGGTGAAGTTGGTGTCACCGGTGTTGTAGGTCGGAGCAGCAAGCACAGAACCGCCGGCAGCCTCGAAGGCTTCGGTGGTGAACTGGGCAAGACCGGTTCCGTAGGAGTCGTTCAGAACGATCATGGCGATGTTCTGGTGACCGTCCTCAGCAATCCAGTTACCGAGCACCTCACCCTGGAGAACGTCAGACGGAGCGGTACGCCAGTACAGACCGTTGTCCTCGTAGGTGGTGAATGCAGCGGAGGTGTTGGCCGGCGAGAACTGAATCACGTCAGCGGCAACAACCTGGTCGATGAACTGAAGGGAGGTACCCGACGAAGCAGCACCCAAGATTGCCTTCACGCCAGCGTTGAGCAGACGGGGAATCTCAGTTTCGTATGCCTTGTTGTCGGTGTCACCGGAGTCACCCCACTCGACCTCGATGGTGATTCCAGCGCCGGCAGCGTTGATGTCTGCAACGGCGAGGGCAACACCGGCTTCTTCGGGCGGTCCGAGGAAGGCGAGGTTACCGGTCTGCGGAAGAGCAGTACCGATTTTCAGGGTCAGGTCACCAACAGGTGCCGACTCGGTGGTCTCCTCGGCAGCTTCTTCAGCGGCGGGCTCAGCGGTCTCAGCCGCTGCACAACCACTGAGAACCAGAGCCGAGGCAGCGAAAATGGCCAAGCCACTTCCAGCCTTGGAAATTACACTCATGATGCTCCTTACATTGAGTTGTGTTCCACACAGGAACTTGGCTGTGTAATACACAGCCAATGTCCAATAGTAGGCGTACTTTTGTCACCGGTCCAAGGCAAAATGGTTACAGCCCTGTAACAACCGGTAACCGGTTCCAGCCTTTTTTGAGCTCTATTTCGGCTTTCTTTGAGCGTTTCGCACGGCATCAGCCCCAAAAACTGCCAAAGCAAGCACCACAATGCCAAAACCCCACCAGCGCTCAAGTGGCATCGGCTCGGAGAGAATCACTATTCCCACGAGTGCCTGCAGTACCGGATTGATGTATTGCATCAAGCCGACCGTACTCAGCGGAAGTCGCCTCGTTGCCGCCGCAAAGAGCAGCAGGGGCACTGAGGTAACGGCCCCCGCGAGCAACATGAGAATCAGGTGAAGTGGCCCCTCTGTCGCGATAGTCAGACCATTCTGACTTGACTCCCAGAACAGCAAGCCAATCGCGATGGGTATGACCCACAGTGTCTCGAGAGTGAGCCCTTGCAATGCCCCCATAGATCCCAGCATCTTCTTTACTAAGCCATAGAAACCAAAAGAAAATGCCAGACCGAGGGCAATGTAGGGAAACTGACCGTAGGCAACTACCAACACCACCACTGCGAGTGCTCCAAGGCCCAGCGCAACCCACTGCAATTTCCGCAGCCTCTCTCTAAGCACTATCACCCCTAAAAGCGCTGTCACCAGGGGATTGATGAAGTAACCCAGCGCGGCGTCGACCACATGTCCTGTCTGAGTCGCGACCACAAAGATTCCCCAGTTGATGGCAACTAACACCCCGGCGGATGCCGTCAGCAAAGCCGTGCGGCGATCGCGCAGCAGTGCGAGGGCAGCAAACAAACGGGTTTGCACCGCCAAGATGGCAGCACACAGCAGGAGCGAGAGCAAGATCCGCCAGCCCAAGATTTCCATCGGAGCCGCCGGGGCTAAGGCGAAGAAATAAAGCGGGAATATGCCCCACAAGATGTAGGCGGACAGGCCGTAGCCGTAGCCCTTTTGCGCCTCTGTCAAAGCCCTCACGGGCTGAGGCTAGCACTGCGCCAGCGACGGAAGAGAAAAAGCAAAAGGGCCCGGAATTCCGGGCCCTTTGTGCGCGTAAATCGCTTAGTGCTCGACGATGGCGAGAACGTCCTTGACGGAGAGCACTAGGTACTCGTCTGCCCCGAACTTCACTTCTGTTCCGCCATACTTCGAGTAGAGCACGCGGTCGCCGACGGAAACGTCGAGGGGAACGCGCTTGTCACCAGCCATCCGGCCTGGGCCCACGGCGACAACTTCGCCTTCCTGGGGCTTTTCCTTGGCGGTGTCCGGAATCACGAGACCGGACGCGGTGGTCTGCTCTGCTTCGACCTGCTTAATCACAATGCGATCTTCAAGCGGCTTGATGGAGACCGACACGGTTGACCTCTTTCGTAAGACGTGTGTTAGCACACTCCCATGTGGAGTGCTAATGAGTACTGTAGCGAACGAATTAGCACTCGCGCAATCCGAGTGCCAAACCATTTCCTATCGCTCACTGCGAGAATGTGGGGGTGTCTTTCGCGGCGGAGGAGTTATTTCAGGAAGAAACCCTGAATCTCATCAGTGAACTCGAAGCAGATTCAACCAGCGCGGATCTCGTTAAGACGATTTCTCGACTACGAAATGCCGGGCACCCCCCCGAACGCATTCACCAAGCGATTGAGCAGGTTCGACTTCGGCGCAAGGCCCGCACAAAATTTGCTGAATTCAGCAGCCACATGCTTTTCACCGAAGCCGGGTTGGAACAAGCAACTCGCCTAAGTGTGGCGGCCCACCACGCTGGACGCTTTAGTGCACTAGCGGTGAAATCAATCGCTGACTTGGGGTGTGGGATCGGGGCCGATTCGATGGCGTTTGCGTCACTGGGCCTCACAGTGTTCGCTGTTGAACGCGACCCGCTTACCGCAGCCATCGCCAGCTATAACCTCGCCCCTTTCGACAATGCGAAGGTGACCTGCGCCGATGTGACCAATGTCGATGTGAGTGAGTCGGAAGCGCTGTGGCTCGACCCCGCACGGCGAGAAGGGGGTTATCGCCTGCATGACCCCGAGGACTACTCGCCTGGCTTGGACTTCGCGATCGAGATCGCTCGGAGTCGCCCCAGTGGAATCAAACTGGCACCCGGAATGGACCGCGACCTCATTCCCGGTGATGCCGAGGCTCAGTGGGTCAGCGTGGGTGGCGATGTGGTCGAAATGGTGCTGTGGTTTGGCGCTGCAAGGCAAGACAGAGTCGCCCGCAGTGCCCTCGTGCTTTCAAATGCGGTCTCACACCGCATGGAGGCAGCGGCCGACTCGCCAGATGCCGACGTCGTTGACCTGGGCGAGTACCTCTATGAGCCAGACGGAGCTGTCATTCGCGCACGACTGATAGGCGACCTAGCCCGCACCCTGGGTGGCGGAATGATTGACCCCACCATCGCCTACATCAGCGCATCGAGTTATCAGCCCACTCCTTTCGCCCAGTGCTTTGCGGTTGAGGGTGTGATGCCGGCCACCATCAAAGAAATCTCGAAGTGGGTGGCACGGCAGAACATTGGCACCGTCGAAATCAAGAAACGCGGCGTCGACGTGGATCCCGCCGAGTTGAGAAAAAAGCTGCCTCTTTCGGGGGAGAACTCACGGACTCTTTTTCTCACCAGAATCAGCGGCAAGAAAAAGGCCATCGCCACCCGGCGGATGGACACTCGCTCTTAATTGAGAAGGAACCCAGCAGCAACCAGCAGGGAGCGAATGACGGGGGTTGCCACGATGACTCCGACAACCGTTGACACGGCAATGCCGAGGTAGCCCGCAATAACAGCAATCACCACACTGCCTCGCCGCTTTTCCTCGCGCCTGAGCGAGACGTGTCCCAACACCACCCCCATGATGGCTGGAATGATTCCCACGCCGAACGCCGACGAGAGGGCGAGGCCAACGATCGCCAGCGAGAGCGCTATCGTCCCGAGCCAAGTTGATACGCCCCTTCGCTCACGCCGGGATGACGGCGCAACACTCGGCATCAGGCCCGAGAAGGCCTCATCGACTTTTTCAGTTGACTCCTCCTTCGCCTCTTCGGGCGACGAAACCGGATTCTGCGGAGAACTTTCCTGCGACGCCGCGTGAAAACCCGCTTGGGGAATGCTGGCGCTCAGGGTGGGTTCAGCTGACACGGCATGGTCTGAAGCAGGGCGTCCGCGTCGAATTAACTCAGCACCCAGTGCGGCGATCATCGCGCCGTTGTCGGTGCACAGCGATAGCGGCGGAATGCGCAGGTCAACGCCGGCCGCGGCGCAACGCTCCTCGGCGAGAGCCCGAACCCGAGAATTAGCGGCCACGCCACCTCCGAGGACCAAGCGAGGCACACGGTGCTCTTGGCACGCGTCGAGTGCTTTGGAAACCAACACATCGGCGACGGCCTCCTGAAATGAAGCCGCGACATCGGCGACGAGTTGCGGATTATTCGCATCGCCGTTCTTTTCCCACCATCGGGCAACGGCCGTCTTGAGCCCCGAGAATGAGAAATTAAAGCGGTGCTTATCCCGATCCTTCGGATGCGTGAGTCCCCGCGGGAATGCGTAGGCCTGCGGGTTTCCCATGCGCGCTACTCGATCAATCTCGGGACCTCCCGGATAGGGCAACCCCAGTAGACGCGCTACCTTGTCGAAGGCCTCCCCCGCCGCATCGTCAATCGTGTCGCCCAGGAGACTGACGTCGTCAACAATGTCTCGCACCAACAGGATCGAGGTGTGTCCCCCTGAGACCAACAAAGCCACGGTGGGGAGTTCTAACTCGCGACCTTCCGAGCGCAATAGCTCCACGCTGACATGACCCACCAAATGGTTCACTGCATAGAGTGGCACGGCCAAACTCTGGGCCAGTCCCTTAGCTGCCCCCACTCCGACCATCAATGCTCCCGCCAAGCCGGGGCCTGAGGTCACGGCGATGGCATCAACCTCATCAAGAGCCACCCCCGCCGTGCTCACCGCATCGGAGATGACTTGCGGCAAGGCCTCAAGGTGGGCGCGGGCGGCCACCTCAGGAACAACTCCACCGAAACGACGGTGGAGTTCCATTGAGGAAGAAATCACATTTGCGAGAAGCTCTCCACCGCGAACGATGCCGACCGATGTCTCATCGCAGCTCGTCTCAATGCCTAATACAAGAGGAGCGCTGTTGTCTGCCGACACTACGCACTCCCTTCTGGGTGAGCATCGTCCACCCGACACATCACCACGGCATCCACTCTGTCTGGCTGATAGTAACCAGCCCGCCGGTCAATCTGCCGAAAACCAACCGACTCATATAGGGCGATGGCAGCAGGGTTGTCGGCGCGAACTTCTAGGAACAACTCCCTCACCCCTCGACGATGTGCCTCGTCCATCAGATCGAGCAGCAATCGTCGCCCCAACCCCTGACCGCGATGCTCATCACTAACAGCAATGGTTTGGATATCGCCTTGGAGCGCGTCGTGCGGCGCGGCCCGAAGCCCCGCATAGGCAATGAGTCCTCCGTTGTCGATTCCGCGATAGTAGGAAAACGGGTGCGAGAGCTCGTCTTCGATAGTGCCCATCGACCACGCATCTGAGCCGAACACAGCCTGCTCCATCGATTGGATGACCGAGGCGTCTCTGATGGTGAGCGTTCGCAGATTACTCATTGAGGCATTGTCACATCGGGCGCTCGCAAATAGACGGCCTGCGCTGGCAGGAGGTCTATTTGGTGGTGGCGGTACCACAGCGCCGCCCTGGCTAGCAGACACGGGTTGATGGCATCAAGAAAAAGGACTGAGCCATCGCGAGAGGTGGAGTCAAAAATCTCTCTCCTGATGAGAACGGTCTCTTCCAGCCGCTGACCAAAGGTTCCCTCTGATCGCGGAGCATAAGAGGTGACCGCTACCTCACCCCTGCGCGCATCGGTGACAACTCGAGTCGGCCCAGTGAGTTCCCACCCGGCCGCATCGTGGCTCAGCACTGGCCACAGAGGAATGCCTCGCCCGAGTGCGAAGGCTTGGGCCGCAGCCATTCCTACTCGCAGACCGGTAAAAGGTCCAGGGCCCACTCCCATGACGACGGCGCTGACATCTGATGGGGTTGCACTCGCATCCGCCAGTGCTCTCGCAATCAAGGGTCCGATTGCTTCGGCATGGGAGCGCCGATCTTCCACGGCGACCTGCGAGAGACAATTACCCTGTTCTCCCACAACCGCCACCGCAGTGCCGATGGAGGAATCAATGGCGAGAAGCATCGACTGCCTCCATCACGTCATCAAAGCGGCGGGAAGGTTGCCCCGAACGACTGTGGGCGCTTAGCGTAACGACCCGAACACCCGAATCAGCCTCACCTAGGTCAATATCCTCATCGACATCATCAGTTGCGCGCTGAATGTCGACATCGAGCCATTCCTCAACGAGATGTTCGGCATATGGCCGACCCCATTCGATCAGAGTGATCGAATGGTCTATGTCTAAATCAAGGTCGACAATTTCGTCATGGTGTGTCAGACGATAGGCGTCAACGTGAATGACAGGGGGCTGTGTGGAGTCAGTGCGTTGATGGACCCGGGCTACCACAAAGGTGGGGCTTTGGATCAGGCCGTCAACACCCAGAGCCTCCCCCAAACCGCGCACCAGAGTCGTCTTTCCCGCCCCCAAAGGCCCGTGCAGCACCACCACATCGCCTGCCTGCAAGGTCCGCCCAATGACGGCACCAAGATCCATCATGTCCTGCGGGCTGTGGGCCTCGTAGACGCTCATTCGATAACTCTCCGGACACGGTGACCTACTCGCGTAATCAGCTCGTAGGAATTTGTCCCAATGGCGTCTGCCCATTGCGACACGTGCGGTTCGCCTCGCGCTGGATCTCCCCACAGGGTTGCCCACTCGCCCACTGAAACGGGGGTGTCACCCACGTCGATTGTCACCTGGTCCATGGATACACGGCCCGCGATGCGGAAGCGCTTGTCACCAATCGACACGGGGCCGATAGAAGAACCGTGTCGTGGGACACCGTCTGCATAGCCCAGAGGTACCAAGGCCATGGTGGTCTCACGTTCGGTGGTGTAGGTCATGTCGTAGCCGACACCGTGGCCAGCGGGTAAACGTTTGACCACAATCACCTGACCGCGAAATCTCATGGCAGGGGTCAGCCCCATCTCCTCGTGGGCCGCCGTGACGGGTACTCCGTAAGACGCCACACCCAGCCGAACCATGTCGAAACGCAGGTCACTACTGCGCGCTGCCACGGTGCTCGATGCGGCGTGGGTGAGCTCTGGATCGATTCCTGCTTCTCGCAGTAAACCCACCGCCCGGCGAAAGACTTCGGCCTGCTCCGCGTCACTCGATTCCGATTTGAGCGACATGTGAGTGAACACCCCCCGCACAGAAACTGCGCCAGAATCTTGAAGGGCCCGTGCTCGGCCAAATAATTCAGCCCAGTCGCGCTCGGTTGCGCCACCCCGGCCCATTCCAGAGTCGATTTTGAGGTGGACACTGGCCCGCCTAATCCCCGCCGCGGCCTTCGCCACTGCTTCCAATTGCCCCAGGCTTGAAATCCCCAGGTCGATATCTGCGCTAATGGCCGAAACAAGATCAGATCCGGGACCAATTAACCACGCCAAGGTAGGTGCAGAAATTCCCGACTCACGCAATTCAAGCGCTTCCGTAATGTCAGCAGTGCCGAGCCATGTCGCTCCGCCCTCTAGGGCTGCCCGTGCCGACACGATTGCGCCGTGTCCGTAACCATCGGCTTTCACCACGACCATGGCGTCGGGGGTTTTCGCGTCTGCGATTAACTTCTCTACGTTGGCTGAGATAGCTGCTGGTGAAATACGCAACTCGCGCATCGACTCCGTCATCAGGAAACACTCTCCGACTCGGCGATGACAAAGGCCACGGCAACCGGCCCGTCATGGCTGAGAGAAAGGTGCCACGACGTCACGCCCTTCTGCTGGGCTCGCTCCGCTACCCCCCCGCTCACCACTAAGGAAGGAGCACCGCTGTCAGATTTTGTGACCTGAATGTCGTGCCAACTAAAACCGGGAACATGGCCACCCAGGGCCTTGAGTGCCGCCTCCTTCGCGGCAAACCGGGCGGCGAGCGACTGAACGCGGGCATCGCCCTCAGGAATACCGTGATGGTCTGATTCACCAAAAAGCCGCTCACCCAATTGGGGCGTTCGTGTCATTGAGCGCGCGAATCGCTCGAGGTCGACGACGTCTACCCCCACACCGATTACCATCTACTGGCCGCCTACTCCACGGTGACGGACTTGGCCAGGTTACGTGGCTGATCCACATCGAGGCCCTTTGCTTGGGCGAGTTCCATGCCGAAGATGTGCAGCGGAACAACGGCAAGGAGGGGCTCGATAAAAGTTGGTGCTGGAGGAAGACCGATGACTTCGTCGGCAAAGGGAAGTACCGCCGCGTCACCTCGTTCGGCAATGGCAATCACGCGAGCGCCTCGCGCACGAATTTCTTGGATGTTCGAGACGACCTTAGAGTGAAGCGACAGCGGGTCACGAGGACTGGGAACGACCACAAAAACAATCTGGCCGGGTTCTATCAAGGCAATCGGGCCGTGCTTGAGCTCACCAGCGGCAAAACCTTCGGCGTGGATATACGCGAGCTCTTTGAGTTTCAGGGCGCCCTCTAGCGCCACCGGATAACCCACGTGACGTCCGAGGTAGAGCACCGAGCGAGTGTCCGCCATCCATCCAGCGAGTTCACGAATACGGGGGCCTGTTTGGACCATCTCCGCCATCCACCCGGGGGTGGCAAGAAGGGCTTGCGCCATCTCCGAGACCTCCACTGACCCCATAGCTTTTCGCTGCACTGCGAAGGAGAGAGCCAGAAGGTAGGTCGCGACTATCTGTGCGGAGAAGGCTTTGGTAGACGCAACGGCCACTTCGGGGCCTGCGTGGGTATAGAGAGTGGCGTCGGACTCCCGCGGAATCGTCGCGCCCTGGGTGTTACAGATGGACAGCGTCTTTGCCCCCGACACTGAAGCGTGACGCACCGCCATCAAGGTGTCCATGGTTTCACCCGATTGGCTCACCGATACGACGAGAGTGTGTGAGTCGATGACAGCACCCCGGTAGCGGAATTCGTGGGAGAGTTCCACACTCGCGGGAATTCCCGCCCACTTCTCCATGGCGTAGGCGCCCACCATCGCCGCGTAGGCGGCCGTACCGCAGGCTACAAAAATCACCCTGTTGATCTCGCCATCACCCACGATCACGTCGAGTTCCGGAATGGTGAGCGTCCCGGTCTCGTCGATTCGACCACGCAAGGTGTTCGCCACGGCGTCTGGTTGCTCAGAGATTTCTTTGGCCATAAAACTCGGCCATCCACCCTTTTCGGCAGCCGACGCGTCCCAGTCGATGCTGAAGTGCTCCGGTTCCACCGGATTTCCCTCGAAATCAGTAACGGTCACCGCATCAGCGGTAATCGTGACGACTTGGTCTTGCCCCAATGCCATCGCCTCACGGGTGTGCTCGACGAAGGCCGCGACGTCAGAAGCGAGGAAGTTTTCGCCCTGACCCAAGCCCACTACGAGCGGAGAGTTTCGACGAGCACCCACGACGACGCCCGGCTGGTCCTCGTGGGCAACGAGCAAAGTGAAGGCACCTTCGAGATGGTTGACCGTCCGACGCAGGGCTTCGGTGAGATCGCCGGTCTCCCGGTATTCCCGGGCCACCATGTGGGCCGCTACCTCACTGTCTGTATCGGAGACGCATTCGATGCCCTCGGCAGCTAGCTGCTCTTTGAGCTCCACGTAGTTTTCGATGATTCCGTTGTGGATGAGGGCCAGTTTTCCACCATCGGCGAGGTGGGGGTGTGCGTTGAGGTCCGTCGGTGCGCCGTGGGTTGCCCACCGAGTATGGGCGATTCCGGTATGACCCACCGCAATTGGTTCAGCGATGAGGTGCTCACGCAACGCGCTCAATTTGCCGGATTTCTTTGCCGTGTGGAGGGCATTGTCGGTGCTGATCACCGCCACTCCAGCAGAGTCGTATCCGCGATATTCGAGCCGGCCTAAACCGGCCAACAACACCTCGAGGCTGGGCTGTGAGCCGACGTAACCGACAATTCCGCACATGCGAACGAGTCTAGGCGATGGGGTTTGTCCCACCCGCTTCGCACTACCCTGGTCTTCATGGCTTCCGAGGTGGTCGGCGCACTAGACGGTAGCCCCTTCGATGAATATGACCGCCAGAGCTGGGCATCTCTCTCTAGCCCGCGTCCGCTGAGCCTGAGTGATGATGATTTAGAGCGCATTCGATCAACGGGCGACCCACTCGATTCGACCGAGGTCACCGAGATCTACCAGCCACTCGCCGAACTTCTCGGGCTCTACGTCGACACGACCCGCGAGCTTCATCGCCAAACGCGAGAATACTTGGGCACCAATGGACGGCTCACTCCCTTTGTGATTGGTGTTGCGGGAAGTGTTGCGGTCGGAAAGTCGACGACATCTCGTCTCGTGCGTGAACTCCTCTCGCTTAGGCCCTCGACACCAAGTGTGCAATTGGTCACAACCGACGGATTCCTATGGCCCACCGCTGAGCTACAGAGACGCGGAATACTCAGCCGCAAAGGTTTCCCAGAGTCTTACGACCGTCGAGCCCTGCTTCGATTCGTCACCCAGGTGAAAAGTGGTGTGAGCCCGGTCAACGCTCCGGCATATTCGCACCTGTTCTACGACCGAATTGAAGGGCAATTCCAAGAGGTCACTTCGCCTGATGTGTTGATTGTCGAGGGGCTGAACGTGCTCCAACCCCCGGCGACCCACTCCGCACTGGCCGTAAGCGACCTGTTTGACTTCAGTATTTATGTCGACGCAAAACCCGAACATATTGCGCATTGGTACGAGGAAAGATTCCTCACACTTCAGCGGGGGGCCTTCTCAGACCCGCGCAGTTACTTCCACCGCTACGCCGAGCTGAATGAGCAGGATGCCCGAGACGAAGCTCGCCGAATTTGGGCTGAAGTGAATGAGCCCAACCTCCGCGAAAACATCGCCCCCACGAAGCCCCGGGCCTCGCTGATTCTGCAAAAAACCGCTGACCATCGGGTCGATCGAGTGTTACTACGAAAGGTCTAGCTCAACTGCTCGCGCACTACCTGCGCGATGGAATCGGCAATGCTCTTGGCCTGCTCTTTATCGAGTGCTTCCACCATGACGCGCACAAGAGGCTCGGTACCCGATGGCCGAAGCAACACTCGACCCGTGTCACCCAATAGCGCTTCCACCTGAGCGACTGTATCGGCAATCGCTGCATTGGCATCAAGCTTCTTGTGGTCGACACCCGAGACATTGAGCAGCACCTGAGGGAACACGGTCATCTGGTCAGCGAGCTCAGCTAACGGTTTGCCGCTTCGCACCACTTCAGCTGCCAGTTGAAGACCAGTCAGGATGCCATCGCCTGTTGTCTGATACTCCGACAGGATGATGTGACCCGACTGCTCGCCACCCAGGGTCAAGCCAGAGAGCTCGAGTTCTTCCAGGACATAGCGGTCCCCCACTTTTGTCTGGTGGATGGCAATGCCGTGTTGCTCCATCAGCCGGTGCAAACCCAGGTTGCTCATTACCGTCGCGACGATGCCGTCTCCGGTGAGCTCGCCGCGTTGCTTTCTTGCGAGCGCCAGGATGGCCATGATT
>Ga0255779_1003114_pt1 | contig 16846 bp, 6 predicted proteins | sample 011ome_21_FD_179977 | JGI IMG/M metagenome (GOLD analysis project Ga0255779, IMG submission 179977) | Coastal salt marsh microbial communities from the Groves Creek Marsh, Skidaway Island, Georgia - 011508AT metaG (version 2) | ecosystem: Environmental > Aquatic > Marine > Intertidal zone > Salt...
GTAATCCTCTTCGTCGTTGGGAATTTGACGCAATCGCCTCACACACCGCCGCGCCGCCAACCCAGCCGAATCGCACCAGCCTGTCTTCCCTTTCACCGGCGATCGACCAGACCACATGACCGACGCCGACATGAGCCCGCGGCGCTCGCGCTCGCGCTCGCGCTCGCGGTCCCGCTCGAGAGGCCGGATGAATTCGCCCTCCCCCCCGCGCGGCGGGCCCGCCCCGCCGGCGGCAGAGCGCGAGGACATAGAGACCATCGACGTGAGCGACGAAGACGCCGCGTTCGTGCTCGGGCGCGGCGGCACCACTAAGCGCAAGCTCGCGCGCGTCTCCGGCGCGCGCCTGGAGCTGCACGACAGCAAGAACACCGGCGGCAAGTCGGTGCTCGAGATCGCGGGCGACCCCGCGTCCCGATCGCGCGCCAAGGATTACGTCGCGTACGTGCTGGCGCAGCGCGTCGGCCCCGTGCACATCGACCCCGGCATGAAGCGCGACGACATGTCCATCGTGCAGGTCCCCGAGGACTGCGTCGGGTTCGTGATGGGCAAGGGGGGGCAGGTGCTGCGGTCCATGGAGGACGAGTGGGGCACGCTCATGTTCTTCGCCAAGAACGCCGCGGCGGGCGGCGCCGCGGACGCGCCGCCCGGGGCCCCGCTCCGCTTCGGGGGCGAGATCCTCGCCATTTTCGGCACGCGCCGTGGCCGCAGAGGCGCCGAGCTCAAGGTGATGTCCGCGGTGGAGCACAAGCACAAGGGGACGTTCATGGACGCCGAGGGCGCGCTCAAGACCCCGCTCTCGCAGCCCGGGGACGATGAGGGCGACGGCTTCGACTACGACACCTTCCCCTTCCGCGGCGACGAGTTCTCGTACGCGCTGGGGAGCCGCGGGAGCACGCGCAAGAAGCTCGCGGCGGCGTCCGGCGCGATCATCGAGTACGTCGGCGAGGTGGCGATCTTCGCCGGGCTCGAGCGCGAGCGGAAGCAGGCCCGGGAGTACATGGAGTGGCTCATGCGCCAGCGCACGAACGAGCCCATCGACGTGGACGTGGATGCGCGCGAGGACGTCACCGTCGTCGCCGCGCCCAGGTCCACGATGGGGTACATCACCGGGCACAAGGGCGACAGCCTGCGCGGCATCGAGCACGAGACCAGGACGTTCATCTTCGCCGCCGGGCAGGGCAAGAAGGCGACGCCCGCGGACGGCGACGGCGGCGACGACGCGATGGCGGATGAGAAGCGGGCGGACTCGGAGCGCATTTTGATCTTCGGCGACGTCGAGAGCGACCGGAGGCGCGCCAAGCGCATCCTGGAGGACCGCATCCAGCAGGCGCTGCGCGGCGACCGCCGCCGGGATGAGCGCGGCGGGCGCAGGGACAGAGACGACAGCAGGGACAGGCGCGGTCGCCGCGACGACCGCCGAGATGACCGCCGCGACGACCGCTATCGCGACGACCGCCGCGACGACCGCTATCGCGACGACCGCCGCGGGCGCTCGCGCTCGCCGCCGCGCTACGATCGACGCGGGCGCTCGCGCTCGCCCCCGCGGCGCGACAGCCGCGACCGCCGCCGCTCGCCGCCGCGGTACCGCGACCGGAGCCCGGAGGACCGCCGCGGCGGCGGCGGGAGGCAGGTGTGCTTCGACTGGCAGAAGGGGCGGTGCAACCGCGAGCGGTGCAAGTTCGCGCACGATGACGGACCGCGCGACCGAGACCGGTCGAGGGACCGGAGGTGAGATTGACTACGCGTAGTCGAGGTGGTACGTCGCGTCAAAGCTCGACGTACCACCTCGACTATATGTTCATAGTAGCTAACTATGTTGTTCTCAGAACAAGTACTCGTCAACGAGTGACTCCTGCCTCCTTCGCGACGCCACTTTTCTTGCCGCTCTTTCCGCTGCCGCTCGCGCCGTTGGCGTCCACCTTGGCGACGCCCGCATCCACCAGCGCGTCGCGCGCGGCGTTGTTTATGCACTGGAAGCGCCGCGGGCCGAGGTGTACGCCGCCGAACCAGCGGGTGACGACCACGCACACGTCCTCGCTCTCCGTGACCCGCAGCAGGTGCGACAGGCCTTTGCCCGCGCCGTGTTCGCCGTCGTCGTCGTGGTCGCACGCGAAAGAAACGCTCGAGTCGTCGGTTCGGTCCGCGTCGCTTTCGTTTTTTTCGTCGCCAACGGCGCCTCGCGCCGACGGAGCCGGAAGCCGTTTCCGAAACGCCAGCACGTTGTGGCTCGCGCGCGCCACCTTCGGGTCTCGCTTCAAGTACGCCGCGAACGCGTCCGCCTCCTCCGCGCTCCGCAGGCGCAGCAGCACGTGCGCCTGGAACGTGCTCTTGCGCTCGACGAAGGGCACGCCGTGGCGCACGCGCGACGGGTCTATGTCGCTCTCCGCGACGAGCGCGTTTGCGGCGTCGTCGGAGTCGACGTCTCCGGCGGCGGCGGCGGCGGCGGCGTCTCGGCCCGCGTCGATCGCCGCGAGCTCAGCCGCGAGCGCCTCCGGGTCGAACGGGTCTCGATTCTCGTTCTCGGTCCCCTCGGTGTGCCGTTCCGGAGCGTCCTCTGCGTCTGTCGCCGGAGCGTCCGCGGCGGAAGCGCACGCCTCGCGGAGGCGCTCGACGAACGCGAACGCCGCCACCTCGCCCGGCGCTTCCGAGTACGCCGCGTCAGCCTCGCGCGCCAGGCGCGCCAGCTCGCCCACGTCCAGCGCGCCGCTCGGCCCCACCTCCGCCAGGAAGCACGCGCGCGAGGGGTACGTCTCCAGGGGCACGCACCTCGCGGTCAGGAACGCGGGAAGGGGCTCACCGTCCGCGCCCAGCCGCGGAGGGCGCTCGGGATCCCGGAAGACCGGGACGCGCACGGTCCACGCGCCGTCCTCGACGGCGAAGTCCTCTCCGTATATCGCGGACAGAGCCTCCGCCTCCTCCGCCTGGCGCGCCAGGTTCTCGGCGCGCTCCTCCGCGTCCATCTCGGCGACGCCGCCTCTGGACCCCCGAGCGCGCGCGCCGGGGAGTGTCGAGCGCGAGTTTTCCGGCGTGAGAGTGTTGTCGGTTACTGTCGCGAAACATGCATCTTGTAGTAGTAACAACGCCGTCCGCTCCGCTTCGCCGCGTCCGGGTAGTGCTCTCCCTGTCCGGCCCGTCGACACCCCGGACGTCTTCTGTACGGCACCGCGCATCACGGCGCGGCCTCGGCGGTTTTCGCCGCCTCCGCCGCCTCGATGGCAGCCTGTTCCCTCTTGAACTTTGTCTCGTACGCGTCCTTCTCGGCGGCGCGCTCCGCCTGGATCTTCTGCCTGAATCTCTCCTCCGCCGCTTCCGCGGGGGAGTACGCGGGGCCGGGCATGACGTACCTCGGGGGCGCTCCCGGCTCGGTCCCGGGCATGCACGGCGTCACCATGTTGCACTCGACCGCGCGCGCCGAGGGAGTCCCGCCCGCGAACCCGGCCAGGAACGCGGCGCCGAGGCCGAGCGCGGCGCCGCGACGGCCGAGGCCGAGCGCCACGGAAGTAGAGGCGGGCGACTCGGCGTCGCCGCGCGCGGCGGCGCGTGCGGCGCGCGCGCGGCGGGGCGCCGCGGTGGAGGCGCGCGCGGCGCGCGCGGCGGTCGGGATGTGCGTGGGGAGGGCGGGCATCGGACGCGGAGGAGCGTGCCGGGGAATGGCGATCGGCAAGGCTGCAAGATAGGATGATCATCATCATCTGTCGCGTAATTTGGCGAAGAACAAGGCATCCGTCTAGTATCCACACCGACAATCATATGTTCCGAAATCGCCGTTTGTCGCGATCCGCGCGTCGTCCGTCTCGGCGGCCCAAACGCCAAACACACACAGGTCGCGTCGTCCGCACGTACCTACGCGAGCCAGCACACGCACCTCTCTATGAACACAGTTATTATCTACATACACACGATCGACTCCGCAACGCGCTCCGAACTCTCCGCCGCGCGCCGCGGTTGCGGTTTTAAAAAAAACGTCTGTATTACCGCGCGCTGGCGCCGAATCCCGCAAAGTACGCGTCGCCGAATCGCCCCGTTTGATACCGCTCGGCGCGGTCGGCGGCGTCACCCTCGTGCTTCTCCGCCCTCTGGCCCAACACGGTGGCCAGCACCGCCGCGCGCTGTTCCGCGCGGAACTGTTCGACGCGCTCGGCGTTCATCTCCAAAGCGCGCCGCGTGTTCTCGTGGTGGCTCGCCGCGCGCGCGTCGGCGGCGGCGGCGGCGGCGTCCGCCTCGGCGCGCGCCGCGCGCTGCGCGCGCTGCGCGTCGGCGACCGCGGCGCGCTCGGCGGCGCTCGCGCCCTTCCAGTGGTCGGGGCGCACGCGCCGCCCGGGCGCCAGCGCGGACGTCGCCACCATCGGGTCCTCGGTGAGAAACGCGTCGTTCTCGTTGTGCGATCGCTCGGCGGTCTCCGCGTTCGCCTCGGCGTCGCGTATCGCCGCGCTCGCCGCGCGCCGCGCCGCGGCGAGCGCGGCGTTTTCCTCGGCGACGTTTTTCTCGAACGCGCGGCGCGCGGCGGCTTGCGCGTCCGCCGCCTCCTTCTGGTACTGCTCCTGCGCGCGCATGAGCTCCGCATGCGCCGCCTTCGCGAGCCGAGCTTCTTCTAGGCGTGCGCGCTTCTCCGCGGTCTGCGCGGCGTACCACGCGTTCGCCTGCGCGGTTTGCGCCACGCGCCGCGCGCCGGCGTCGAGGTCCTCGCCGTCAAATTTCTGCGCGCCCGACGCGCCGGTGCGCGGGTCATCGTCCCCGAGCCTCGCCGGCCGCGCGTCGCGCGCGCCGCTGGGGTCGCTCAGGTCGAACTCGCGCCTGCTCTCCTTCGCCTGGTGCTCCGCGCGGAAGCGCGCGACGTTCCGCGCGAGCTCCGCCGCCACGGCGCGGCGTTCCTGCTCCAACATCACCAGCCGGCGGTCGAGCGTGTTCGCGAGCGCGTCGTGCGCGCGCTCGCGCTCGAGCTCCGACGCGCGCAGCGCCGCCTTCTCCGCGATCTGCGCGTCCAGGGCGGCGACGTCAACCTGTCGGGTTTCACGAGTGCAGCGCGGGTGCGCGGAGAGGGGTCAGAGGCGCGCGGTTGGACGGTCGTGCCGATCCCGCGGTCGGGGATGCCGAAAATGGTTCCCCCGTCGCTCGATTCAGCGTCGGGGCGAAAAGGAACAGCCGGGGAGGGGACGCACCCCCGTCGTGCGCCTCTTGGCGTTGTGCACGAGCGCCAGTCGGTCCCTGGCGTCGAAGCGCTTCGTGCGGGGGAAGCTGTCGCTCCCGATCAGAGGGAGAACCATGGTCGGCGGCCGGGCGCGTCGCGGTGTGAATGACGACTGTGGCGCCGAGAATTCACGTGTTCGGAAACCTGTCGTCAGAAACCAGGGTTCAATATTCGACAAAAACCGGGGGTGGGGGCCCATAGACTATGTTTGATTTCCGCCAATCGAGTGGTTCCGAGGTTCCAGCGACGCAGCGGGGTTTTCGCTCTCGCACCCACGCTCGCGCCGCAGATCGGGAGGCGTGGACGACGAGCGAGATGGTCGCGGCCGCCGCCGAGCCGGAGAAAGCCGCCGCCGCGCCAGCAGGAGGAAAGGTACGCGGTCTTGCCCCGAACCGATCGCGCCTTCGCGCGACCGGCCGCGCCAATGTCGAACCCCCGACCCCCGAATTCCGGAACCGGTGTTGGCGCCAAAACCAAGATCGTCTCACCCGAGAGGGACGAAGTGCGCCACGACCGCTCGCGCTCGCCCCGGCGCGGTGAGCTGACCTTTCGTCGTGTGTTCTCGTTTATGTCGACCCCCCATCCCCCCCGTTCGAACGACAGGGCAACACCGCCCCCCCCTCCGGCGCCGTCCCTGCGCAGAAAAAGGAGGAGCCGCCCGTGCGGACGATCACCACCGCGGATGGCGTGCGTCTTCCCATGGACATCGGCACGCGCGTGCAGTGCCGGTGGCGGGATGGGCAGCTCTATCCCGTGCGCGTGATTGAGCGCCGGCCGGGGGACGCGAAAGGCAACCCCGAGGAGTACGAGTACTACGTGCACTACGAGCAGTTCAACCGCCGGCTCGATACGTGGGTGACGGTGGCGGAGATGGACGCGAAGTCGGCGGAGCAGGATGACCCCAAGAAGCGCGGCGCGGAGGAGCACGACGAGGAGCACGCCGAGTTCGACCCGAACGCGCTGCGCGAGCACGAGGAGGTGACGAAGGTGCGGAACATTTTAAAGGTGGAGCTCGGGCGCCACGAGATGGACACGTGGTACTTCTCGCCGTTCCCGCCCGAGTACACGACGTGCAAGAAGCTCTTCTTCTGCGAGTTCACCCTGAACTTCTTCAAGCGCAAGGAGCAGTTACAGCGGCACTTACGCAAGAACGAGCAGTACCACCCCCCGGGGGATGAGATTTACAGGAACGAGAGCCGCGGGAAAACAACCGCGTTTTTCGAGATTGACGGCAAGAAAGACAAGATGTTCTGCCAGAACCTGTGTTACCTCGCTAAGCTGTTTCTGGATCACAAGACGCTGTACTACGACGTGGACCTGTTTCTGTTCTACGTGCTGTGCGAGGTGGACGAGCGCGGGTACCACATCGTGGGGTACTTCTCGAAGGAGAAGTGCTCTGAGGAGGGCTACAACCTGGCGTGCATCCTGACCCTTCCGGCGTACCAACGCAAGGGCTACGGCAAGATGCTCATCTCTTTTTCGTACGAGCTGTCCAAGAAGGAGAGCAAGGTGGGGACGCCCGAGCGGCCGCTCTCCGACCTCGGGCTGGTGTCCTACCGCGGGTACTGGACGCGGGAGCTGCTGGCGATCCTGAAGGACCCCGCGAGGCAGGTGATGAGCATCAAGGACCTGAGCGAGCTGACGATGATCAAGACGGAGGACATCATCAGCACGCTGCAGCACCTGAACCTGCTGGCGTACCAGAAGGGCGCCTACGTCATCTGCGCCGCCGAGGAGCTCATCGAGAAGCACCTCAAAGCCGCCGGGTCGCCCGGGGTTGAGGTGGACCCCGCGAAGCTCATCTGGACGCCGTACAACGCGGAGAAGGAGTACGCCAACTTCAAGGGGTGAGGAAGGCGGCGCGGCGTCTTTGCGCGTTTTTTTGCATCGTTCGCTTTCAATACAAACAAAACACACGCGCGAGAGGTTCGTTCGCGTGTCGTCGCCATGTCTAATACTCTAATACTTTCCGTCTAATACTCTCCGCTACTAAGGTCTACTCACCATCCCGGTTCTACCGATGATACCGGACACAGTGAGCGCTTCTTATACCTTTACCTTCATCCCTTAATCCCCGTCGCCGTCGCCCTCGCCGTCGCCCTCGCCGTCGTCGGCGTTGTCCGCCTTGAAGTCGGCGCCGTCGTAGGCGCCCGCCTCGGCGAGCAGGTGCATTCCCACGAGCTCGGTGTACGTCTCGTACCAGCCCAGCGTCTCCGCCGCCTTCATGAACCCCTTTTTGAAGCTCGTGATGACGTACAGGAAGAACATCTTCCTCCCCACGATCTTCAGACTCTCGATCCCGAACGTGTTGATCAGGAACGCCGTGCCCCACGCGGCGATGTACGCGCTCTCCTCGCCGGGGCCGAGGTACCGGTAAATCAGCACGCCGTACACGAGCACGACGTACCCGCCGAACACCCACACGAAGGACGCCAGGAACCACCCTTGGTACGACATCAGCACGGACTTCCACCGCAGCTTGCGGATATACAGGCGCCGCTTTTTGCGAACCTCATCGACGCTTATGGTGTTCACCGCAAGCATCGTCTTGAACGCGTCGCCGGCGGCGCGCGCCGCGTCGCCGGCGTCGTCGCGCGCGCGCGCGACGTACGCGCGCGCCGCCACGCCCCAACGCCGATGCGCCACCGACGCCGTCGTCTTGGTTTTTAGAGCCGTCGCGTTGGTTTTTAGAGCCACACCGCCGGACAGGTCAGAGAAGGAAGTCTCGTTCGCGACCGCGGGCGAGCCCCACTGGATCTTCGTGCCTTTCGCAGGCTCCGGCTCGCTCAAGCTCAAGCTCGCGCGCCGTCGCGCGTCCTCCTCCTCGTCGTCGCTTTCGGGCCCCGAAAGCGGCATCCCGTCCTCGCCCCGCGGCGCGGGGGGCGGGATACCGTTTTTCCCGCCGGAGGCGTCCGCGGCGAGCCGCGCCATGGCGGCGGCGCCCAACGCGGCCGTCAGCTCCAGGTACGCGCGGTGCCCGGGCGAGCCGCGCGGGAGCTCGCACATGGCTGCGCCCGCGCCGGCGGCCAGCAGCGCGCGCTCGGCGGCGAGTGCCGTGTCCGGCCGCGCCTGAGCGGTTGCGGCGAAGGCGGCGGCGGCGGCGCGCGCGTGCCTCGCGCGGTGGTCGGCAAACGGGGGGAGCATACGCGTCAAGTCGACGTACTGAAGCGCGATGTCCGACTTCGAGTCACGGCTCCTGTCACGGCTCCGAGCCGTGGCGAGCAACACGCCAAGGGGCGTGTTAGAGACGTCCGTCGTGTTAGAGACGTCCTCCAAAAGCGCACGAGGCTCGAGCCCGTCCTCGCGCTGTCTCGTTCTCAGCGCGGCGAGCGCGAAGCACAGCGCCGCCGCGCGGTCGCGCGCGTCGCGGTCCCCGCGCAGCCGCGCCACCTCGCTGGCGTCCCGCGCGAGGCTCTCGGAGACGTGCCGGAACCGCTCGCGGAGCGCCACGAAGCACCCCGCCTCGAACGCGCGGCGCGCCGCGCGCGCGTCGCCGCGGCAGGTCACCGCCAGCGCCGTCGCCAGGTCCGCCTCGGCGCGCGGCGAGACGCACGCGTGGCACAGCGCCTCGGCGGCGGCGGCGTACCCACCCTCCACGCGGAACTCCGTGGCGGCGTCGCGCCCGCCCTCGCAGGCGCGCGCGAGGAGCCCCGCGGCGAGCTCGAGCACCTCCGCGACGCGCGCGCGCGTGCGCGCGGGCGCCGTCTCGTCGTGGATGTGCTCGAGCTCCGCCTCCTCCTCGACGAAGTCGAGGCGCGCGGCGACGCGGAGCGCGGCGGTGGCGGCGGCGACGCCGCCGTCGCGCACGAAGGCGGCGCGCACGACGGCGAACGCGCGCGCGGCGTCAGACTGCGTCGCGGCGTCCGCCGCGGCGTCGTCCATGACGCCGGCGATCGTCTCGGCGAGCCGAGAGACACGCGCGGAGGTGGCGAACGCGTACGTGCCGTCGCCCGAAAACACAAGCCGCGAGAGCTCGGCGGTGGCGCGGCGCGTCGCGGAGACGGCGTCGCGCAGGCGCGCTTCGTGGTCGCCTTTGTCTCCTTTCGTCTCCTCGGCCGATCCCGAGCTGGTCTCGGAGTCCAGGCTCGCGGACCGCTTGACGCTTGACGCTTGACGCTTGACGATGTCCCCCTCGCCGCAGAGCGCGCGCATGTGCGGGAGCTCGCGCTTGGGCGCCGCGGGTGAGCCGAAAACCGTCGACGCCGGGAAGCCGGCGGCGACGTCCCCGGCGGCGGCGAGGCCCGCGGCGCCGTCGCTCATCGCCGCCGCCGCGCCGCTCGGCGTGCCTTTGGTGAACATGCGGCGCCTCTCCACGGAGACGCCGGCGGCGACGGCGGTCGTCTTCGATGCGCGGTCGTCTTCGATGCGCAGCTTGACGTCCTCCGCGTCGGCGCCCTCCCCCGCGAACGCGCCGATGCGCGCGCGGATCACGGGCACGTCCTCGAAGCGCGCCTCTTTCTTCCGCCTTCTGCGCCAGATGCCGAGCCTGTCCAGGAGCCAGAAGATCCCCCCCACGAAGGACATGGCGTAGGTCATGAGCGTCACCATGAGCAGCTTCTTGAACACGGCGGAGAACGCGGCGATGATCTTGGCGATCTCGGGTTTTTGGAACACGCCGACGGGGTCCTCGAAGGCTTGAAACAGGCACTCCAGGTACGCCGCGTACACCTCCATCATGTTCATGCCCGCCGCCACCACGGCTTGCCTCCAGTGCGGCTCGAGCACGGCGCCGCCGCCGGCGGTGAACATGCGCGTGAGCGTGAACTTCACCGGGAACATGATGGCGATCTGGATGGCGATCACCGTCAAGAAATGCCAGCCGTTCTTCTTGTCCGGGAAGGCGCCGCAGCTCCAGCCCGCCGGCTTGAGCTGCTTCTGCGCCATGAACGCCGCGCAGCCGGCGCCGGCGGGCACGACGTCGCACGCCTCCAGGACGTCGGACGAGCACCCGATGTCCTCGCGCAGCATCACGCAGCACTGCGTGGCTTTGTTGTAGTAGAACCACACCGTGATGAGCAGCGCGGCCAGGTAGCACGTGGTCTGCATCACCACGCGCTCGGCGCCGGAAAACGCATCCGTGGGGTTGGCCAGGAACGCGCGCAGGAAGATGTGCGCGGCGAAGTACAGCCGGAGCCCCCATTTCACGAAGCCGATCAGGTACTTGACCCAGAACGTCACGAAACCCACCGGCGAGGTGAGCGCCCACCACAGCGCCAGGCATGCCTTGGCGATGAAACCCTTCTCCTTCGCCTGGGCGAGCTTCTTCGCGCGCGCCTCCTCCGCGGCGCGCGTCGCGCGCAGCGCGGTGACTGCCGCGACGAAGCCCTCGCGCCACTCGGTGATGCACGTTTTGGCGGCGCGCTCCGCCTCGAGCACCGCCGCCGCGACTTGCGGGTCGCCCTTGACGCGGAGCTCGATGTAGGTCCAGCCGCACTGCAGGATGTCGAACTCGGCGAAGACGTCGTCCCAGGGGTTGAGCACCCAGACGAGCCCCGCCTGCGAGCACCCCTCCATGGCCAGCAGCGTGACCCACATCTTGTCCACCACGCCGTGCCCGAGCGTGTCCACGCACGCGCGCAGCGCGGGCGGGCAGTGGCGCAGGAGCTCCTCGGCGGCGTAGAAGGACTTGACGATGGGCTGCGGCGAGAGCTTGGGGATGGGCGCCGCCAGCTCGGGCTCGCCGGCGGCGCGCAGCGCGGCGGCGAGCGAGTCGGAGACGTTCCAGCTCCCGTCGGGGTTCTGCAGCGCCAGGATGTTCCACAGCATCGAGCGCTTCATCCAGCCGTCGCCGGTGATGTTTCCGGAGCACATCGCCTTGAACTCCGCCACGAGCAACGGGAACGTCACGCCCGTGGGCATCACCCACGGCAGCTGCGCGGCGTCGTAGATGCGACTGCCCATCTCGACGTGCGAGACGACGTTCTTGACGTCCAGGTAGGCGTACACCATGGCGGTGCCGACGGCGCGCTCGAACGGCAGGTACCGCTTCTGGTTCTTGTCGCCGCTCTTCCACATCACCAGGTTGCGCGCGAGCGACTCAATCGGGAACGCGATGAGGAACCGCACGTACTTGATGCCGATGGCGCCGCAAAACGCGGGGCCGTTGCGGGGCACGACGGGCAGTTTCCGCATCTCGCGGTCGGGGGGCGGGGGGATCACCTTGCGCTTCGTCAAGCTCCGGAGGCTCTTGCGCAGCTGCTTCGGGGTCATGCTCTCGCGGACGCGCGCGAAACTCTTGTACCGATCGTTCCGCGTCAGACGGGAACCCTTCGCGCGCGTTTTTTTTTCATTCGGGGGAGAGTTTAGAACCGGAGTCTCCGTCTCGGAATCCGAGTCCGAGTCGGAGTCGGGACGCTCCGACGGCGCCTGCGTTTCAAAACCCAGCCGCTTCTTGGTGGCGCTGTCCAGCTTCTCCAGCTTGTTCTTGCGCCGGTGCGCGTTTCGGTTCGTGTCCACGACGGTGTCGAAGCGCGTCTTGCCGTTCTCGACGCGCACGCGCACGCCGACATCCGCCTCCGCCGCCTCGCGCTCGATGAGAAGCTCCACTTCCCTCACCCGCTGGTCCTCGTCGTACGCCGGACAGCCGTCCGGGCCCAGCGGCTGGACCTGCGGCAGGCCCTCCTTGGCGCGCTTGGCGCGCTTGAGCGCCTCCCTCCGGCGCTGGATGGCGCGGCCGGCGTCCGCGGCGACGAAGTCGTCCGCCTGCGCCAGCACCGACTCGAGCTCGCGGCGCCGCGCCTCTTCGTCGTCGCCGTGGCGTCGGGCGAGCAGCGCCTCGACGGCGTCGGGGTCGTTGGCGTGGTGCAGGTTGCTGAACATGAACTGCATCTCCTGCACGTCGATCTCCCAGGTCCAGACGTCGGACACGACGTGGAAGCCCATCATGGCGGCGGTTTTGCCGTCGATGAACTTGTTCAGGATCTTGCGCTTCGCGCGCGCGTCGCGGCGGTTGAACGCGATCACCAGCGCGCTCATGCACCCGAACATGCCGCCGACCACGGCGAACACCTTCCAGGTGCGCAGCAGGTCATCCAGGGACACGGAGAGCAGCTCATCGACGGTCACGGGCTTGATCTTGGGCGGCGCGCTGGACGCGGTGAAGTCCGTGGCGTGGTCGCACAGGCACTCCATCTCCGCCGCCACCACGCACCCGCACCCCTCGAAGGACTGCGAGTCGCGGCGCCAGGCGCACCGCGCCGCGTTCGAGACGAGCTCCGCCGTGCAGTTCGCCGCCGAGACGTTGCTCTGCTCGTACCCGAGCACGCGCGTGACGTTGTCGTCCGCCACGAGCGTCACCGCCTCGCACCCCGCGAGCACGGTGTCGTGCGTGAACTGCCACAGGAACGAGGCGTTCGCCTCGGAGATGCGCACGTCGCCTTCGCGCACGCCGGGCGCCCAGACGAGGGACCCGCCGGGCGGACGCGGGTTGGGAAGCGTCGCGCACCCCTCCGAGCTGTACGCGTTCTTCCCGACGTCCCAGAAGGCGCACACCGCGCGGTTGGCGGGAGGGGCGGAGGCGTTCAAAGGCTCGGTGTTCAAAGCCGCGTCTTGTTGCGCGCATGTCACGCCGGCGAGGTCCTCCATCCCCGACGCGTCCAGCGGGAGCGCGAAGGCGATGGGCACGGGCAGGTCGTGCACGGCGAGCTCGTCGCCGCTCGTGCCGTTGGCGAGCACGAGCGAGAGCGTCCCGGCGACGCGGGGCGCGGCGGCGACGTCGGTGGCTTCGGCGGAGGCGTTCGCCGCCGCCGCCGCCGCGGCGGCGGCGTGCGCGTCAAAGTCCAGCGCGAGCAGGAACGTGTCCACCGGGTCGTCGCCGCTCAGCGAGAGCGCGGAAGCGGGCACCTCGAACGCCGCGCCGCCGGCGGCGGCGGTGGCGCTCGAGTTTGACCCGGTCGCCGCGCGCTCAGCCGACGGCGAGAGGCGCGACGCGACGTAGGATATCTTGGTTGCGTTGGTGGCGACGGGGTTCTCCTCGGGGAGCGAGGGGCCCAGGCGCGTGGCCATCAGTTGCCTCGCCGCCGCCGCCGCCGCCTCGGAGGCGGCGGCGGCGTTCTCGTCGCCGTCCTCCGCCGGGGTCACCGCGTTGGACAGCGCGGCGAGCATGTTCGTGCTCCCCGAGGCGTCGACGGCGAGCTCGTTGTCCGGCGACGCGGTGGTGTTGACGAGGCCCGCGATGAGGCCCACGCCCGCGACGCGCGCCGCCTCGGACGCCTCGCACGGGTCCCCGAGCACGCGCGCCGCGACGCCGGCGACGCCGGAAAACAGCGTGTTGGAGGACGGCATCAACGCGCCCGCCGAGATGGTGACGTTGAGCATGGACTCGCGCGCCTTGGATCTCTGCGCCGCGCTGCCGGTCGCGTTCGCGCCCCCCCCCCCGACGCATCCGTTGGCGCTGAGCAGCTTCCTGCGCCTCTGCTGCGTCTTGAAGTTTTCATCCTGCTGCATCACCACGCTCACCAGGCTGTTCGCCTCCTCGTACTGGCCGGCGTCGCGGAGCGCGGCGGCGTCCATCCCCGCCGACTCCATCGCCTCCGTCGCCGCCTCCTCGGAGGCGAGCGCGGGCCAGGTGACCACCACCGTCGCCTCGGCGACGGCGGAGACGGCGCCGAGCGCGTCCATCACCTGGACGCCGAGCGCGATTTCCCGGCCGTGCGCCTCCAAGCCGCCGGGCAGGATGCCCTCCCAGTACGCCTTCGGGGAGAAGTCCTGCTTGTTGTCCGGCTCCGCCGTCTCGTCCCCCACGACGCGCGACGTGAACTTGTACTGCAGAGGCGCGTCATCGTCCGTCCAGGCGATGGCCTCGACGCGGAACGTCGTGCTCAGCGCGACGCCCTCGCTCGGAACCGCCATCACCGACCCGTCGCCGGGGGGGGTGTTCTCGGCGAGCGTCGCGAAGGCGGCGGCGGCGCCGTTGGCGTCCGTCACGTCCAGCCGGAAGGTGTACGTGTACCCCGTCTCCAGCGCGTTGGGGGATAGCACCAGGTTCTTGGTGGTGAGCGAGGAGGAGGAGATGAACGCCTCGCCGGAACCGCTCACGGATCCGAGCAGGTCCACCGCCTCGACGCTCCCGTCGTCGTCGTCGCTCACGCGCGTCGCCGACCAAAGCAGCGCGCGCGTGTCGGGCGCCGCCTCGGAGAGCACCGTCGCCTGCAGGCGCGCGACGTCGCCGGCGTTGACTTTCTGCCCGGGCAGAGGCGGGATGGACACGCTGGGCGGCGCGCCCGTGGCGCCCGCGGCGGCGCTCACCACCGTCACGCTGCTCTCCGTCGTGGCGCTCCTCGCGCCCTTGGTCGCGACGAGCGCGATGGCGTACGTCTGCCCCGCGCCCGCCGCGCCGACGAGCTGCAGCGACTCGATCCGGGCGGAGGCGGGCAGGTCGATGACGTAGCCGTCGGCGTCCAGGCAGTCGCCGGCCACCGCCACCGGGGCGAGCACCTCGCAGGTCCAGGCGAACGCCCAGTCGTACTCCGTCTCCTCGTCCGGGTCGATGGAGGAAGACGCGTCCAGGGTCAGAGGCACGCCCTCGGTGAGAAGCACGTCCCCACCCACGATCACCGCCTCGAGAGGCGCCGCCTGCACCACGAAGTCGAACTCGGCGTACGACGCGACGGCGGGGTTTCCCTCCACGCGCCCCTCGAAGCGGAACGTGTACGCCACGCCGGGAGGCAGGCTCTTCTTGGGGATGAACAGGTTCGGGGTGTTCGAGTACGTCGTCGAGGGGTCGAGCACAACCTCCGTGCCGTCTGAGCGCGACGCGGAGTACCCGAACGTGTACCCGAGCGTCGCCGTACACGCCGCGTCCATCTTCTCGATGGCGCCAACCACGCGCGTGTTGCCGCCGCGGGGCACGGCGCCGTTCACGATGGTGGTCGCCGCGATGGAGACGGACATGCTGCACAGCGCGCAGGTGACGCCGTCGCCCTCGTACCCGATGGGACACTTCCCGCAGGTGTACCCCGTGCCCGGCGCGGGGACGTCCGTGCATGTCACGCCGGCGAAGCACGGCGAGTTCGCGCACCCGTCGATGTCGACGCACCCGGAGTCGCCGTCGCCGGAATACCCGCCGCCCGCGGGACACGCGCCGCACGTCGACCCGCCGGACCCGTCGTCCGTACACGTCGTGAGTGGATCGCACCCGCCGTTGTTCACGGCGCACGCGCTCATGAGCGTGCACCCAGTCTCGCCCGAGCCCTTGTATCCGGCGGGGCAAGCGCCGCACGTCCGACCGCCGGGCGTGTTCGTGCACGTCGTGCCGTCGAGGCACCCTCCGTTGTTCGTCGCGCACTCGTCGACGTCCGCGCACCCGTCGACGCCCACACCGTCGCCCTCGTACCCGATCGGACAAGACCCGCAGGTGAACCCTTCCTTCGGAGGCGCGGCGTCTGTGCAGAGCACGCCGGGGAAGCACGGCGAGTCCGCGCACCCGTCGACGTTCGCGCACAGCGCGAACTGGTCGTTCTGATCCCGGCCGTATCCCTTGGGACAAGAGTCGCACGTCGCGTCACCGGTAACGTCGTCCGCCGAGCACTTCGTCAGGGGGTCGCACCCGCCGTTCTTGATGAAGCACGGGTTTTCCTGGCACGTCTCGCCGTCTCCGAGCTGCCCCGCGGGGCATTTCCCGCACGTCCGGCCCATCGAAGGCGCCTTATCGTCCTTGCAGTGCACGCCCGCGGCGCACGGATCATCGACGCACGCGTCGTAATCCAAACACCAGGTGCCGTCGCCCTCGTACCCGGCGGGACACGCGCCGCACACGGAGTTCCCGTTCGCGTCCTCCGAGCAGGTGACCAGCTTGTGGCACCCTCCGTTGCGCACTTCGCACGCGCTCGACTTGACGCACTTCGTATCGCCGGTCCCCTTGTACCCCGCGGGGCACGCACCGCACGTCCGACCGCCGGGCGTGTTCGTGCACTCGGTCCGCCGATCGCAGTCGCCGTTGCGCTTCGCGCACTCGTCGACGTCCGCGCACGTCACGCCGTCGCCGGCGTAGCCGGCGGGACACGCGCCGCACAAGCGCCCGCCGACGACGTTCGTGCACGTCACCAGCGGAGAGCACCCACCGTTCACGAGGTTCATGTCAGAGCACTCGTCGCGATCGCTGCACCCCGTGCCGTCCGAGTGGCCGTCGCCCTCGAACCCGGAGGGACACGCCCCACAGGACACGCCCGTCGCGGCGCCCGGGTCGGCGGTGCAGCTCACGCCGTCCACGCACCCGCCGTTGGCGACGAGGCACGGATCGTCCTCGGCGGCGACGAGCTGGTTGGACGTCCGCGCGGCGAGGACGTCGACGACCGCCGCGTTCACGCCCTTGGTCTTCTTCCAGTACGCGCGGCGCGCGGCGGTGGACCGGAGCGTGCACTCCTCGAACTGAGGGCCCAGGGCCGCGCGAGCGGTCGTCAGCGCGTCGCCGGTGGCGAATACCCGCCCGACGGCGGCGGAGGTGTCCGACATGTCGTCGGCGGCGACTTCGAATCGAACCACCAGCGTCATGGAGAGCGAGCTCACCTGCGTCAGGCGCCTGCCGCGTCTGCGCGAGCCTCCGCTGGCGCGCGCGGAGAGAAGCAGGCGCCGCGCCGTGACCGCGGGGACCTCCGGAGAGGAAGAATCGTCGTCGCCAGTCTTGGGCGCGTACAGGATCGTCGTCGTCATATCATCTCG
>Ga0255779_1003118_pt1 | contig 16830 bp, 10 predicted proteins | sample 011ome_21_FD_179977 | JGI IMG/M metagenome (GOLD analysis project Ga0255779, IMG submission 179977) | Coastal salt marsh microbial communities from the Groves Creek Marsh, Skidaway Island, Georgia - 011508AT metaG (version 2) | ecosystem: Environmental > Aquatic > Marine > Intertidal zone > Salt...
CGCGCGCGCGCCGGTGACGCATCACGCCGCGTCGCATACTCCCGGCGCGCGCACCGGCAGCGGCAGCGGCGCGCGCGCATTCGAATGCGCCGCTGCCGACCCCTTCCAATGCTCACGAATCATGATTGGTCAAAACGGCCGCGTATCGATCAAATATCGATCGCGTGCGAATCCATCGACATACGCATCGATCGATTGCGCTGCATGCGTCGATTGGTGTATCGATCGGTGACGGTGCCCAGAGCCATAGGTTCCGAGGGGCGTCTCGCGCGCGCGTTATCCCGCACACGACGTCGCGCGAGGGCGCGCGCGCACGAACGCGCACGCGCGAGTGGTGACGAGAGTCACATCGCACGCGGCACGCGCGCGAGCGCTGGGTTTGGCGCGCGAGCGACGACGCTGGGGGCGTGAGCTCGCGATCGATTTTGATTTCAGGCTCGCCGTGCGCCTCGAGCTCGCGGTGGTGCGCGCGTCGGTGCGCGATGCGTGGGTGCCCGTTCGCGGCGGCGACGGCGACGATGGCGAGCGATGATGGGTGCCCGTTCGCCACCGCGCGTGGCGCGCCGGGAGATGCGACGACGGCGTCGGGGACGGTGGCTACGTCGCGCGGCGCTCCGTCGAGGGCGCGCGGGGACGGGACGGATGAGAGCGCGAGTTCCGCGAGGGAATGGAGCGGTTTAGAGACGCTCGTGAATGAACTTGTGGCGAGTTTACGCCCGACGGAGTTGAGTGAGGCGAGACGGCGCGCGGTGTTTGAGCATATTAAGCATTTGGCGCAGGAGTGCTTTGGCACGGCGCACACGTTGGTGAGCGCGTACGGAAGCGTTCCGCTGCGCGCCTATCTTCCTGACGGTGATATCGACGTGTGCTTGCTCGGTGATCATCGTGTGATTGATAAACAACAATGGACGACGAAGTTTAGGAAGTACATTGAGCGTGTGGAGAACGAGGCACCGCCGCATGAGTTTGCGGTGAGCGAAATTAGCGTCATCAACGCCGAGGTGAAGCTCATGAAGTGCATCGTGGACGGGATGATGGTTGATGTGAGTGCGAATCAGTTTGGTGGGTTGGCGTCGCTTGGATTTTTAGAAGAAACTAATACGTACGTTGGACGGGATGACTTGTTCGTGCGATCGATCATTTTAGTCAAGGCTTGGGGATTTTATGAAGGGAGGATTTTAGGCGCCCATCACGCGTTGATATCCACGTACGCCCTGGAGACACTTGTGTTGTACATCATCAATAAGTATCACGCCGAGTTGACGTGTCCGTTATCAGTGTTGCATAAACTTCTCAGCGTGTTTGCGGATTTTAATTGGGAATCACATGCGTTGACGATTCACGGACCGGTTGCTCTAGAAGATATCGGCAAACCGCAGGCGTGCTTGGAGGATGGATTGTTGGATGAGGAATTTATGCAATCGATGTTATCGAGGTATGGATGCGAGTACATGCGTGCGCTCGCGGGAACATCGCCGGCAGTGATCAAGTACATGAACATCATAGATCCGTTGTTGCCAAACAACAACCTAGGTCGCTCGGTATCGAGTGGAAACTATAGACGCGTGCGATTGGCGTTGCGCCTCGGGGCGAAACGCTTGGATAAGTTGATGGAGTGCTCCGCGGCGGGTGACGACATGGGCGTCCTTCGCGGATTTGTGGGGATGTTTGGTAACATCTTACGCCACAGGCGCTTGATTTATCCTCTTCCGCACGCGCCTGATACCCCTGGTGGATGTGAGCACGCGGATGAAGTGTCGTTGACGCCGATGGGCATGCCGACGCGCGCCATCGCTTCCATTTCTCGAAGCTGTCTGGTGGAAGGTACGACGCCAGGGAACGCACACACGCGCTCGGTCGTTGACGAACTACAGCCTCGTCAATTGCCATTCGATAGCGAGGTGCAGGATGAAATCGACGCGAATAAAGCCGCGGACGATGAAGTCGACGCTGTCAATCACTGGCTCGGTAACACGCCGTCTCCGGAGCGCAAGATCGAACGCACGGCATCGCAAACATCCCTTTCTACGGGCGAGCGTGGCATTCACTGGGGACGATGGGATATCGTCGACGATGAAACGCGCGCCGAACTTGAGGAGCGTGGGGCAAACGGTCGTCCTTCGATTGATTTGTCAGATGACAGCGCCAAGCTTTCGACGTCTCCCCCGCAGAGCGTCTCATCGGACGACGCGGATGAGAAGACCGACGGAGGTGACCATAAACCATCGCCGCCAATCCCTGAAGACGCCACCGCGCCTGGTATTAACGACATCTTTACTGGTTGTCTTGATACGATTCGCGAGCATCTCATGTTTGGCGTGTTCCATCATCGACGAGCGTATGAGCGCGCTGAAGCTGCGCGGGCAAACGCCGATCAACGTCGATCGAATAATCGTCCGAAACTCGGCAAGGCACCGTACAATCGTTCGCGTAACACATCCAGACAAACAAAGGGCAACAAGAACAACAATGGATCTCGGCAGCAACAACAGCAGCAATTTCAGCCGCTGCCACCGCCGCCGCCACCGCCGCCGCCGCCGGGTGCGCCGCCGCCGGGCACCATCAAGCGCGCAGGCAGTGGATACTTTAGCGAAGATCAACAGTCGACTTCATTCGAAAATGATCTTGAAGCACACTTTCCTCAAGTTCAGTCGTTGCAAGATGAGGAGGCGTCAAATCCGATGCCTCAACGTCCTCGTTCGCCTCGACCGTCTCCGACTTTTCCGCAAGCCTGGGCTGGAGTCGCAAAATTACCGCCGAAATTCGGCCCGGACAGCGATTGCAACGCGTCTCAAGCTAGCGAACCAGTGACGATGGCAAGTGTTCTCAAGGAAGTTGAAGAAAAGTTGAACTCTGAAGCTTCTCCACAGAAGGAGGCGCCTCCGAGCGCGACCAAGCCATCTTGGGGCCCGAAGGGTTCTGCTCCCATTGCCGTTCTCAAAGCCAACGCCACGAAACCTGTGAGCGAGCGACCAACGACGCCGACACCGCCATCGACAACCGCAGGCGCTACTGTGGAGGATGAACATTCAGATGACAGCGCGAACGCGCCCGCAGGCGCCGCCGCCAACGAAGAGATATCCGCCACCACCAAGCAGAAACGCGTCCGTTCGCGAAAGTCTCGCACTCGACCACTTACTAGTGAAGTTCTCGAATGCGAGACTACGTTTCCATCGCTCGGTGGCACGCCAAACTCGGACACATCCGATCAAACCACCTTTGACGCATCTGCTACCAAGACGACGACGTGGGCAGCAAAGCTTGCGTAACCATCGCATCATATACCATTACGCGCTCTTAGAACAGCAGAGACACATTCCGTACATTATCTTCTTAACGTTGCATGCAATTGTAAGTCACTTAAAGTTATTTGTTTCCACATGTCCGTATCCGCGCGACCCAAACGTCCCGGCGCCACTGCGCAGAGCGCGTAGCCCGATGACGACATCTACGTCAACCGTAGATGCGACCTATGCGTCGCAGCTTCTCGCGCGCGGCGTCGAACAACTCGCAGATGTACGTATTTATTCGATGTGACCGCCAGATCATTTGCACGCTCGACCGCAGCAGCGGAACGGCGTTGTAATAATCGTATTGTTGATTGTAAAGTTTGCGCTGATCTAACGACCCGTTTCACGCGCGTAGGAACCCGCGAGGCTGGAAGAAGAAGCCGCTCGCGCGCGACAGCGCTTAGAAGACGTATCCGTGCGCAATTACAAGGCGTACATTGGCGCGGCAGAGTGTTACGCGGCGACGCGTTCCGAAGCGAAGGATATTGAAACGTTGCTCGAGACGCTGCGCGCGCAGCTACCGAGTTTAAGACTCGGGTGTGAAGCGTTCGTGAAGGGCGCGCAGGAGATTGCGAAGGCGCGAACGATGAATAGGACGCTACTGAATAATAGCACGACGATGGGGGAGTTGTTGGAGATTCCAAAGTTATTGGACGCGTGTGTGCGTAACGGTCACTACGACGAAGCGTTGGATTTAGAAAACTTTGTCGCCAAGATGGAAACGACGCACGGACACATTGGGCTGATCAAAACGCTTGCGGATGAAGCTCGGGCGTCGAGTGCAGAGATGTTGAGAGCGTTGTTAGGGCGGTTACGCGTGGGGATTCAACTTCCTGAGTGTTTACGCGTTATCGGCTACTTGCGTCGATTAAGCGCGTATGATGAGATGGCACTGCGTCAGACTTTCTTATCGTGCCGAGAAGAATACATCGCCAACGCGGTTGGGGATTTAGACGACTCCAATGCGTATGATTACTTGAAAAAGCTCACAGATACGCACCGAGTAGCGTTGTTTGACGTCGTCATGCAGTATCGCGCCATCTTCTCCGACGAGTCCGCGAGCGATACAAAATCGAACGCGGGGATTGATGGAGGATCATTGTTATATAGTTGGGCCACGCATAGGGTGTCGAAGTATTTGGCGCTTATCGAAGCGACGTTGCCGCGCATGTACGAAGGCGGAGCGTTGGCATCCGTATACGAGCACTGTCAATACTGTGGTACATCTCTGGCACGCGTAGGTTTGGACACTCGTCCGTTGCTCAGACCTTTGTTTACAGATGCGGCGGTAGGTATTTTCGACGCCGCGCTAGCGACAGCTGGTGATGAATTCGAGCGAGCGCTCGAGAGCGCGACGTGGACGAGCGTCTCCACGACACCTTCGAGCAAGCCCGAAGGCGACGATGCTGATGACCCGCCCGTGTCTTTGCTCGATTTCGTGCCCGTTGCCACATTTACGAATGGTGTGTTATTGGCGTACAACGAGCTTCGTCACCTCACGGGTGTGCTCGACGTTGAAAGTCGCCTCGCGGCGTCTCTTGAATCGACACTGAGTCGCGCCGCCGCCACCCTCCTCGCTCTGTCCCAAGCCAAAGACAGCGTGCTTAGACACGACGAACGAAAGTACGCTATATATGTCGCATGTGTCCGCGCTTTTGCCGACGATGCATCGACGTATTTACTCTCCACGTTTGCTCGTTTAACGCCGGCGTCGCGCTCGACCGCGTCTTGCGCGCTCCCCAAATCCATCCGAGCCACGCTCGACCCAGTTCTTGCCGACGCCCCCGCGTGATATATCACCCTTTCGCGCACCCTTAGTCTCATTTGTAACTTCACATCACGCGTTAGCATCGATTCGCGCGCGGAAACACCTGCCAAATGTCCTTCGCGAACGCCTTTGCCTTAGTTTTAGCCTCAACACCCTCTGCATCAGCCCCACGTCACAACGCGTCGCGCACGATGCGCGCACGCACCCGCCGCATCGCGGCGTTCGCGATAGTCATGCTGAGCATGACTCTAGCCGCGCGCGTCGCCGCGCTCGACGTCGACGTCATCGCGTCGCCGCGCGATGACGATCGCCGCGCGGCGAACGACTTTGAGCCGATCACCAGCGCGACGAATGACGCCGGTGTAGGTAATCGCGGCGGGTTGCGCGCCGTTCGCGTGCCGGGAGAGGTGATAAACATCGCGCGTGATGCCACGGATGCGGTGCCGCGTGCGTCGATGGCGTTATCGAGCGACGGTGATGGTGTTGCACGCTCAGATGCGAGGGTGTTAGCGGAGCGCGAATGGAATCCTTCGTCGTCGACATCGCCACACGGCGAGCGATTCATGGCGTGGCTCGCGAAAAACCCCGAGCGTGCCGCAAAATACTGCGGGAATGCGGCGAACATGCCATGCGCGGAGAGCGCGCGTAGGGAGAAGATTTTTGAGGCGAATATAGCGAGAGTGGACGCGCACAACGCCAAAGTGCCGCCTGGCGGCATGCGTATGGGTGTCGGAAAGTTTGCAGATTTGACCGAGGAGGAGTTCACGCATCGCCACGTGCAGTATGGTGGTCGTAAGACGCATTTGCCGAGAGGCGAACGGGCGTTTGAAGCGGCGGCGTTGGGCGCCGCGCGCGACTCGGTCGACGGCGGTGAAAAGCGAAGGACGCGCGTAGGCGACGTACAAGTGAGTAAAGATGTGTTAGATGCGTCCGCGGCGGCGAGCTTACCCGTGATTGATGCAAAACCCACTGCAAGAGGCGATGTCGATCACACAGAGACGGCAACGACGAAGGTGGAGCTCGACCCGCGGTTTAAAAACTTTGTCCAGAGGTACGGCAAGCAAAAGCAGTATTGCCCCACCGAGGCGTATCCGTGTGCGGAGGCGTATCGCCGTCAAGAAGTCTTCTTGTCAAATTTAGCGGACATTGAGGAAACAAATAGCCGAGGTGGGATGCAGAAGCGCGTGACGCGATTCGCGGATTTAGAATCCGAAGAATTTGCGCGCGAGCACGCGACGTACGCCAACATCACCACCGTAGGAACAAAAGATGCCGTATCTGCGGCACATAGCGACCCGGGCAAGACGTACTTGCTCCCAACGCTCGGCGATTTGTCTGCCCATGCGAAAAATCAAGCGGCCGCGGCCTCAAGGCGCACCGCAAAGCCACTCATGCGCGCACCCAAACGCGCATCGTCGTCCGACTTGGGCGAAGACGAAACCACATTCAATTACATTGAAAAGGGCTTCCCACGCGCGTTCGATTGGCGCACAAAGATTGACATTGGGCCTATTTACAGCCAAGGGATGTGTTCTGGATGTTGGGCATTTACCACGGCGCAAGTCATCGGCGATAGCACCGCAATCGCCACGGGCAAGCGCAACTCGGTGAGCCCGTACCATTTGTTATCATGCGACAATCTGGATTCAGAGTGCAGTACTGGGAACATGGCGACGGCATACGCGTGGATTAACGTGCAAGACAAGGGTGTGTTAACCGCAGCGGATTTCCCTGAAGGCAGCAGCTGCGACGTGGCCAAGAGCCCAGACACGACGGGCGTAAAGATTGAAGGCTATTGTGAAATTGCCCCACTCGAGGGCGTCTCCACGTCGGTGAATTTAATGACGGCGTTGCAACAACAAACCGTCGCAGTTGGTTTGAACGTCAAGCCTCTACAACTCTATGGCGGTGGCATCGTACGATTGGAAGACTGTCCACCGGCGAGCGACGACCCGTTGCTCGCGATTAACCACGCAGCGGTGCTCGTCGGTTGGGGCTACGACGTTCCATCCAAGCAGCCGTACTGGATCATGAAGAATTCATACGACGACGACTGGGGCGAGGATGGCTACGCCAAGCTCTCCATGGAGATTGGTGAGGGTGGCTACGGCACATGCGGGCTGTATACTGAACAAAACTACCCGCTCACCGATGGAAAATCATGCGCATTGGGATCGAGTAAAAAGTGGAGCGTCAAGCGCGGCCAAGACGTGTATTTGGAACCCGACGACGTTTTAGTCTTACCCAACGGCAAAGGATTGATTTCACCATTCAAGTTTTCACTGTTTGGTTTCGATCTGACGGAGATTTTACAAATTGCCTCGATGTTGTGTTTCTCGCTGTGTTTCGTGTTGGTGCTCGTCGAACTCTACTTTTGCCTGTTCCCTGAGCTCGACCACGGCGAAGACGGCGAAGACGACTCAAACGGAGGCGAGGCCCCGTCCGTTGGTTCAGCGTTATTGAAAAATGCCGAAGAAGGGTACGGGACGACGGGGAAGTAATCATTATTCTCATGTATATTTAGCGCATAGCAGGCGATGTACGTCGCCGATGTAGTCGACATCGTAGAAGACGTAGTCCGTAACGCGCGCTAGTCCTCCACTCGCCGCCTCGAGCTCCGTCGTCATGGTTGACGTCACCATCCTCTTCTTCGCCCGCGCGCGAGAAATAACCGCACAAAGCTCGCAACGTATCACCATTCCAGACACCGACGCGACGATCGCCGCCGTGCGCGCGGCGCTGCTTGTCGCGCACCCCGCGCTCGTGTCGGTGCTCCCCACCGCCGTGTTCGCGTTGAACCAAAACTACGTCGCCGTCGACGACGAAGGCACCACCGCGGTGCGCGCGAGCGATGAAATTGCCATCGTGCCACCCATTAGCGGCGGCTAACGCCGCCCGACGTCGTCACCCGCGCGTGTACGCGTTGTAAGTTGTAAGTCTCAGTCTAGTTGTGAAAAAGTGCTTTCCTCACTCACTGACGCATCCACCGCGCCGTCGTTCGCGCCGCGCGCTCACAACCGTCGTCGTCGTCGTCGTCGTCGTCACTCGCCGTCGTCGTCGTCGTCATGAAGTTCCCGTCGTCCGCGTTCGGGTGGAACGCGCCGTTGCGCTTTAACGGCCAGCACCCCAAACCGCGCGGGGCGCACACGCGCACGCGCGCGTCCGGTGCGCAAGGCGCACTCGAGGCGTTGAATTCCAAGCCGCTGTTGAAATCAGCGGTGGTGTGTGCGGCGCTCGGGTGCGTGGGGGATTCCGTGGCGCAAAGACGCGAAGCTGGGACGCGACGCGCGGCTGCCGCGGTCGAAGCCGCCGGGTCCAAAAAGAAACCCATCGCGGCTGCGCCCGACGTCGCGCATGACTTCACGCGCACGTTCAAACAAGCCATGTATAACTTTTTCTTCTATGGGCCGGTGCAGCATTATTGGTACATTGAGCTCGCGAAGCGGTGGCCCGCGCGCGCGTTCGCGCTCACCGCCGAGTCGCTCGCGCCCTTTGCGACCAAAGTATTCCTCAATCAAGCTCTTTTGGGCCCGGTCGTGGTGAGCACGTTCTTCTTATGGGGCGCGGTGTGGTCTAACGATGTCAAGTCATACCCCGGGAAATTGAAGCGCGACATGCTCCCGACGCTGCGCGCGGGATGGTCGTTTTGGGTGCCGGCGTCGAGCGTCAATTTCATGTGCGTGCCGACCAAGCACCAAGTGCTCTACATGTCCGCGTGTTCGATCGTATGGAACGTTATTTTGAGCTTGAACATGAATAAACCCGCACCCGTGGTGGCTGTCGCGGGAAAGAAGAAAAAGTAGCGCCGTGGCGGTGGGCGAAAGTTTTGTATACTGGGCGAAAGTATTTTATCGGGACGCTTTTAATACGAAATTCAATTTCCGGTACGCCAGGCGTCAGACATCGACGCACCTCATTCGAGGTTCGGCGACATCATGACGCCGAAATCGCCCATGGATAATTTGAAGCAGCGCATGGACGCTTTGCGCGCGCGGACGCTGAGCGCGGCGACGGAGCCTTCGCGCTACTCGTACGTCCCGCGTGTTCAAACCGACGCCGATGCCGACGCACCTCCGCCCGGGTACGCGCGCATTCCGACCGAGGATTACGGACCACCATCGCCGAAGAACGACGATGAGGCACATGAACACATTGAGCGCGCGCTGGATCAATTAGAGCGTATGAGCGCGAGCGTACCCGGGGTGAAGCAGGTGTTGGATTTGATTGAGCGCGGCGCCGACGGTCGCGTGACGACGACATCTTTCGCGCGTGCGGCGCACGCGTTGCAGATGGTGTCGAGCGCGGTGACGCAAGGGACAGGTGATGGGTCTCGCGTGCGGTCGACACCGCCGCCGGCGTTGCGTGTGGATAAGAACGCAACGTTTGGGAGCGCGGAGAAGAGCCCACGCATTGTGAGTCCGAGCGGGATTGGTCGAAGGTCTTCGTCGCCCATAGGCCCGGCGCGGCGCGTGCGAATCGATAGCGACGGCACAGAAGTCGAAGTTCCGTCTTCAGTATCGGCGTCGCCGTCAGCGTCGCCGTCGGCGCCGCCGATGCAATCATTCGCGCACGAAGAAACCAACGCCGAGGAAGCTGGCGCGCGGCTTCGCGAATGGAGCGAGCACGTTCGGCAGAGCAAACGTACAACGGAGATGCAAGATGTCGCGCATCGTATCCGCGAGGATTTCATTTGTCAATGGCGTGCGTTTTTAGTGTCTAATGCGACGCCGAGTGATCCATTCGTGGCGGCGCTCGCAGAGCAGTGGATGAACGAGGCGCGAGAGAAGGAGGCGATGTTGACGGGTGTCACGCGCGCGCGACAAATGATTGAAGCTTTGGCAGAATCGGACAAGATAAAAACACGCGCAATCGATGTTTTGTGCGATGCATTAGACGCTGCGGGGGTGCAGATTCCGGAGCTGCCACAGTCTGGCATTGAGTGGAGTGACGAGGCGCTAAACTCAAAGGAAGGCGTCTTTCCAGATGAAGACGCCACGTAAAAGACGTATTGAAATCAAAAAGTAAATTACTAGTACCATACTATGACGGCTAATGTTTTGCTATGTTTCGCTGCACTTCGCGACGATGCGTCCGTCGACGACGTCGATGTCGTCCACCGTCCCATCCTCGTGCATATTTTCGATCGCCAACGCATCCTTCTCGAGTTCAAACGTTCGTTCATATACGCGCCGCATTCGTCGGGGCATGTGCTTCACATGTTCGTGCATCGCGGGCACGAAGGTCGTCTTCAACAATGCAAGGTGCATCATTTCCCAACTATCCCGCGACGGCAGGGCGCCTACGCCGTATGGACCGACATCATCGCTCGAGCGGTCGCTCGCCGTCGCAACTTCCCAAGCATATGGCCCACGAGCGTCAACGTGGTTACACTCGTCGTCGTCACACTCATCGCCACTGTCGTCGATGTCGTCGTCATTTTCTCCGCTTTGCGGCGGTCTATACGTTGGAACGCGCAACCGCAACGCTCGCATTTGACGCTCCAAACTCTCTCCTCGATCCATGCCAGCGTCATCGGCGCCATCATATCTCCCTTCGAGCGCATGAAACAAATACTTTAATGCATACGTCTCCCCAGTCTCCACGCAGACCGTCGGAAGCATAAACCGCTCTGGTCTCCGCCTCCTCGGCGCCGCCGTCGAAACCGTCTGCTCTTCGCACGCCTTCACCAAATGCCTAAACCTGCCTCGCAACCCGTACGCATGCTCCAACAGCGCACGTAAATCCTTTACATGCACGATCGGTGATCCAATCGCGTGCGATGTTCGCTTCAAACGACGCGCCATGCGCGCACCTTCGCGCACATACGCCTCCGCGTCTCTCGCGCTCGTCGCGTCGGCGCGTCTTCGAAACAGCTCCATCGCCCTCGAGTGCGCGTAATGCCGCGCACACGGGTCCTCCAACGCGCGCGCTCGACGAAGAATCCGACGGTACACGCTCAGCACACGCGCGACGTGCGCAGATTCGCTCGCGCCGGCGTCACGCGATGCGAATGCAGACTTGGCCCACGTCAGCGCGCGAGCATTCGCAAACGCTCTTCGCGCCAACGCTTCGGCGCGCGACATCGCACCGACAACGTGACGCGAAACGCGATGCGAAACGCGTCAGTGCGTGCGCTCGCGCCACCGACGACGGTGCCGACGATGAGGCGATCGAGACGCGGCGTTGTGACGCCATTCGGTGGCGCGCGCTTCGCAATCATGTTCACCACGCGCAACGTGCTCGTCGCGTCGAGCGCGCTGGCGATAGGATATTACGGTACGTGCGGCGACAGTGGGCGATGCGAGCATCGCGCGCGGCGCCCGACAGGGGACTGACGACACGTACGATGTTCGCCACACGCAGCGTTTGAAGAGGTGCAGCAACGGGAATCGTATAAACGATTCGTAAACGCGACAATGTCCTACTACGCCGGGTTCATCGCGCTCGGAGAGGTGTTGCAACACGTCGGGGAAGATGTCAAGGCATTCGTTGTGGATGAGCGCGACGAGGGCGGGGGCGAGGGTGGCAGGGGCGAGGGTGAGCGCGTCGCGAGAGCCGTCCCGGAGAGTTTAATTCGCGCGTGCGCGTTGATGGAGAATAAAGAGGTTACGGGCGCGGTGGCGAAAGTTGCGAGCGCAGTGGCGAGTGGAATTACGCAACGGGGTGGTGCATTGACGTCTAGCACGCTGGCGAACGCTGGGGTAGGGGTGGCGTCGACAGCGGGGGATAACTTGATGGAATCAGTGGTGGACGCCTTGGTGGCGCCGCACCGGCTCAAAGCTCTGGGGGATTTCGTCGGTGAAACCTCGAGGAATTTGATGCAGTCGTGCGTGAGCGTGGCGAAGGATAACATTGAGGTTATTCAAGCGTTGACAGGATACGGGGCGAGCACGAGTGATGCGAGAGAGACGGTGGCGGAGAGCGCAGCGGCGTTTTTAGACGACGCGAAAAAAAAAGAGCTCGCGTTTGAGGTTGGCACCAAGATCGTCGATGCCGCAATGACGACTTACGTGCGCGAAACGGCAGGAACGAATATGTACGATGATATGTTTGCGAGTGTGCGTGATTCATCGAATAAAAAGCTGTTTTTAGAGTTTATGAATGCGCTAGTGGAGACGAGCGTGCGGACGTACGTCACGGCTACGGCGGAGACGTATCGCGAGGAGAATGTGACGCCAGTAAAGGCGCCGCGTGAAACGGATTCGCCAACATCGCCATTACGGCACACTGTGGATGCACCTGCGAGTACACCGCAACTTGTCATATTGCGGGATGAGGTTCCGTCGCTCGTCGGGTCGTGGAAGGATTTGTTTCGCGCCGCGACACTGAATAAAGAGAACCGTCGTTTAGTGCTCTCCACGGTTGCGACGACGACAAGGGCTGCATTCACCGGATTTGCAACAGGCATGTACGATGTCGTGTTCAGAGGTCGAATCGGCAACCGCGTGTTAGCCATGGAATACTACGCGCTCGCTGTCGTTTTTGCGATGGCGAGTGTTTTAATTTTCCTCTGCGTAAGGATTTTAGCCGTGTTTACCATCGCGTCCACACCGACGTGATTGTGTCGTAGATTGCATATGTGTACATATCAGGAACGTTGTTGTTATATTTAATGATCAACTCTAAACAAACTACCAAGGCGAGTATTGCGAACGGAACACGCTCGGGTGTTGCGCTTGCAGCTCTCGCAATCTGTCGCAATTCGGTCGCGTCGTCATAGTCCATCGCGAACGCTCGTACTGGCAATTTTGCTGGTACATGTTCACGCGCTCACTTTCAATCTGACTTTCTATGCGACGACGAGCGGTCGCATCGGAAAACTTTTCGTCAAACGCGCGTTGGTTCGCGTAGAAAGGAATATTCATGCGCGATGTCCTCAACACGTCCTTCAATTCGGTCGTTCTAACGAAAGAATACAACTCCTCTCTCGGACTCAAAAAGTACAGCATGATTGGCAACAATATTGGAAGCAAGTGCAGGATGTTACGCACGAGTGTGGCACTATCGTCGACGCCCGCCGAAGACGCGCCTGGACGTTGCTGTTGCCTAGTGTAGTGCTGCCGCCTCTGTGCGTACGGATTACCCCCGAACGAGTGCACTCTGAATCCGGGGCCGAAACCACCCCCCATTCCACCCATGCCGCCGTTGAAGAACATGTTGAAAATCTCTGCAGGATCAAAATCGTCGCCAAAGCCGTCGAATCCGCCATTCGTCGCGCCTCCCGGTTGCCGCCGACGCATTCCGGGTCCAAATCCTCCGCCCATGGGCTCTTCGCTGCCATACCGGTCGAAGGCCGCTTTCTTATCCGGATCACTCAAACACGCAAATGCCTTGTTCACCGTCTTAAACACTTCTTCTGCGCCCGTGGCGTGACATTTATCAGGGTGCAACTTCAACGCGACTTTTCTATACGCCTTTTTAATATCCGCATCACTCGACCCTTTGGGCACGCCTAAAACTTCATAATAGTCACCACCAGCCTTTTTAATGCGCGCGATGAGCTTTTCTTGCTCGGGCGTCCCTCGCTTGGTCGACGCTTTCGTTTCGCTCGCCCCGCTCGCGCGCGCAGATGCGGATGCCGATCCCGCGCCCCCCGAACGCGCCCCCGACGACGCCCGATCCGCGCTCGACGCCTTAGACGCACTCTCCGTAAATCCATGCGCGCGACGCGCGGCTATCTCGCGCACAAGCGCCTCGGCAGCGGCGTAGTCCGCCTTGAGCTTTAACGCTTTCTGTGCGAATCGCAGCGCCTTGTCGAGATCAGCCTCGCACGTCGCCGTCTCCAGCGCTCGACGCGCGATCTCGACGCACTTCGCGGCTTCATCTGCGTTCATGTCGTGTATAAGTGACGACACGCGCGGTGGTTCGCGAGCGCAGGCGCGCCAGGTTGTGACGATCTGTTGAGCAATCTTGTCTTGGAGCGCTAGCGCGAACGAAGCTCGAACGGGTAAGCGCGGCGACGGTGTGTGATGCGGACGTCAAGTATAACTGTATGTACTGTGTTATTAAAGACAATAAATTCGGCGCATTCGAAAGTTTTCTCGATTGAAAAGATTAGTCCATACCTAGGCGAAGCGTGACGGCGGAACGGTGCGCGTCCAAGCCTTCGACTGTCGCCATGCGGGCGACGTGCGGACCCAGAGCTTCTAATCCCTCTCTGGACAATTCTTGAACGGTCATGTACTTGATGAACGAGTCCAACGACACACCAGAGTACATACGGGAGTAACCGTACGTGGGCAATACGTGGTTGGTTCCGCTCGCGTAGTCACCGACGGATTCAGGCGTCCATCGACCGAGGAAGATGGAACCGGCGTTATCCAATTGCGGCAAGTACGATTCGGCGTTTTCAACATTCACGATCAAGTGCTCGGGAGCGTATCTGTTGCTAAAGTCGCACGCGGCAGCCATGTCGTCTACAACGACGGCGTAGGAGTGCCCGAGCGCCTTGGCGGTGATGTCTGCGCGCGGTAACTCGCTCGCCTGCTTGGCGACGGCATCCGTGATCGCCTTCAAGTCCACATCCGGGAATGTCACCAGAACAACTTGGCTATCCGGACCGTGCTCGGCTTGGGATAATAAATCCGCAGCCACGTGTGCCGGGGGCGCATCCTTGTCCGCGATGACGAGCACTTCGCTCGGGCCGGCGGGCATGTCGATGGATACCATAGCGTCTGAGTTTTGCAACGACATCTTCGCCGCCGTCACAAACTGGTTCCCGGGGCCGAAAATCTTATCAACTTTCGGGCACGTCTCCGTGCCGTGACCCATCGCCGCTATGGCTTGCGCGCCACCAGCCTTCAAAATGTGTGTCACCCCAGCCTTCTTCGCGACGTACAACACCTCGGGCACGATGGACCCATCCTTTCTCGGCGGCGTCGCGAGCACCACGCGCTCGCATCCCGCAATCGCTGCAGGCACCGCCAACATCAGCGCCGTCGACGGCAACACCGCCGTACCTCCCGGAACATACAACCCAACAGCCCCGATCGGTCGGGCCACGCGTCGACACCGCACCCCCGGCATGGTCACCACGTCCACGTCCCCGTTCCCCTTTTGCGCCGCATGAAACGCCTTAATATTCTCATACGCCACATCAAACGCCTTCTTCACATCATCATCGAGCACAGGATCCGGTAAATCCTCCACACAAACCGTCGTCGCGTCCAACGTCACGCCGTCAAACTTCTCCGTATACTCGCGCACCGCCGCGTCCCCGCGCGCGCTCACCGCATCCACAATCGGTCGCACAATGTCTAAAATCTGCGTAAAATCAACACGAGGTCTCTTCATCACCTCCACCCGCCCTTGCGCATCCAACTCGCGCTCGACGTACGTCTTCATCGCGAAACTCTCCAGCGACGCCGATGGCTGCGCGGGCGCCCCCGCACCCGACCGCATCGTCGTCGTCACCCCGCGTCCGCCTCGCGCGCGCTCGCGCCGCCGCCGCCCTGCCGTCGTCGTCGCCGTCGCGCCGCGCGTCGCGTACATCCGATCCCGCGTCGCGCTCTCGCGCGCCGATCCTCGACGACGACACCAACAATGTCGATCGAAACCCCAACGCGACGACGTCACACCCCATCGATCGCGCGCCGACGCTCGATCGACGTCGCGATCGATGAAACTCGCGAACGATCGATCGCGACGTCGATCGCGCGTGCGGTGGGGGCGAACCGGGGTGAGGGGTCCTGGTCGTGGTCATGATTGGTCGAGTTCGATCTCAAGATCTTTCGAGTTCGACTGGGGTCGCCTCGGCGTGCGATGGCGTCGTCGTCGTCGGCGTCGACTGCGGCGGCACTGTGCGACGCGAGACGCGCACGGGTGCGACGAAGAAAAAAAACCAAACCCCGCGCGCGTGTGTTTGACGCGCGTGATTTGTCGTGCGCGGGATGATGACGGCGATGCGATGCGTGACGACGCAGGCGCGTGCGGATGCGCGAGTGGATAAGTTTCGAGCGCGCGCGCGCGGCGCGGGCGCGGGCGGTGCGGCGTCGCGCGGTGCGGCGCGGCGATGGGTGATTCGTGCGGCTGGGGAGGATTCGACGAGGGTGAATGAGGTGGCGACGACGTTTCCGTTCGTGAAGATTGTCGCGCAGGAGGAGTTGAAGTTGGCGTTGACGTTGAACGTGGTGGATGCGCGCATCGGCGGCGTGCTCATCATGGGTGATCGCGGAACTGCGAAGAGCGTGAGCGTGCGTTCGTTGGTGCAGTTGTTGCCAGAGATTGATGTCGTTGAGAATGATGCGTTTAACTCGTCGCCGACGGATCCGGAGTTGATGGGGCCGGATGTTCGGGAAAAGTTTAACAGAAAGGAGGCGTTGAAGACGACGAAGATGCGCGTGCCGATGGTTGAGGTTCCGCTCGGAACCACGGAGGATCGTATCTGCGGTACGATTGACATCGAAAAGGCGTTGAGTGAAGGTACGAAGGCGTACGATCCGGGTCTGTTGGCCAAGGCGAACAGAGGTTTGTTGTACATCGACGAGGTGAACTTGTTGGATGATTCGCTCGTCGACGTCGTCCTCGATTCCGCCGCGGGTGGGTGGAACACCGTCGAACGTGAAGGTATTTCCTTGACGCACCCCGCAAAGTTCATCATGATTGGTAGTGGTAACCCAGAGGAGGGTGAATTGCGTCCGCAATTGTTAGATCGCTTCGGTATGGCTGTGAACATTCGCACGATTTACGACTTGGATCAGCGCACCGAGTTGGTGATGAACAAGTTGGCATACGAAAATGATCCCCAGGGTTACACGAAGGAGTGCGAAGCGG
>Ga0255779_1003132_pt1 | contig 16791 bp, 11 predicted proteins | sample 011ome_21_FD_179977 | JGI IMG/M metagenome (GOLD analysis project Ga0255779, IMG submission 179977) | Coastal salt marsh microbial communities from the Groves Creek Marsh, Skidaway Island, Georgia - 011508AT metaG (version 2) | ecosystem: Environmental > Aquatic > Marine > Intertidal zone > Salt...
GCAAGGGGGCAAAGTTCTTTGGGTATATGAGTCACAAAAGTGGGTTGCACGAGGGTGTGTTCAATGACTTTTTCAAACACATCGTTGGTCACTTCAAAGTCTTCCAGTTCGGGGTCGACATCAATGCCCATCTCCTTGGTCTTGGACAACTTCTCTTCTTTGGGTAGCTCAAACCAGTCATCCCTGCCAACCGCGTCAATGATCAAATCCTTGTACTTCGCTTCCCTCCAACTTCCGGAAAGGTCAATCACATCCCCTTCAGGTCTCTCAATCTGTAGAGAACCAAGGGCACGCTCTGCAACCTGCTGAATCAAGGAACGGGTGAGTTCCATCATACCCCGATAATCTGAATAAGCCTGATAGGCTTCCAGCATGGTGAACTCGGGGTTGTGTCGACGGGAAAGCCCCTCATTCCGAAAGACCCGACCAACTTCAAATACCCGGTCAAATCCGCCCACAAGCATACGCTTGAGATGAAGTTCCAAGGCGATGCGTAAATTAAAGTCGCAATCCAATGCATTAAAGTGGGTACGGAACGGACGGGCGGCCGCCCCTCCGGAGACCGACTGGAGCATGGGAGTTTCTACCTCAATAAAATCACGCGACCACATAAACTCCCGGATTTCACGAATGATTTGACTGCGTGCCTTAAAGCGCTCGCGAGATTCATCATTCACAATCAAGTCAAGGTAACGCTGGCGGTAGATTTGATCACTATCACTGAGCCCATGCCACTTTTCTGGCAATGGACGAAGGGCTTTGGAAACCAACCGATATTCCTTTGCCCGAACTGTGACCTCTCCGGTCTTGGTCCGAAAAAGAGGACCGCGAACACCAATAAAATCGCCGAGGTCTAATTTTTTGAAAGTGGCATATTCATCCTCCCCAATTTCATCCTTGCGCACATAGGCCTGGATTTTGCCTTCTCGATCAAGCAGTTTCAAAAATGCGGCTTTGCCCATCAAACGAAAAGCAACGATCCGGCCCGCTACAGAAACTTCAGGTCCGATCTCCTCCTCTTCGCTTAGCAGACCAATCGCTTCACTGGATGCATGGGTTTGCTCCCAGTTAGCGAGGAATGGGTTCTGCCCATTCTCAGATAAACTACTCAGTTTAGCCTGGCGAACTGCCACTTGGTCGCTTCCGTCCAACTGCTCTTGTTGGGCGGGTTTTTTCTTATCTTCTTCGCTCATTACAAAAGAGAATCACCATGACACCTCGCCAACCAACTGACAATGGAAATTGCCCGATGGAGAAGCAAACCTTACGCAGGTACTTTCGCTAAAACCGGACGGAACCCAAGGTTACGGAATCTATGGTTTAAGGAATTGGTGGATCGGGAGGAAGACTGACACTCGATGGCAGACTTCATGTATGCCCCGCCCCGACTGATCCGAAACTCGTCCTGCTCGGTGTTATTCAATAGCGTATTCACAAAAGAATTCCCCACCCATTCACGGACATTTCCATACATATCGAAAAGCCCCCAAGGGTTAGGTTTCTTTAAACCAACTGGATGCAGTCTTTTCTGACTGTTCCCACGAAACCATCCATGTTCTGATAGTTCATGCCCCTGACTGCCAAAGTAATAATCAGTGAGCGTGCCTGCTCTGCATGAGTACTCCCACTCGACTTCGGTAGGTAACCGGAACTCATACTTATCGGGCAACCTTCCCTCGCTTTTGGTAAGGATGGTGAGAGCTTTGCAAAAGGATACCGCATCCAACCAGGATACATTATTTACCGGTAAAACATGAACACTATCTCGGATAGATGGGTCATAATGGCTAGGATTGTTCCCCATTATCCTCGAATATAAATCCTGAGTAATCAGGAGTCTGGACATCCAGAAGCCATTTTTAACCCGCACCAATTTCGTTTCTTCCGAGTAAGGAACTTTGAGGGAAATCTCACCTCGGGGAATCCATGAAAAATCTCCCGCATTATCATCTTTGTATAAATCGCCCGGGTTGTGAATCTCGGCTGGTTCTGGAACAACCTCGACCTTGGTGGCAATCGGATGCCGGGTCGGAGAACTTACCTTGGCCGGTGGCTCTGCATCCATTGTTTTCTCAGATTCCAAACGATTGATTGGTGCTTTTTTCGTGGACGAAGATTTGGGCGTTACTGGAAGCGGTTCTTTCCAACGGGCAAGTTGAGATTCTCGAGACTTTTCCCAAAAGCCCCATAAAATTTTTCCGTGGTCGACCACCTCATCCTCGCTGTCCACCAACTCAGTTTTGGTGGACACTGGGGCATCCATTTTTTCGAAAACGGCTTCCAAGGCTTTATCCATCCAATTTTCTTCGCTCAGAATGATGGATTGGAACTGTTGCAAACAGAGAGCAAGCCCGGCAGGAAGCGTGGTTTCCTCCACAAAAACCGTAAGGATTTCCTTATTTTCACTTAGGGCATAGCCCACCTCACTTCTGACATACCGAGAATCTACCGATCGTGGCGAAATAAATACGATAAAAAGAGATGAACCTTTGATGGCATTGGCAATTTCTTCCACCCATTCTCCGGCTGGCTTAATCCCCTCATCATACCAGATATTAGCCCCTCTTTGGTGGAGTTTACGCATAGCGTTAAAAACTACTACCTTATCAGCATGAGCGTAACTTACGAAAGAATAGGGACCTTCTCCCGAATAGGCATCAAAAGGAGCAGAAATACCAACAGCTTGAGAGTGCGACTGCATTATCTGCGATTAATAACCTTTCCGCTGAAGGATATACACCGGATAAGCACCAAAGTCTTTGGCAAGTTCAAGGTTTCCAGCATATTCAAAATCAAAGTCACCGTAACAGTAAGAAATGAGGGCTGCTACGGTTTCGGACACGAATACCGATCCTGGTAAAACAATCGGCTCAATGCGAGCAGCCTGGTTTACATGGCGACCAAAAAAGTTTCTCTTTTTCAGGAGTGGATCAAATTCTTCGTAAACTGGACCCGCATGCATGGATATACGAACATCGAGCTTGCCCGTCTCGGATAGTTCAGGCCATTTCCCATTGCCAAAGAAATCTCTCATCCCCATCGCCAGTTTCAGTGCATCATTGAGGTCATCAAAAACGGCAAAAAAACTATCACCCCAACTATTCACAAACTCGGGCTTGCAATTATTTTCCTGAATCATCTTGGCAACTCCACCATGAAAGACCTCCACAAACTGAGGAGTCAATTCCTCCTGCACCCGGGTGAAGGCTTCCACATCAGCAAAAAGCATAGTTTTCACGGATCGCAAAGCGGTTACGGTATCTCCAAAACTTTTAACAAAAATGGGCTTGGTGTCCCCACGAGGGATCGGGGGTTCTTCGATTTGATCAAGCAATTCAAGCACCTCATTGGCATTGATGATCATCGGTTCCTGAAAAGTCTCTTTCCAGGATTTAGCCACTTCAGCTGTGCCTCCTTCCTGCCCATCTTTCCCATCCCAAAAGAGGAGGAGGTTGGGAGTCTCATCCAACCCTCTGCTTCGCATCGCAGAAAAACCAAGCATTACATCATTGCAAAAAGAAAACAGGGTGTCGTCTCCATAGTACCCCTCGTTGGTGACATAGTGGACTGAGGTGGCATCGTCTAAAACTTTTTCGAAACGGGCCACCCAATCTCCGCCACCCCGAACCACGCTCGTATGGATAAACTCTTCCTTGTCAAAAGGTAGAAAAATATGGGTTTCTCCACCCCGGTCCGCCATAGCTTCAAGGAAAATAATATCCGTTCCGCAGGCTGCAGAACTATACCCACAAGTAGCTCCCATAAAGTCGAGTTTTTCTTCAATTTTTGCCCGGACAATCAACTCCGCTTCCTGAGGGAAACGACGGGCTTTCCCTGGGGTATCAATCAGATGCCCTGAGCAAGCGACAATCCCAAGTGTTGGGAAGGCATTGGTGATTCGTTGGCGGATGCTCTCGTCTTCATAGAGAGAACAAATCTGCAAAGCCTGCTTGCGTGTGCTGGCAATGTAGGAAGGTTTGGCGGAAGGTAATTCAACTGCAAGTGCATAGGCATCCAGTGCCTCTTCAATTTGACCCAACAAGAGAAAAGCTTCCGCTTGCGTAGCCCGCACCCAATAATTGGAGTCATCTTTCTCCAAAATGGAAAAACACATATCTGATGCAATCGCAGCATACTCTCGAGCTTTCTCATAGTTCATGCAGACAAAGTGCATGAAAGCTATATTAATACATGGATAATATAGATTGTCTGGTGCACTTTCTTCGGCACCAAGAGACTTTCTCCTCTGATAAGCCTGCTCATATCTAGCTATGGCTAAATCTGCGTACCCTTGTTTCTTTTCGTTATCGGTCGTGTTTTCGCACAGGTCTTTGTACGCACTAGCTAATAAACTTTGTGTTTCCACATCGTTTACTCCCGAAGCTGCCAATTCTTCGAGAATTTGGGTCGCGATTAAGGGAGATCCTGCTTTGCACAAAGCATGAGCAGCTCTTTGGGCAAGGGCTTTGTGGTTTGGGTATTTTTTAAGACCCGCCCGGGCCACATCATGAGCCAACAAAAACTCACCCACCTCAACCATTCGCTCGCAAAGCTTTAGAAAAGATTCAGGTTGAGCGTGATCACGGTCAAACAAACGCCATTCCCGACGTAAACTCACCGTACTTCTTTTGGTCAACTGAGACATTGACCCCAATTGCTAGGGAGAAATCCCGTCTTTTACGAGATTAAAAAAATCGGAGGATTAGTCCCCCCGGAAAGCTACATCTTTTCGTAGCGGGTACGCAGCATTTGAGTGAAAGCTGCGACCTTACGAGCCTGTCTCTTCTTATCGGAAGGTTTTTCAAAGTAGCGTTTGGCACGCACATCACGAATCACGCCTTCGCGGTCCAAAGTTTTCTTGAGACGACGGATCGCACGATCCATGGGTTCACCTTTACGCAGTTTGATTTCGATAGACATAATAAAAATACAAAAATCCTAAAGTATATTGCCACAGAGATTGGTCAAGCAGGAAGACATCCTAATCTCTTTTCCCAAATTTTCTCTCCACCGGTGGGTCTGGTTCCAAAACTTTGACCCGAACGCCCATCACACATTGCCGATTTCTCCATTTCTTGAAGGTTTCTAAACTAATTCTCATACGGAAGCGGTCGTCCAACTGAACCACCATACCGTCTTCGGCTCCGTCTTCCGCAAATGCAACGCTCACACGAGAGCGTCCTCTTCCTTTCTCACTTTCCAGATGTAAATCACAAAGGAAACTGGCCGCATCCTCGTTGATCGGATCGATCAACCAGGTAGATTCCTCAATCGTTTTAGCAAGGCACTCATCGATTGTTTCCACCTTATCTACCGTTAGACGCTTCTCTCCATCCTTAACCGAGGCAACTCCAGTGATCACCATAAGTTCCCCTTCCTCCAAACGGTCACCAAAGCTTGCATAGGCTTCCGGAAACATCGGCAAAGACAGATCTTTTTCCTTAGCTAATAGATTAAATCGTGCCCAAGGCTTGGAATCTTTCTTGGTGTATCTCCTCTCCACCTCCGAAACCACCCCACATAAACGAAAGGAAATTTTCTCAGTCAGGTTGGCATATTCTTCCTGGGAGAGTGTATCCACCAACTCACCCAGTCCCATAAGAGTATCGACAGGGTGTCCGGAGAGGAAAAAACCAAGCAATTCTTTCTCAAACTTTAACTTTTGGAGGTTATCCATTTCGGGGATTTCCAGATTAGCATTGTGTCCAAAATTTTCCTGTTGATCAGGTGTATCATCTTCCTCACCCCCACCCATTAAGTCGAAAAGATTGGACTGACCGGCTTCCCGATCTTTTCTTCGCAACTGAGCCTCACCCATCGCCCGATCCAAATCAGCGAGCAAGGCAGCACGATTTGGGTGAAGCGCATCAAAACCGCCTGTCTTGATTAAACTTTCCAGCACCCTTTTGTTAACCGCTTTTCCATCCACTCGCTCCACCAAATCACTAAAATCAGCAAAGGGCCCTCCACGCTCTCTCTCCTCAACAATACATTTTCCTCCAACATCCCCAACTCCCTTGACCGCAGAGAGACCAAAGCGGATTGAACCGATGCCCTCCCCTTCGCCATCCAATGGGGTAAAATTTTCTCCGGACTGGTTCACATCGGGCCCAAGTACAGAAATGCCCATGGTCTGGCACTCTCCCAGAAAGTGGGATAGCTTTTCGGAATTACCCAACTCACAGGCAAGAACACCTGCCATAAAATCAACCGGGTGATTCGCTTTGAGAAAAGCAGTCTGATAACTAATGATTCCATAGGCTGCCGAATGGGATTTATTAAATCCGTACCCGGCAAATTTTTCCAAAATACTAAAAATCTCGTTGGCTTTTTTTGCCTCGATCCCATTGACATCCTTCGCACCTTTAACAAAAATCTCTCTCTGCTTGGCCATTTCCTCAGGCTTCTTTTTACCCATAGCCCGACGTAAAATATCGGCCCCACCCAAAGTATACCCGGCAATCCTACGGGCAGCTTCCATCACCTGCTCCTGGTAAACCATTACCCCGTAGGTCTCCCTGCATACATCCTCAAGCAAAGGATGAGGAAATTGGATCGTCGATGGGTCTTCCTTGCCTTTGATGTAGTCGGGTATCCAGTCCATCGGACCCGGACGATACAATGCGATCAACGCAATAATCTCGTCGACATTGGAAATCGTCATCTGCCGGCAAAGTCTTCGCATCCCCTCCGACTCCAGCTGAAAGACCCCGATGGTCTGGGCTTCATTAAGGAGCTTGAAGGTGGGCTCATCATCCAAGGGTGCACCGGTTACCCGGAAGTCTTCCAACCCTTGCTTTTTTCGGATATGGGCCTCGGCCTCGGAGATAACGGTTAGGGTTTTTAAACCCAAAAAGTCCATCTTCAACAGACCCAACTCCTCGACCGGATCCTTGGGATATTGAGTGGTCAGAATCCCATCCTGGGTGGTCAAAGGAACCAGTTCACGAAGGGGTCGGTCGGCAATGATCACTCCTGCCGCGTGGGTACCGGAATTGCGCACCATTCCCTCGATGACACGCCCGGTATCTACAATTTGCTTAGCAATTGGATTGTTTTCATACTCCGCTGCAAGTTCTGGACTTTTAGCGAGTGAATCCTCGAGGGAGATATTTAAGTCATCAGGAATCATCTTGGCCAGTTTATCGGCCTCCGCATAGGGGAGATCTCTTACCCGGGCAATATCGCGAATCACCATCTTGGCTCCGAATGTTCCAAAGGTAATGATATTGGCCACACAATCCCGACCGTATTTTTCGCGGACATACTCAATGACTTCCGATCTGCGACGCATACAAAAATCGATATCAAAGTCTGGCGGGGATACCCGCTCTGGGTTTAAGAAACGCTCAAAGAGTAATCCAAAACGCAATGGATCGATATCGGTGATCCCAAGAACATAGGCAACCAGGCAGCCCGCTCCAGAACCCCGACCCGGTCCCACAGGTATCCCATGCTCGCGGGCCCAGTTCATAAAATCTGCCACGATCAGGAAGTAATCATTAAAACCAGTTTTTCCAATAACACCCAACTCATAGTCCAACCGCTCACTAAGTTCCTTCGCCAGTTGATTTTCCTCGGTGCGGTGATCCACATCCTCATATCCCACTTCGTACCTTTTCTCAAGACCCTCCAGGCACAGCTTTCTGAGGTATTCCACATTATCAGGAACCTCGGTTTTGATTTCCGGAGGAAGGGTAAAGACCGGGTAGTTATTTTCTCCAAAAGGAAGTTTTACATCACACATCTCGGCCACCGCAAAGGTGTTGGTGATCGATTCCGGAACCTCCTTGAAAAGTGCTTCCATTTCTTCCCTGGATTTTAAATAAAACTCGCGGGCTTCGTAACGCATGCGATTCACATCATCCAGCTTCGAGCCTGTTTGGATACAGAGCAAGGCATCGTGTGGGGCCCAGTCCTCCCCCTGCACATAGTGCACATCATTGGAAGCCACGGTTTTCAGATCGAATTTTTTGGCCAGCTTGATCAATTCAGGTACCAACTGGGCCTGCTCCTCGATTCCATGGTTATGGAGCTCCACAAAATAATTTTCTTTGCCAAAAATATCAATCATTTGGCCGAGAGCCTTCTCCGCCTCTTCGTACTGTTCACGCAAGAGAAGCTGGGGCACCCAGCCCTGCATGCAACCGGTAAAACCAATTAAACCTTGGGCATGCTCAGCCAAGGTTTCCAAATCTGTACGGGGTCGGTAATAAAATCCATCCACATGGGCATCCGATACCACCTTACACAAATTCTGATACCCCTGAAAATCTTTGGCTAAAAGACCGAGGTGATAGGACTTATGATTTTCCCGACCCGGGCGTTCATCGTTTTTGTGATCCGTAACGATGTAACCCTCGCACCCAATAATTGGTTTGATCCCCCGCTTCTGTGCCTGTTTCACAAAGGAGATCGCCCCAAATAAATTCCCATGATCCGTAAGAGCCATGGCGGACATCCCCAATTCCACCGCACGGTCCATTAAGCGGTCCATCCGACAGCAGCCGTCTAACAGACTGTAATCGGAATGAACGTGCAAATGTACGAAATCTTTATCTTGAGTCGCCAAATAAAAAGGGAGTTATCTATCTTTCATTTCGTATGCCCAGCGACCTTTCAAGGCTATCTTGCGCACAACGCTCGGGTCTCTCCTTGGGCAGAGGGTTCAGATCTGACTTATGATGTTCGGTCGGGTAGGTATTTTTTGCGAAGAAGTCTCCAAAAAACAGTCAAAAAAGCAGTTAATGGAATACCCAAGATCATCCCAAGAACCCCATCAAATGCCAGGCCCCAAAAGAAAACCGATGCGATGATCACTACGGGATGTAAGCCCGTTCTATCTCCCATCACCCTGGGGCTCAGCCAATAGCTTTCCAGAACCTGCACCACAACAAATGTAAAGCCACACCCCAAAAGAACATTCCAGTTTCCACTTTCCAAGATCCCGCCAGTCTGGAGGTAGGATACAACCAAAACCGTAAAAACACCCAGAACCGAACCCAAAAAAGGTACGATATTTAAGAGTCCAAAAAACAGACCCAAAGCGATCCCGAATTTCAACCCAGACAGGCTAAACCCAACCGCATATCCCACCCCCATCATGAATCCGATAATCAATTGACCCCGGAAAAAAACTTCGAGAATTTCTTTAAATTGCCTTATCAGATAGAGGATATCCGCACGCACATCCCCTTTTATAAAACTTAGCTGACCAGCCAAGTCCGCCAAATGATCCCGTTTGGAGCTCAAAAAATAGTAAAGATAAATGGGAACAATAGCGAGGGAAGTAAAGAAGCTGAACAAGGAGCCCATTCTGGACCAAGCACCCTGCAGGGCTTCAGTCGAACGGGTAGGCAAAGCATCGACTTTTTCGCTTAGAATGAGGGAATGGTTCTTCCAGTCTTTTTTAAATTGATTGAATTTTTCGGCGATCGCATCCCAGGTGGATGGGCTCAGGGATTCCTTTACTTTACTCTCAATTTTTTCCGGCCACCCCATTGAGGCTCCACTCAATTCCTTGGTCTGTCGGATCACTTCTCCCCCGACTGCCCACAAGGAAAAAGCCCCCACCCCAATCACGAACAAATAAAGCAGGCTTATAGCCAAGGCATGACTCAGTCCAAATTTTTCCTCCATCAAACGGACCAAAGGTTTCAGTAAGATCGCCAAAATGGAAGCAATCGCCAGAGGCCAAAGAACCGAAGAGAAATAAGTCAAAAAGGAGCTCAGAGACTGGATAAACCAAACGGATATAACAAAAAGAACGGATAAGCAAAGGACCGTAAGGGTGACCCTTAAAACACTTTTCTGCCCAGGATTAAGCCATGGATCACTTTTCACTTGGTCATTCATCGGGAGTTTATTGGTTTGATTCTTGCCTTTAGTTGAAGGGAAGGGCAAGAACCTCTTTTACCCAAAAGACAACTTTAATCCACCTATCTAGAGACCGGTAACGCTTCCATAACTTATGTATATCTTTTCGATTCCGTTGGTAGTTTCTGTCTTGGGTCTGTTCATTACTGCCTCAATCTTTGCCAAAGACAGAACTGAAATTAATGACCGGGTGCACGCGGTTTACCAAGCCATTGTCCGGATTGAAGTGGTTTCAGAAAGAGGAGCCAATGGCAGAATGCTTAAGTCTGGGTCAACCGGTAGCGGCGTTATCATTGACTCATCCGGTCTTGTCGTCACCAACCACCATGTTGCAGGAAAAGCAACCCGGCTGACCTGCCGGCTATACGACGGAGAAGAAGTCGGAGCCGATTTACTCGGAGCAGATGCGTTAACCGATCTTGCCGTCCTGCGCCTTCGTCTTGAGGACAGGCCCGCAGATGCCCAGTCTATCACAACAGCGGTCTTTGGAGATTCGGACCTTGTGCGGGTTGGCGATCCCTGCTTTGCGATGGGCAGCCCGGCGGGATTATCCCAGTCTGTTACCCGGGGGATCATTTCGAACTTGGCTCTCATTTCCAACCGATCCGGTTCTTTTCGATTGGATGGAGAAAATGTGGGAGAACTGGTGCGTTGGCTCGGACACGACGCTGTCATTTTCCCTGGCAACAGTGGGGGCCCACTCGTGAACCAGCAGGGCGAAATTATTGGCATCAATGAGGTGGCCATTGCCAGTCTCGGGGGAGCGATCCCCTCAAACCTAGCAAAATCTGTATCCCAGGAACTTGCCGAAAAAGGATACATCGAACGATCCTGGATTGGTTTGGAATGCCAGCCTTTCATCCAAGACACCCAACCGGGGGTTTTGATTTCGGGAGTGATTGATGGTTCTCCGGCTCAGGCATCCGGACTTCTGCCTGGAGATCTGATTACCCAAGTCGACGGAAAAGAAGTTTTGGCTAAAATCAGGGAAGACCTTCCCCTTTTTCATCAGATCATTTCTGCACTTCCCCCACAAAGAGAGATCGTCCTATCTGGTTTTCGCAATCACAAGCAGATGGAGTGGACTCTAAAAACCGAAAAACGCCAACCCGCTTTTAATCCGGAAAAAGAGCTTAAAAACTGGGGCCTCACCCTCCGCGACTTTACCCTACTCTCCTCTTTGGAAGCTCGCAGGGAGGGCAAAGTCGGAGTGCAGGTGCATTCCGTTGCCCAAGGGGGGCCCTCCTACAGCTCCAAGCCTCAGTTGGTTGAAAATGATGTTATTACCGAAGTCGACGGCCAGCCCATCCATCAAATTTCAGACTTAATCCAGATCACCCGCGAAAGGACTATGGGACAGACCGAAGCCGTTCCCGTCCTGGTCAAATTTGAACGAAACCTGGCCGATTATCTGACCGTCGTAAAAATTGGTCCCGAAGCAGAGGAGAAAAGGCCTTTGGAAGCATGGAAACCTTGGCTGGGTGTAAGCACACAGGTATTGACTGCTGAATTAGCCGAGGCCATCGGCCTACCTCCTCAAACCAGAGGTGTGCGCCTATCTCAAGTCTTTCCTGATACCCCGGCTGAAAGAGCTGGTTTGCAGACGGGCGACTTACTTTTCCGGATCGATGGCCAAATCATTCAGGCCTATCGGCCCGAAGATGTGGAAGTCTTTGGAAACATGATCAAACAATACCGGGTCGATTCCACGGTTGGATTCGAGGTTTGGAGGGATGGACAAAGGATCGAACTGAACGCGACTCTGGACAAACGCCCAACTCCTGCAAATGAACTCCCAGAATATGAAGATGAGGAACTTGAATACACCGTACGGGAACTCTCCTTTGGGGACCGAGTCTTTTTAAGAATTCAGCCCGAAGAACATGCCATCCTGGTTGAAAATGTTGAATCTGCCGGATGGGCCTCTCTCGCTGGCTTAAGGCAGGGGGATTTACTTTTGAAGGTGAACGGGACTGAAGTCCGTGGGATCCAACAAATGAGCGAATTAATGGATCAGATTCACCAAGCCAAACCACAACGGGTTGTCTTTTTTGTGAAAAGAGGGATTCATACCCTCTTTATTGAAATCGAACCAGAATGGAACCCATCGTGATACCCTTGCAATCTTTACTCTCAGCCACTGTAGCCCTTTGGGCGTTCTCAGCCTTTGGAGAACCTAGTTCGGAAACCAAGAAAAATTCTCTGTGGAGAAACCTGCTCACCGAGCAGGCAGATTCCGTTACCTGGGTCTCTACCACTGTACGCATTGAAATCAGTGCCGGGGGAAGAAGTTTTCCCCCATCCGAAAGGAAACTGGAAGCACTTGGCACGGTTTTGGGCGAGGATGGATTAATGGTTCTTTCGCTCAATGAGATCGATCCTTCCGACACGATCCTTTCGAGAATGAGAACACCCGGAGATGTGAATGTAAATTACACCGAAGTTTTAATCTTGTTGCCGGATGGCACAGAAATACCCGCCAATTTTTTACTGAAAGATGAAGACCTCGATCTTGCTTTCATTCGCCCCATCCAAGATTCACCCGATTCTATAAAAACGAATTTTAAAAAGGTAACCTTCCGTCCAAATGCGGGCACTTCGATTCAGGTTCTCGATGAAGTCGTATCGCTGGGGAGACTGGGCAGTAACCTTTACCGAAAATCTACTCTTCAAAGAGGCTGGGTCAATGCGGTTATCGATAAACCCCGCGATTATTATGTGATTGAAAATGTCACTCCAGGCACACCTGTTTTTGACCAATCTGGACAGTGGGTTGGGATCACTGCTTTCCGAAAAGAAGGAGGGAAACCATCGGGCGTGATCACCGTTCCGGCCAAGGATGTTATGGATATTGCCCAACAGGTCAGACAACGGTCTGACTAAATTTGCCGTTGCCCATTGTTTTGTAGGATATGTAATTAAGAGCGTTGTGACCTTTTGTAAGTTTCCCATCGAGAAGTTTGCCTTTCTCCTATCCGCGGTTGGATTTTTACTTTCGCTTTCCTGTTCGAAGGAGGAGAGAGTATCAACAGACAATTTGGAATACCGCAAGGATACCAACGGAATCAATCGTCTTTACCGTGCCGGCGAAGATGATCCGATTGGAAAATGGAAATTTGCCCGGGTTACAGAGACCTTCCCCAATGGGCAGAAAAAATTTGAGATCGGGATTGTGGACGGCTTACGACATGGTGCCTTTTTCTTTTGGCAACCGAACGGGGTTAAAAAATTAACCGGATCCTATGAAAGAGGGAAACGTGAAGGCACCTTTACCTCGTATGGCAAAGCGGGCGAAATCCTTTTCGAGAAAGATTACTTTCAGGATGAATTGGAAGGAAACCTTACACTTTATTACTCCCTGTCCAATGCAGAGGTTTTTCGATATTTTGAAAAGATTCGCGAGAAGGGAGCCAAGCCCGGAGAGATTCCCGTAACCAGTCATATTCGGTTGGAGACCACTTTTTCTAAAGGCATCCCCGTGGGTCCTTATCGAACTTATTTTCACCCCCGCGGGCAGTCGGGCTTATCCAAGCAGGATTTATTGGAAGAAGAAGGAAGATTTGACGAGATGGGTCGTTTAGTGGGTAACCAGGTTTGTTACTACCCGAGGACGGAGGGACTGATGGTTTACCTGCCCAATAACCAACCCATGGAAACCGTCCATGAACCGACTCCCCATGGATTATCCAAAGCCATCGATGAATGCTATATCGCCATTTCGGAAATCCCCGCTTACCGAAACCCCAAGCGCTTACCCGCCAAAGTTTTTTGCGTCGATCAAAGGGGTGGTAAAATTGCTCCGGTTTGGTCCTCTGAGATCATGGAACTGGCGATCCGGGACTTTGGTGGAAAAATCCTTCCCGATCGGTTTGATGCAAATTACGAATCATACCGCGATCAGGCGGTTAAACAGGCCAAAGAGCTAGCCCTGACCTACGATTTATCCCAAGGCAACCAAACCCCTGGGTCCCTGCAAAGCAACTCTCCCATCGAAGTTATCGCTCTCAATGATCGTGGGGAGGTGGTCGATATTTTGTGGAGTACATTCTCGAAAAAAGACACGCTCGATCTCGAATCGAGAATCCTCCAAAAAAGAAAAAGAATTCACCGGTTTTGGGAAGCAGGAGAATCGACCGCTTCCGAATGGTCGATCCCGACGGGTCTAAACGTAGTCATCCGGCAAGACCCCAACGACCCGCAAAACGACCCATCCATTCTGATGCCCACCCTCCGCTAAGACGAAGAGAATTGCTTAGCTTCTACTGATTTAGCATATCAAACGGACTGCCCTGTGGAATGGGTAACCCGTCGAATGGGTTTTTCACCTCTTCTTTCCCATGCTCTTTAGCGCCCCCAAGCTGATCGAATGGATTGTTTTTCGGAGGCAGACTATCAAATGGGTTCGTCTTGGATTCCTTGGTTACGGCTCCAGCTGCCTGATCAAACGGATTGGCTGGCTTTGCTGGGGAGATCTGATCAAATGGGTTGGCCGGTTGATTACCTGCCGGCTCCATACCTTCGGCCTCCTCAGGTAATTTCTCCACCCTTATCCTTTTGACTTCAGGCATTTTCTTTCCAACCCAGAACGGTGTGGTCGTATCCACTAATTTATCAAAAACTGAGACGATGGTTGGGCGCAGGTTGTACTTCCATTTGAAGCGAACCGGATCGGTTGCTTTTCGAATTTGTAAGTCCTTCAAAATCTTGGTGTCGTACCCTCCCCCGTCACTCGGGTACCCACCCACCCAGGGCAGGTAAAAGCGCCAGGGCTTTCCCTCATCTATATTTTGCACATCAATCCATCTCTTGCTTGAGCGCAGGAGGTACCCCACAAAAGTACCCTCGGGATACTTGGGCATGAGAACCCTGGCGGATAGAACCCGTAAATGCCCATCATGAAACCAGTTCACCTCCACCCGATTGCCCACAACGATCTCTTTCATTTGCTTGAGGGTTTCGGTATCAAAACCTCCGCCATTGGCAGGACCCTTACCCGTCCATACCGGGATAAACCGGTGTAAAAACCCACCGTCATCCACCACCTCGATCCAATGATCTGCCTTGGAAGAAAGTATACCTTCCATCACCCCTTCTTCAGCCAGAACCCCCCCCAATGGAAGCAGCCATAAGAAACACAGGGAAATCCTTCTCAGAAATACCGAAAGTGGAGGTATGGATGGGTCACACAAAGAAATCACACTTCCACCTTTATTTCCTGTTTCGCTCATACAATCAAGCAGATCTCGATTGTATCCACCCATCCACTCCTCTATAAGAAAAGAGAGTGGAAGGAGTTATTCAACTTTGGCGGGACGCCCTGCATCAGGTCCTCGACATCTATGAACGCAGACGAGGATCGCTGAAAGTATTTTTTCCCATTCTCTTTGGATTTTTCATCGTGCTCAATGTGGCCTGTTATTGGTGGGCTATTTTCACAGCTTTCCCCCATTACATGATGACCCACGAGGCAGCCCACTACATCAAACTGCAAATCCCGGTGGGTCTTCTGGGTGCACTCTTTGACAGCCTGTCTTTCTTTATCACCCTGTGGATCATCCGTCGGGCCTTAGCCTCCACCCGTACTTCCGAATATGTGTTTCATCTTTCCCTGGACCTGGTGATCGCAGTGTTAGCCACCTTTTGGGTTTTATTCGTTTTTACTTTTGGCGGATGGATGATCAGCATTTGGGAATCTGCACCCGAGCAGTTGGCCGACCGGGGTACCAAGTACACCAACCGGGCCATTCAGGCCATTCAAGACCCCACTGGGAGGGAAAATGCCAAAAACATTTACTTTGGTTTGATCATGGGAGTATCCGCAGCCCTGCCCACCCTTTTGCATATCGGATTATTTTTAATCTCCGCGGTGCGAAGCATCCTTCCCCAATCAAACCAAGCAGATACTACGGAGGAGGAAGTTAACTGACTGGGCCTGAAAGACAGGCCTGATACTCCCGGGCTGCCCCGATAAATAAATCGGTGAAGGCATCCACGGTTGATTCTATGGGTTTGGCATAGCCTCCTCCCATGAAAATAAGCATGGGCACATCCCTCTCCCTTCTCCAATCAAATACCATTTGGTTTCGTTGGCTCAGACCCTCCCGGCTCAGGTTCAACAGACCCAGGGCATCTTCCCTCAATCCATCCACCCCTGCCTGAAAAAAAAGTAGGTCCACAGGCAAGTCTTCCAGACGGTCTAAGGTAATTTTCAATCCATCGAGATATTCAGCATCTTCTGTTCCTTTGGGAAAGCCCAGATCCAGATCGCTGTTTTTCTTCCGAAATGGAAAATTATCCTGACCATGGAGAGAAACCGTAAATACGCGGTTTTCCTCCTTAAAAATTTCCGCGGTTCCATCTCCTTGATGCACATCCAGATCCAGGATGAGTATGTGCGAGGCCTGCTCCCTTCCGAGTGCGAGGTTTGCACACACAGCGAGGTCATTAAAAATACAATATCCTGATCCCTCCGAACGAAAAGCATGGTGGGTTCCCCCAGCCATATTTCCCGCAATTTTTTCTCCCTTCGCCAACAAATCAAGTCCATCCAACGCCCCACCCACCAAACGCATAGTGCGCTCAACAATTTCGGGTTTCCATGGACGCAATCCGATCCGGCGGATTTCATCTTCCCGCAGGTTTTGGGCAAGAAAACGGTCCACATAATCAGGTTCATGGGCAGATAAGATTTCCGAGCGGGTAGCCATCCTGGGCTGCTTCATTGAAATCAGCTCATTTTCAGCCTCTTTTGCGATCTGTTCTGCAATCAACCGATATCGGTCCACCGGGAAACGGGCTGTCCGATCCAAACCGGATGAATAAATTTCATCATAAAATAAAGACATACCCATACTTGGCACGATTTTTTCATACTCCATTAATTTGTCCATGAACCCAAAGTACCTATCCTGATAT
>Ga0255779_1003186_pt1 | contig 16621 bp, 20 predicted proteins | sample 011ome_21_FD_179977 | JGI IMG/M metagenome (GOLD analysis project Ga0255779, IMG submission 179977) | Coastal salt marsh microbial communities from the Groves Creek Marsh, Skidaway Island, Georgia - 011508AT metaG (version 2) | ecosystem: Environmental > Aquatic > Marine > Intertidal zone > Salt...
TTGCTAAGAACGTCGCTAAAATGCCGCCGTTTATGCGAGGCCCGGTTTCTACCGTTGCTAATACCCTTGGTGACTGGAAGAACAGAGCGCTTGAGCGTGTGATGTTTACTCACGACTTGGTAAATCGTGCTGTTAGCGAAGGCTTGAATACCGCTAAAGAGTTTGAGCGTTTATTGGCTGCACGCGGTAACTTGGTTCGCACCCTTGAGATGGCTGGTGAGCGTGTGGCAGATATGTATGCTGTTATTCCAGAAGCTGAACGCGGCAATGGTGATAAGAGCGCAAGCAGGTTCTTGTTTGACTCGACTCGCTTGGGCAAGTGGGGCTATGACACTGCTAAGTTTACTGCTGACCCGGAAATGAAAGCGCGCTTCGATGCGCTATCAAAAGAGTCGCAGGCGTTTATCAAAGCTGTATTTACCCACGGTGACGAGATGCTGGCTCGCAAGAAAGCGGCTGTTATTGACCACACCACTAGCGTCTATGATGAGCGGATTAAGGAAGCAGAAGATGACGGCGATACTAATAAAGCCGGAACACTGCGAGGACAAAAGAAAGCTGCGCTGAAACGCTTCCGCACCTTGTTTGCTGTACGTGAGGGTTTACCCTATGCTCCCATCAAGCGTACCGGTCCTTGGGCGGTGGTCGCTAAGTCAGCTCAGTATTTGGAAGCCGAAGCTGCCAAAGACACAAAGGCATTGCGCGAGTTGGAGCAAAGCGAAGACCACTACCACGTATCATTTGTTGAGACGAAGAACGAAGCGCGTGTGTTGCAAGAGCAGTTGCGTGAAGAGGGTTTCTACGATAACGACAGCGTAGACTTCTTTGAGCGTGACAAGTTCCGCGATCAGTTATTCGGCGGCTCAGACATGCTGCAAGCCGTGTCTAAATTGCGCTCTCTCGTGCAGGCTAAAGACGAAGCCACTGGGAAAGCAAGCGCAGCCCTTAACTCTATGGTGGACGATTTGTACTTGAACACGCTGGCTGAGACTAGCGCACGCAAGTCCGAAATGCGCCGCCGCGGGGTCGCTGGTGAAGTGGATATGCTGCGTTCTTTTGCTCAGCAAGCCCAAGCCGACGCTCAGTTCGTGGCATCTGTGGAATACGGCTCTGCCATTAACACCAACATCCAAGCGATGGCTAAAGAGGCCTCTGCGGCAAACCGCACGCGTCGGTCTGAAGTACGCAACGAGCTAATGGAGCGCTACGTTAACGCTCTTAACCCAAGTCACACTCCGACACTTAACGCGATTACTCGCGTGGCGTCTGTTTACTATTTGGCAACCAGCCCTGCGTACTACCTGCAGAACTTAACGCAGCCTTGGATGATGTCGCTTCCAGCGATGGCACAGCGCCACGACTACACAAAAGCTGCTGGGCTTCTTACTAAGGCGTACGGGCAGTTGGCTCCGTTGATGAAAGACACTAAGGTCTTTTCTCAGAGCTTTGACTTTTCTAAGATTGCCGACAAGGAAATTCGTGAAGTTGTGATGGAGCTAGCCGCGCGTGGTCGTATCGACATCGGTATGGAAACCGAGATGGGCCAGTTCCGTGTCGACGGCGAAGGCAAGTTCTCTAACGCATGGAACCGAGTCGACAAAGGTATGCGTCTGGCGGTTCAGAAAGTGGAATCAGCTAACCGCATTTCTACAGCAGTCGCGGCTTACCAGCTTGAACTGGAAAAGAACAAAGGCGACAAAGCAAAAGCTATTGACTATGCCGATAGCATATTGACCGAAACCCACGGTGACTACAGCCGATTAAACGCTAACCGCTATTTCAATAGCAACCTTGGCAAAGTGGCATTGCAGTTCCGCAAGTTTCAGCTTATACAGCTTTCGTTTTACGCCAAACTGGTAAAGAACTCGTTTTCGGGCAAAGATAAAGCTGCTGCTTTTAAAGCCTTGATGTTCGCTTTAGGACACACAGCTGTGGCAGCTGGTCTTCAGGGACTACCGGGGGCAACGGCTGCTATTATGTTGGCAAACTGGATTTTTAGCGATGACGACGAGCCGTTTGACACTGTCGAGGCGTTACGTACATACATCGGTGATAAGGACGTATCTGATCTACTCTTGAAAGGCGCACCTACATTGGTAGGCATGGATGTATCAGGTAAGATCGGCGCAGGCACTATGTTGTCCGTTATGCCTTTCAGCAACGCCGACCTCACCACTACTAGCGGTATATATCAATTTTGGGGCGAAGCTCTTTTAGGTGCATCTGGCGGTCTTGCAACCAGATTAGCGGACGGGCTGTACTTAATGGCAAGCGGCGACTACTACAAAGGCATAGAGAAAGTACTCCCCAAGGGGTTGAGCGACATGCTCAAGGGCTATCGTTTTGCTACCGAGGGCATGACTAACCGCCGGGGTGTGCCGTTTATGGATGCGGAAGATGTGAGCGCGTGGGAAGCTGCCTTGACTGCTGTGGGTATCGCTCCCGCTGACCAGACTCGGGCTTACGAGCGCCGCAGCTTTAACTACAAGACCAAGGACTTCTACACTTCCCGCACGTCTGAGATTAAGTCTCAGTACATTAAGGCGGTTAAAGAACGCGACGTAGCCACTATGACGGACTTGCGTAATCAGTGGAGTTCGTTACAGCGAGCCAAGCGCAAAATTGGCTTGCCGGTTTCCCCTCTGTCGGACTTGCTTCGCGCTCCAATGGAGCAGCAAAAAGAACAGCGGCGTAGTGTGGGCGGTGTTCCCTATGACTCTTTGGCTGGACGTAAGTTTGCTACCGAGCTAGCAAACAGGTAAAAAAACCCCCGGTGATGAGCCGGGGGTAAATTCCAACAGGAGTAACATGGCTAACACATGACTGCCAGCCGGTGTTAATCATACACTATCGTCGTCCTCCGTGGATAATTTTACGACTTCAGCCACGTCCATCTTGTCGGCGTTCACCACAACGCATCTGGCTTGAAAAGACGGCAAGTCTGTACCGCGAGTCACGGTAATCTTCTCTGATTTATCAATCAACGCCCCTCTGGTTTCTAGATTGTTTAGCAGAGCTGTCATGTCTACGCGGTTCTTAGTACACCAGTCTCGCATCTCCTTGTGGTTGATGAACATCGTTTTTGCAAACTCTGGGCGTGACGATGTACCCAATACGTAGCGACCGGATATGTCACCGATTATCTTTGTACGGATAGTTTCCGGTCCGTCCTTGTGGCGCTTATCTCTAAACTCTTGCGTGACCAGCATGCGCCCCATAATCGAGGACACCATGCGGCTAAAAGCGTCTTCGATCTTGATGGTGTTAGTTGACTCCACGCTGTCTGCCGCTTTTTGAATCGCCGTGCCTGTGAAGTGGCGTAGGGCGTCAATGTCAAACTGAATTATGCCCAGCTCTTTAGCAATCTCTGCCATGGTAATGGCGCAGGCTGCTTGGTTACGGAAGAAACGATGCTTTTGGTGGGAGAGGTACTTGGCAAAGAACGCCATTTCTCTCCGCACCCGTTTCGCAACCTCTTTTTGGTGAGTGACCACATACTTCACCATGGCATCTCCAGCATACCAGCGGTTTGCTTTCATTTGCTCAACGGCGTTTTGGACTATAACTGCGTCCTCTGCTTGCAGCGCGTCACGTTCAGTTTCTGAAAGCTCTGCGCGGTTTATTTCCGGATGCGCCAGCGGGGTCGTTACGTAACTGTCGACGTCTATCTGAATAAGGCGGGCGGCTTCTGCTTGAGAGTTATCTTGGCTTGCACCGAGTAAACCATAGAAGTCAATGTTGCCTGTAACAAACGGAGACATAGACCACGTTGCTGTGGCGGCAAACTGAACCCCTTGACCGGTAGCGCGTAAGCGAGACTTCTCACGTCCGTTGGAAACAGCGTAAGCGACCTCTGAAAAGCGAGCGGGTTCTAGGTTAGTAAACTCGTCAAACAACAACGGCAAGTTGCTGAACGTGCCCATCTGTAACCACAGTGCGTTAGGCGTTGCAGCTTCTTTGCCTGTCAGTATCATGTCGTTGGGGTTTCCAAACGCGTACAGTGAGGCATAGCAGACTGTAGTTTTGCCCTTACCCGTGTCGCCACCGCGCAACGCTACCATCATCCCATGGAAAGTCTCTTCTCCAAACGGAGCAACGAGCGCCCCCCAGCCACAACAAATAGCAAACTGCCAGTGTTCCATGCCCTTGCGGTTATAGAGGTCGTTGAGGCCCTTTGCGTAGCCTTCTAGCGAACCGCCGTCTTTTGGACTTCTGAATGCAGGAGCAAATCGACCGGTGTTGTTCCCCAGTACGACTGGTCTAGTCGTGCCATCTTGTAAATACAACAGGTCGCCAAGTAAAAATTCTGTGTTGTCGTTTTTCCAGCCGAAGCTATTAAGGGTGTTGATTTCGTCTTTTTCTCGCTTTAGGCGCTCGAGCTGATCTCGTAAATACGCTGCCATGTGTGTCCCCGCATCTTTGTGGTTACTTTGCATTAGTTCGTGCTTGGCTAACGAGCGCAGCATGTCTGTCTGAGACGCCATTGCTTCTGCCTTCATCTCGAAGTCACGAACTGTTTTGTTGGGTAAGTGCATCCGCATGCCGTAGGTGTAACTCCCATCGTCGGTGCGGATACGGGTCGTGGGGTAAAACTGAATAGTCGAGAACGGAAACGCTTGCAGGACGCCCTCTCTGTCAGGAATAAGGCGGCACAACATACCCTTTTGGTAGTCGTACCCAACAGGTAGCGGAGGTACTGCTACTGTTCGTTCTGCTCCTTCTTCGTCGACTATGGTTTCAGTATGCTCTTCAACTTCCGGGATGATACGACCCAAGACTAAAGGTGTTTTGATCTTGCCTTTAAATTGGCAGCCGTTACACAGCGATGGCTCGCAGGCTTCGAGGGACTCGCACAAAGTTGGAGGTGCATCCCACGATGTGTACTTTTTATCCCAGTCGAGCCGTGTGTGCCCGGTCTCTTGCCTAGCAGCAGACCAGTCTCTAGCAGTTTCATACCCGCCTTCACAGAACTTAAGCAACCCGATGACCATGCGCCACGACTCGTAGGTCATGTCGCCTTTGGTATCCCGCATTGCCGAAACTTGCGCGCACTTGTCCGCCATGTGGTTGGGGTCGTGCTTAAACTCCGGTAGTGCAGTCAGCAAGTCAGCATTGAGCGATTGCTTTTTCTTCGGGGCGCCGAAGTCCGCTCGTACAGTTACGTTGTTGGCAATTACCCATCTCTGCAGTGCACCTGCAAACTCCTTGGGGTCTTGGTCTTTTGCGCCGCTTGCTACGACTACAGGCTTACGCTCTCCGCGTTTGCGGTTGAACGACCCCACTGGGCGCAGCACGGAAGAAAAATCAGCAGTGCGTGATGGGTCAGCGATAACTCCAGCATGGGCGAGAGCCGCTTTTAGTACGGTGGCGACTTTGCGCCACGAATTAGGCCCAATGTCCTGAGTAAGGGGCCAGTATGCGTGAACTCCATTGCCGGAATCAACAAACATCGGACGGCCTAGCCCAACGTCTTTGCAAAACTGAATCACAGCTTCCGCTGCGTCTCGCTTAGTTAAGTAGCCTTTTCCTTCGGCGTGCTTATCTTCACCGCAATCTAAGTCAATCCAGAAAGCCTTTGCTTTCTCCCAGTTGTCAGGCACGCGGTACTGACGCCGGAGTTTTGTCGCCCCTGCATTTTCGGGGTCTGGAATCTCTGTCTCGACAACGGCGGCTTTGTAAGTCGCGCAGGCATGGTAAACGCTAAGGGTTGTGGAGTTAGCATAAGACTCTATAGCTGCTGCCATTGATGGCAAGTCAGCATACGCTTTGTGAGCGGGAGAGTGTTGTCCGTCTTTAAAAATAGCGAGGTAGTGAATTCCATACTCGGGTAGTATTTTTTGTAGAAACTGTAGGGTGTTCATCGCACCCCCGTCATGTAAGTTGTCATCTTTACTCCAAGCCTAGAAACAGCAGGGGGAATCACCCCCTGCACCACGGTTAATCGTCGAATGAGAGGCCGTCGATTTCTAAGTCTAGATCGTCGCCTGTCACTACTGCCGGTTTAGCCTTCTTTTTGGGGGCTGGTGGCTCATCTTCGTCCGCATCAGCAGCAACTGCCTCTTCTTTAGCCGGGGCGCTAATCTTAACCGGTTCTGCGGGCTTTGCGGTAGAAACTGATGCCTTAGAACCAATAATATCTTGGACTGCATCAGACTCACGGATAGCCATGACTTCGTGCATAGCGTCCTCATCCAACAAACCAATAGGCTTAAAGGTTAACTTTGGCGACTCTGCATCGGAGTCAAAGCCTACTTTCGTTAACACCATGTGGGCTTCAAAACCGCGTTTGTCTAAAGTAGCCGCATACTCGCCCAGTGCGCGCAGTGATGCTGGTGGCACACGCAAAAGCATAGGGTCGTTAATCTGCCCACCGGCAGATACTGCCAGTCGTTTAGAGTCAGAGCAGGCTTTACCTTTTGACGTACCGCGGTCGCTGGTACGAGACCCCCACTGGTTGTGCGGACAAGTCGCGCACTTTTTGGCTTGTGGGTTCTGCGCGTCAGCAGCTGGTTCTACACCGTTGTTAGAGTAGCAGTCTGGCTTTGCCCCTTCGCTGTCTTTGTCATACCCTTTGAGGTAGAACACTTTAGACACACCCTTGTTAGAGGCTAACAGAACCACGTCGATGCTTGTGGCAGGGCTTTCTGGGTCTTTGGGGTTTGGTAGGATTTTGCGCTCGCCGTCTTTCACAACAGCAAACGCTTTACCACGGATAGAGATAACGGGGAACCCACCACCGGCAAGGGTAGTCAGGTCAGCGTTAGTGCCAGCGCGGAATTGCTTGAGATATGCGGGGGTTTTACCGCTTTCAAATGGAACGATGTTCATCGTGTTACTCCTTGGGGTTATGCCGAACGGCGGATTTTTACTACTCGCTCCACACGCAGGTCTATGCCCGGTGGGAGTTCGTCGTTATGGCTCTCGAGATATTGCTCAACAGCCGTTGCATTAGGGCGAACAATAAGTAAGCCCCACTCGTCACGTTCACGAACAAACTCCATGAACGTTTCTCTATCAGCAACACTTGCGCTCGTTCTTTTAGACGAGTAAGCGGTGCCGAATTCGGTTTTAACTGAATCCATACCGGTTGTGGCGAACACTTCCAGCAGCTTGGCTTCCAGTTTTGTCATCTTCTCTTTGAGAGGAGCTATGCGCTCTTTGAGTTGCGCTTCTTCCTCTGCTATCTTATCGCGCAGTTGTATATACAACTGGACGGCATCTGCAATTTTCATTACTACTCCTTGTTTTCACGAACCATGTCTAACAACACACCTTGCATGGACTGTTTTTCTTTCAGTCTCTTGTAAACTCGGCGCTCTACGTCTGTACCTGAAATGTGAACAATGACAGTTGTCTTTGTTTGGCCGGGGCGTCGAACTCGCGCACACGCTTGTTCGTAAACCTCGTTGCTATGTACAGGTGCGTACCATACGATAGTTGTGGCTTCCGTCAGCGTTAGGCCGTGAGACATAGCCGCCGCGTTAGCAACTAGCACATGAGGGTCAGGCGTCTTTTGAAAGTTACCGAATATGGTATCTCTCGCGGATTTACTTGTTTCCCCATGCACCACTTCTACCGTCCACGTTTTGCGCAGTTCTGCTGCTACGCTTTCTAATGCTCCAGTCAAAGGGACAAAGACAATCACCTTGCCTTCTGACTGCTCAATCACTTCTTTGAGGACGTCCATTCTAGGCTTAGATGGGATAACAATCTCTGTTCCACCTGTCCCATACGCGACACCGCAAGCTATTTGAATCAGCTTGTTTGCCTTAACTGCTTCGTTAACTGCCAGTATCTGCCCGCCGTCGTACTCAGCCGCTAGCTTTGACACCATGTCTTTGTAGGCTTTCTTTTGCTCTGGTGTAAGCGGTACGTCGTGCTCTACAAACACTTGCTCAGGTAAGTCTACGCAGTCGTCCAACGAATAGCGAATCGCAGGCTGCATTACTTTAAACACTTCTTCGTTAGCGTTTTGTTTGGCGACCCACTTGAACTGCGTGAGCTGCTTCATCACTTTGTCTCGGAACTGCCCAAAGTACTTCGGTAGATCGGGGTTGGTTGGCGTAATCAGTTTGCATTGAGCCCATGCGTCTGTTGGCAAGTTAGGTGTTGGAGAGCCTGTCAACCCCCACACTCGTCGATGGGACTGCTTATTGCAGATTACGTTTAGCACCTTCCACCTATCCGTGCTGGAGTTTCTGGCTAACGCGAGTTCGTCCACGGCTATAACGTTAATGTCGTCGCGCGTAGCGAGAGCGTCTTTAATCACACCTATACCATCAATGTTGATAATGTAGACGTCAACATCTTGTGCCAGCATCTTCAACCGCTTATCTCTCGTACCGTGCAACACTGCGCAGTCTAGGTGCGGGAACGTTTGAAACACAGCATCAGCCCATGTGCGCTCCATGGTAGATAAGGGACACACTACCAGCATCTTCTTCGCTTGCTTGACCGACTTCAAATAGTCAAACGCCCACAAAGCAGAGTTAGTTTTGCCTGTACCCATGCCATTTAAGCAGAACGCTCGATCTTGCATCGAGAGAAAAGTTGCCGTCTCAAGCTGGGCGTCAAAAGGGTCAAAGCGGTTGGCTACTTTAGGCCAGTTGTAGTGATAGCGCATGGGGTCCGGCGCGTCGAATCCTAAGTTTCGTAAGACTCTTGTTTCGTCAGGCCGATGCGGTATCGCTACGTACTCTTCGCCTTTGCTAGTGAAGACCTTTGCAGTCGGGATGGCAGTTGTTACTCGTTGGGGTTGCCGTAGTTTCAAGACCACGGCTTGTTTTTTTGTGTGGATAATCATGCTTTGTCTGGGTTATAGCTGGCGCTACCTTTTCTCCAGCCGCGATTAGTCTTGCGATCTTGCACAGTCAAGTTGCTTTTGTCGTTGCCGCCGCCGTTCGCCAGTGACTTTTTGTGCGCAACGTCTTTGCCGTCGCCCTTCGCTACCTTGCCAGCACTCATCGCTTCGCGTCGGGCAGCGTTGTTAGCTGCGCGTTTCTTTTTTTCTTCGGGGCGAGCGTTATATTCTTTTTGGTACTCGAGCTTTTGTTTAGTGGATGTGACCATCTTTCATCTCCTTTATGGTGGTAAGTAAGTAGTCTACGGACTTTGCATCATCAACCACAATAGCGTAGCCGCCATGTGCGTTGATTTCTTTCAGAACTCTGTCTTGGTTTGGCGTTGTGTTGTTCAGCTTACCGGGGGCTTTAGTCTCTATTGCAATGAACGTCCCACGGAAGCAACAGACAAAGTCAGGGATGCCGACTACACCCATTCCGTTTTGCACCGGTTGATAGTACCAAGCGTTATGGCTTTTAAGTACACGCCGGACTGCGTCTTTGACTTTACCCTCGGGAGTTTGCGCCATTATCTTTTCTCCGAATAGAACTCACAATCTTTAACAGGACACCAACCACGGCATAACCCGGATGTTCTGGCGGGCCACTTGTCTCGCTCGTATGCCGACTCCAGCTTGGCTACTCGAGGCAACATCTTCTGCCACACCACAGGGATTTCTTCGCGCGTTGTGGTATTCCAGTCTAGCTTTTTTTCTTTGAGCCATACAAACCCCGTTGTCACTTTGGTGACTTCTGGGAAGTGGTGGTATGTGTACATGGCGTACAAATCCAGTTGTTCTGTCAGCTTGCGCTTTCCGGTTTTGTAGTCCATCACTACTGCGTGGTTATCTTTGATTACTACTAAGTCGGCGATACCGCGAGACCATGCGTCTTTCCAGCCTACAGGCTCAAACGCTTTGTCGATTGAGAACTTGTATTCGCACAGCTTATCTCCGGGGAGCTTGCCGATCTTGTTAGCGATTGTCTGCCACTGCGACATCGTATCCGGTAGAGCTTCGCCATACGCTATAGCGTTCTCAAAGGCGGTGTGGACATCAGTACCCCACTTGGTGTGGACGGTCGGCGGTTCCACGATGTCGCGCAAAACTTTGGTTCGGTAAAACTTGCGCGGGCAGGACTCAAACGTGTCTAGTTGTGAGTAAGTCCAAGGTGGGTTAGCCATGTGGTCTCCAATGGGGGTACGCCCCTAAACCGCTATTTGCGATTTAAGGGTGGGTACGTATTAACGTCAATTGTAACGGCTTCAATCCAGCCGTCAAGGATTATTTTTTCTTGGGTACTGGTTTTTTTGTTTGCGGCTTGTCGTGGGCTACCATCTTCTTGGCGTCCTTAACAGACACGCCCACTTTCTCTGCAAAAGCGGGATTGTGTGCCGCAGCCCGTATAGTGCGGGCTTGTTTCGCTGACTTAAATGGCACCGCTTACTTCTTTTTCGCGAGGCACTTACCAGCGGCTTTGCATTTAGCTGGGGTAGGGCACCCTTTGCAAGGTTTGAACGGCGCGGCTTTCTTGGCTGGCGCTTTCGCCATCATAACTTTCTTTCCGAACATAGCTTTAGCTCCTTTGTGAAGGTTGCATTAACCGGTCTAGCTTTTCGTCAAGACGATCTAGTCGGTCTAGAACGCGGTTAATGTCCGCGTGTACTTCCACTTTCGTGACGTACTCTTTAGCCATCTCCTCACGCGTGCGGTTGAGAAGAATAGTAACTCGTTTTAACTCACCTGCTTTTTCGTGCAGTATCCAGCCAATCAAGCCCAGAAACACAGACAGAATTAAGTTCCAAAGCATAATGTCCATGGTCACCACTTCACCTTATCTGCCCAGTAGGCTGCTGACATTTTGCCTTTAGCGATATTGGCACTGTGGCGTGCTTTAAAACTCTTGCGCTTCGCCTTCATTGCTTCGGATTCGCCACTCTTGGGAGCGCCTGCTGTGCTAGCACCCTGTTCACCAAAGCGAATAGTCTTTACTTGGTCACCGGATTTAGCCACAACGATGTGCGACTTCTTAGGGTGACTTGGCGTAGCTTTAGGCTTATTGAAGCCGGATACGCCTGCTCTGGCGAGGCGCGGGTCTTTGGTGGGCATAATTCCTCCTGAGCAAAGGTAGTACTATTTTAGCGGCTTTAGTAACGCATCTGCAACCCATTTATTAGATAATAGCGCCATGAAATACGCTATACGCATGGTAGATAGCTCAGACCCCCAGATAAACTTTGTCTTAGCGGGTCTCCAGTACGCCTGCCTGCCGGGGGATAGGGCGTTTCCTATGGACAAGGGTTGGTGGCACATAGCCTATACAGAGGGCGGGGTACCGGTTGCCTTCTCTGGCATGGTGCCATCTAGACGGTGGACAGACTGTGTGTATTTGTGTCGAGCGGGTGTCCTACTAGAACACCAAGGTAATGGCTTGCAAAAAAGACTCATTCGCGCTAGAGTCGCCAAAGCACGCGCGCTAGGCTATAAGTGGGTGGTCACTGACACATACGACAATCCAGCTTCGGCGAACAGCCTCATAGCGAATAACTTTAAATTATTTAAGCCAAGCGACCCATGGGCAGGTAGTGGGTCATTGTTCTGGTTAAGAAAACTCTAGAATGCCTCTAAAAGACCCGGAAAAACGCAAAGCTAAACAAAAAGAGTACTCCGCTAAGTACTACGCCCAAAACAAAGAGAAGACAATAAACCGTGTCAGAGCGGTAAACCGTCGAAACAAAGTCAAATGGAATGAGTTCAAAGCCTCTTTATCGTGCGCCGTATGCGGGTTTAGCCACCCTGCAGTAATAGATTTTCACCACGTAGACCCCAAAACGAAAACCGACCACGTCCACAGCTTGGTCCGGCACGGTAGGTATGCTGCGGCGCGTGAAGAAATTAAAAAGTGCGTGACGTTGTGTGCGAACTGTCACCGCATCCATCACTACAACGAGTGGGCCGAGACCAGAATCAAACGCCGAAAAGCAAAGAAGAAAAAGGGGTCTAGTAACGGCCCGTAAGCCTACTTAGCCGCGCCGTAGCAAGGAGCGATGTCTCCTTCTGACCACGTAATTAACTCAGGCCACCAAGACACTCCGGCTCGCATAATAGCTTGCAACTCATCCAGTGCTGACTGCGCATCTGCCTCTGGGACTATGTACACCAGCTCGTCGTGCACCATCATGGCGGGTGACAGCTTAGTTTGCTTGTAAAACTTCAACGCGTTGTCGGCTATAACGTCGCGGGCTAGGGCTTGAACCATGTTCTCGTCGCCTTTCCCTGCGTAAATTCGAGCGGTTGTTCGACCGTTTCCGTACCACCATTCCATCATGCCGTTCTCGTCGCGCTTTTGGCGCAGGTTGGGGTAGCAAATCTTTCTTCCTGACGGCAGCCTTACAGCTTCTTTTTCAGTAACGCACAGCCCCCACGGGTCAATGGCTTTTTCTGTACCGTCTTTTATGTTTACAAGGCTAGCGTGGAACGCTTTCCAGCCAGCCACAATGTCTTTGTATGTACGTCTCCAGTCGTCGACGATAGCTTTAGACTCCTGCTCATCCAGATTCAGACCGCCCATTAGTTTGGCGACCTTGCGGAACGTGACGTGACCAGACCCAAAGCCCAACCCTAACTGGGCAACTTTGGCTAGCTGTCGTTGGTCTTTTGTTACTTCTTCAGGCGTAATGTTATATCGGGCGGCGGCAAATGCTTTATACAAGTCTGCCTCTGCGTCCTCGGAATACAAATCCATCGAGGACTGAACTTTCCACAAGTAGTGGTTTACCCTAAGTTCAATACCCGATAAGTCTGCTACGACAACCATGTGCCCCTTGGGTGCGCGCAGAGCGTTACGGAGTGCATCGGACGGCTTCGGGCTTTTTGGGTTAATACGTGGCAGGTTCTGCATGTTGTATTGCTCACCTGACCAGCGGCCTGTTGTGTCCGCGCCGCAGTATCTAAGGGGGACTGGGACTTTGCCTTTGCAGGCTGAGGACGCTCGCAAAAATGCTTCTAGCCGGGTCTCTAAAATGGTTGACTTGACATCGAGTCGCGCTTGAGCGGCTGCTGCAACGAGTGGGTCTTCGTGCTCGACTAAGTCGATAAAACCCTGATCCGTTTTCGCCAGTGCGGGGGCGACTTGACCAGTTTGTTTTGAAATCTTAGTCGGGACTTCGACGTTCAGTTGCTTGAGTAAGGCCCCGAATCTAGACGCACTAGCTAAGGCAGAGCGGACTCGTTCCTCCACGGGTACGCCTTCTTCTTCGGCGCTAGCGATGTACTCATCGTAATCTAGCAGCTTTGCTAAATTAAGCAGTGACTGCTTCTTTTCTTCGCGTACAGCAACCAGCGCTTCTTTAACCATGGTGGTGTCTAGCTCAAACCCCGGCTCCACCAGCATGCGGGTCGTCATGTCAATCAGCACCAGCTCTTTCTTCGGAACCTCGGGTAGCAGGGCGTAGAACAACTCAGCGCACAAGTCCGTATCTACTTTGTTGTATTCCTTCATGGCTGCTAGCTCAGAAAAACTAAAGTCAGCTAGCTTTTTACCCTTGGTGTTTGTAGCTTCTAGGTCTAGCTTTTTTCCAACACCAAACTCGGCTGATAGTTTCTTTAGCGACACGCCGGTTAACTGTCTACCGCCGACATTAGTTGCGGTCTTGGAATACCCTTGCCGCGCCATAGCTGCTGTACAACCATACATCTTAGGGTTAACCCCTAATCGCCATGCAAGAATCATGGAGTCAAAACCAGACATGTTGTGTCCGATAGCCATAGCGTCCGACCAGTCCACTGTCTTTAGCAAGGCTCTAATGTCGTCTTCGCCAAACACGACTTCTGTTTCGCCCGTGCGCCCCACTTTCATTGCGAGAGACTGAATCTCTGTCTCTGGGTGCATTACGTACTCAGTTGGCGGCATGCACGTTAAGGAATGGCGAACGTCCCAAAAAGTTTCAAAGTCTAAAAATACCGGTGTCATGTTGTTACTCTCTGTGTAGTTGTTGGTGCGGGGGAAAAGTAGATTCAGCGCCCCCGCTTCGCTGTCAGGAGAACTAACTGCAGGGTGTTCATCTGCAGTCAGTACAAACGCACGTTACATCTACTAGGCTACTTAGTGCGTCTGCGTATCAGGGCAGCTTTCGCTACACCCACACATTTATTTCTTTAAGCTTTTGCATGTAGTGCAGAGCTTTGTCTGCGTCAGGGCTGTCTTTCTTCCCTTGGCGCAAACTGTATTTGATGATGTTACCTTTCAGGAACCCAATGAATTCCTCGCGGGTTAACACCGCTTCCATAACAGCCCATGGTTGTATGGTCATGTCTTTGTAGTGTGTGCCGCCGTACTGTAAGTCGTCAGCACTTGTTCCGTTGAAACCGTTCATGTCACTCTCCTTAAAATAGCGCCTCGTCCATGTCTTCAATACGCCGCTTTGTCTGCATGCGTAATCGGCGATGGACTTCTTTCTCGTTCGGTAACGTCTTCGGAAAGGGCCAGTTGGCTGAGGGCGTAAATGTGCTCGAGTTTATGTCGGAGTCGTAGCGCTTCCGTGACTGCTGCTTCGAGTCGTTGTTTGAGTACGTTGTTTTCACGAATCATGTCTCCTAGTTGTAGGTCTAGTTCTCGTTCTTCTTCAGTAATCATCGTCATCCTCCTCTGGTGCGTAACGGGCGTCCATACCTGAAATATAAACGGCTGTTAACGCATTTATGGCACTTGCCATCTCTAGCTGCTGCTCGATAACTGCGTTAGCTAGGGCGTGTACAAGAACGTTAATCTGTTCGTCGCCTTCCCCAGCCATGTTCATAACGATGTCGAGTTTGCGTGTTACTGATTCAATCTGCTCTTGGGTTGGTTTAAATGCTTTCATACAGCGCCTCGTAAGTCAGGGGCGCGATAGCTCGGCAGCTTCTTGATCTTGCCGTTCTCGTCAAAGTACGGGTTGCCCTCGTGGTCAAACTTAGACCAGTTACTGCTGTTGACTTCATCTAGTCCTTTGACTGCATCCATCTTATCGCAATACGCTACTCCAACAGCGGTCACTATCTGGTCACACAGTGAGTCTAAAAACTCCACTCTGTTTTGTGCAAACGCTTGATAGTGTCCGTGCTTAAACCCCTCTGCCAAACTCATCATGTGCATCCGCATCTCGCTAAGTTTGTTCTTAGTGATTGCGTTCTCGCCTTCCAGTTCTATGAACATCTCGGCTATTTCTTCTAGGTGACAGCCAAGTTGGACATTGAAGTCCTCAAATGTAGGCTCTGGTCTGGCTCGTTTGTGCCATAGTGCAACTGCTTCGATACTCATATCTGCTCCGTAATAAGACTTCCATAGATAACACCAAACATCACCGACAAAACCAGCACCCAAGCGAGCGTCTTGCCGATTGTGTAAATGATACCGTGATATTCCCACTCGTCTTTAAATTCTTCGCGCCAGTCGACAGGTTCTTTTTTGGGGGTGTCGTCTTGTGGGGGCACTGACCCAGCCCGTACCCGCCGAACCATCTTGTCTGTCTTAGCCATCTCCTCTTTAACTGTCGTCATGTGATCTCCTTTATGGGTGTAGCCCGTTTGTTACGGATTTCTTCTTGCACGTTAGCTATCGCTAACTCCATATCTTTTATAGTTATCACTTCGAGTTGAGCGTCATGCAGTTGCATTACCTCGTTCAGCGCTTGCATCTCAGCGGCTTTCAGTATGTACCGTCCGGAGGTAAGACCTCTACCACCAACAGCACGCAAGGCGGTCAAGCCGTCTCGAATTATGTCGTTATACTCTTGCCCAAACCCAAGTCGGCACAGTGCTTCCGTCATATTTACGGCAGCTATCAGAATCGAAATGTCGTCCTTGGTAGCTCGCCCTTGGGTCAACTCCGTCAGTGCAGAGTGGTTCTTCACTTGCATATCCACTAATACACCACCGCAATTAGCCACTGGGGTCATGCTCTCCACTACGTAGCCCATGGTGTTTAACCTGATACCCTTTGGGCGGTACTTACTGCGTTTTCTCATGGTTTACCCTTAGTCGTCTAAGACTGGCTTGCGCCCTTGGACGGGTTTGTACACGCGTTCCGCTGTTGAGAAAGTGTGACCTCCAGCGCAGGAATAACGCCTATACTTCCAGTCGAGTTTGTCATCGCTTACACGTTGAATGGTTTCAGCGACTTTAGCTGGCTTGCCGCAGTCAGGGCATGGGAAAAAGGCTCTCACTTGCTAATCCTTTCTTCTCTACCGTCTCGATAGCACAGGGTGTTACCGCGTCGGCTTGGGTACTTCATGTGGTCATCTGCGCCGAGTCGTACTGCGGGGGCGCTCAGTTCGTGTGGGTGGTAGCTGCCCTCCATTGGTTTGAATGTGCGCTTCGCCGCAACGCCTAGTTCTTCTTTCCAACTATCCCACACGGTCTTGGGTTTTAGTACTGTTTTCATGCTCTTTCTTTGTAAGTTGTATAGCGCCAAGCGGTAGCTTCTGCCTCAATGCGTTGCCACACAACCTCGCGCTCTTCTTCGGACATAAAGGGCCAGTTAGCCACTTCCATAAACGTGCGCCCGCACCCTTTACACACCTCGTCATACAACGTGGTGCATACGGCAATGCAGGGGCTATCGGGTCTCATAACGTCAGTCCGTACTTTTTTCTGATCGCATCGACGCAATAATGACCATCCATACCCTTATCACCAAGGTCTTCGCAGATAGACATAACATCCTCCAGAATTAACTGGGCGAACTTTTCTACGTCTAGCCGCTCAGTCTGGCTGTTCCAGCCCTTTTTCTTAAGCTCCGTAAGT
>Ga0255779_1003191_pt1 | contig 16610 bp, 13 predicted proteins | sample 011ome_21_FD_179977 | JGI IMG/M metagenome (GOLD analysis project Ga0255779, IMG submission 179977) | Coastal salt marsh microbial communities from the Groves Creek Marsh, Skidaway Island, Georgia - 011508AT metaG (version 2) | ecosystem: Environmental > Aquatic > Marine > Intertidal zone > Salt...
TGGAAATTTCTACCTTTGAAGCAAAGGGACAATCATACGAAGCATCTGACGGAAATCATGATGATTTAATGATGAATTTAGTTATGTTTGGATATTTTGCTTCAACACAATATTTTGGAGATATGACAGATATTAATCTAAAACAAATGCTGTTTGATCAACAAATGAAACAAATTGAAGATGATATGATTCCATTCGGTTTTATTGATGATGGTAATGATTATATTGAAGTATTAGAAAAAGGTGAGGATAATTGGCAAATTAAAGAATATGACCCGATGAGATCAACTACAGATGGAGTATTCGATAAAGTTGAAGATTGGTAATATTATAAATAATGATAAGTTGACTAATCGTATTATGGAACCATATAATTTTTAATAGGGAAGATAAAAAATGGCACTTTCAACACCGTCTGCATCCCCAGCGGTAGTCGTCAAAGAAATAGATCTGACTGGTGGCGTTCCAAACGTACAGTCAACTACAGGCGCAATCGTAGGGAACTTTCGTTGGGGTCCAGTAGAGCAAAGAGTATTAGTAGACACAGAGGCTTCTCTTGTCAATACTTTTGCAACTCCGGATACCACAACGACAATCGATTTTCATTCGGCATCTTATTTCCTTCGGTACTCTGGATCACTTCAAGTAGTACGGTCGGCTGATAGCGATGCCCGAAACGCTGTTTCAATTATTGGCCAGACTGCTGCAGATTCTGCTGGAAGTCTTGGTGGAATTACTGTAAATAACGAAACAGACTTTAACTCACAAATTTCAAGTCTTAACGCAGCAAGTCAAACATTTATTGCTAAATATCCTGGAGCACTAGGAAACGGAATTAAAGTTTCTGTCTGTCCTCCAAGCTCAGCAGCGTTTACTGCATGGGATTATGCACCATCATTTGATTTTGCTCCGTCCACATCAGACTTTGCTACCGCTATCGGTGCAACAAATGACGAAGTTCATATTGCTATTATCGATAGTGATGGTGAATTTTCTGGAACAAGAGGTACAGTACTAGAAACATATCCTTTTGTATCAGTAGCCAGTAATGCAAAGAATAATGACGGCACTACAAACTATGCAGTAGATGTCATTAATGCGCGTTCAGATTACATTAAAATGATTGATTTTGATGCTGTATATTCAGCAGCTAATGCCGGTACAGCTGCAGCAAATAGTACTGCCTATAACAGCGGTATTGTAACTGCAACTGATTATGCCTTTGCAAACGGAGTTAACTCCGGAACCTTTGGCACAGCAGAATATCTTAAAGGATATGATTTGTTTGAAGATAAGGATCAAGTAGAAATCGACTTCTTGATTTCTCCTTCAATGGCAAGTCAAGAAGCACAAGCAACAATCGTGAATGACTTAACTGCTACAGCACAATCACTTCGTAAGGATTGTGTGGTTACTGCAAGTCCAAATAGAAATGCTGTTGTAAATATTACAAATGCAAATACTATTGTAACTAATACAGTTACAACGGTAAATACGTTTACTAACTCATCATATTTGGTAGTTGATAACAACTTCCTTAAAATTTATGATAAGTATAACGATCAGTATATCCAAATTCCAGCTGCTTCTTCTACTGCAGGTATTATGGCAGCAACTGACCTTAATCGGGCTCCATGGTTCTCACCAGCAGGTTCACGTCGCGGTCAGTATCTTGGAATTACTGCAATTGCATATTCGCCGACTAAAATTCAAAGAGATACACTCTATAAAGCAGGAATTAACCCAGTTGCAAATATTCCTGGTCAAGGTGTTCTACTATTCGGCGATAAAACAAAGCTAAATAGACCTTCAGCTTTTGATAGAATTAACGTTCGTAGACTGTTCCTTATTCTAGAAAGAGCAATTGGTAAAGCAGCTGAGCAAGTAATGTTCGAGTTTAACGATGAGTTTACTCGTGCAGAATTTGTAAATATTGTTGAGCCAGTTCTCAGAGAAGTAAAAGGTCGCCGTGGTATTACAGACTTCCGTGTTATTGCAGACGCAACTAATAACACAGCGGAAGTTGTCGACCGCAACGAGTTCATTGCAAACATCTTCATCAAGCCAGCCCGTTCAATCAACTACGTAACACTTAACTTCGTAGCTGTAAGATCTGGTGTTGACTTCGAAGAAGTTGTTGGCACAGTTTAAGGAGGTAATGTAAAATGGCTGTTCTCGGTGTAGATGACTTTAAGTCAAAACTGAGAGGTGGCGGTGCTCGTCCTAACCTCTTTAAAGTAACAATCAACTATCCTGGCTTTGCAGATGGAGATGCAGAACTTACTTCGTTCTTGTGTGAAACCGCTTCATTGCCTGGATCAACATTCGGTATTATTCCTGTACCATTTAGAGGACGTGTTCTCAAAATTGCAGGTGATAGAACATTTGCCGAATGGTCCACAACTATTATCAACGATACTGATTTTGCTATCCGCGATGCAATTGAGCGTTGGATGAATGGCATTAATGCTCATTCTGCTAACACTGGTCTATCTGCTCCAATTTCATATGAAGCAGATCTTCTAGTACAACAATTGGATCGTAATGGAGATGTTTTGAAGACATACACCTTCCGTGGTGCATATCCTCAAGATCTATCAGAAATTGCAGTATCATATTCTGATACTGATAATATTGAAAGATTCACATGTGTCTGGGCTTATCAGTACTTTGAGACTAATACTACTAGCTAAATATATAATAGGAGCCAGTCTTTTGGCTGGCTCCTTTCTCTAGCTTAGGAATTTAAAATGGCAGATGATAAAGGTTTAACCCTATTTGGTTTTGAAATTAAGAAAGCCAAAAGGAAGGAAGAAGAAAAAGCTCCTTCTATTGTTCCGCCACGTGATGATGAAGGTGGTAGTTATGCCACTGCATCTGGCTCACATTATGGCCAGTATCTTAATCTTGGTGATGACGATTCGAAAGACAACTATCAACTCATAATGAAATATCGTGGTAATGCAATGCATCCAGAAGTTGATGCAGCAATCGAAGATATTGTAAATGAGGCAATTACTGGATCACAGCTAGAACAGACTCTTGATATTAATCTAGAAGATGTTCAGGCTCCAGATAGAATCAAAAAAGTAATTAAAGAAGAATTTGATGAAATCTATGGCATGCTCAATTTTAAAGAGTTGGGTCATGATATCTTTAGACGTTGGTATGTCGATGGTCGTATGTATCACCATCTTGTACTTAATGAAGCAAATCCAAAAGAAGGTATTGTTGAAATTAGACCTATTGATGCTGCAAAAATGCGCAAGGTCAAAAAGGTAAAGAAGAAAAAAGATTCAGCAACAAATGCTGAAATCATTGAAAGTACAGAAGAGTTTTTTGTATTTCAAGAAAAACCGGGTCAATCCACTAACGGCGTCAAGATGACAACTGACTCAGTAAGTTATGTTACATCTGGACTACTTTCAGAAGACCGTAAAAAGATTATTTCATTCTTACATAAAGCACTCAAGCCAATTAATCAGTTGCGTATGATGGAAGATGCATTGGTTATCTATAGATTGGCACGTGCGCCAGAACGTCGAATGTTCTATATTGATGTAGGCAACTTGCCTCGCGGTAAAGCCGAACAATATATGAAAGACATTATGGCCAAGTATCGTAATAAACTTGTCTATGATGCTAAGACCGGTGAAATTAGAGACGATCGCAAGCATATGTCTATGCTTGAAGATTTTTGGTTGCCTCGGCGCGAAGGTGGTAGAGGCACAGAAATTCAAACTCTGCCTGGTGGTGAAAATCTAGGACAAATTGAAGATGTTATCTTTTTCCAAAAGAAAGTATATCGCTCTTTAAATGTTCCTATTGCACGTTTAGAACAAGAAAATCAATTTAGTCTTGGTAGATCTACTGAGGTCAATAGAGATGAACTAAAATTCCAAAAGTTTATCGATAGACTTCGTATGAGATTTGCACATCTTTTCTATGGAATTTTGAAAAAGCAGCTGATATTAAAAGGCATTTGTACAGAAGAGGATTGGGAAGATTGGAAGAATGATATTACTGTTGACTTTGTAAAAGACAATCATTTTACAGAGTTGCGTGATATTGAAATTCTTCGTGAAAGAATCCAAACTTTGGATCAAGTACAAAACTATGTCGGTGAATACTATTCAAAAGAATGGGTACAAAAGAATGTTCTCATGCTTTCTGACGAAGATATTGAAAAAATGAAAAAAGAAATAGATGGTGAAGAAGCTGAAGCACCTAATGAAGAAGAACCGCCAGTTCCGGAAGAAACTCCACAAGAACCGGCAGGCAGTCAAAAACATAGTATTGATATTAATGTAAAAGGAAATAACTAATGAGTGAAGAAGTTGAAGTAATGGATCAGGAACTGCCATCTCCGGAGATTCAGAATATGGTCCAACATGCAATGGACCAAGAATACACCAAGGCTAATGACATTTTTAAAGATGTCATGACAATTAAATTAAATGATTTGCTTGACCAGGAAGAAGTGAGAATAGCAGATCAAATGTTTAATGGAGTCGAAGATGAAGATTTTGAAGATGACGACGAACAACTCGAACTTGACCTTGAAGCAGAGAGCGAGTCTGAATCGGAAGAATCGGATGATGAAGAAGAATACGAAGAGTCGGATAATGAAGAAGAGTTAGAAAATTAAATTTTCTTTTAAGTATAAAATAATAAAATTATAAATAATAGTACGATTATGAAACAGTTTTCTCAATTGCGTGAACTCACAGGAAGAAAACCAGAAGGCCAATTAATGGTCAATAAAAAACTGGGTAGGATTCAAGTGATGGTCTATAAAGAAAGAAACGGTTATGTTGCCTATATAGATGGTGACAGACTGGATTCTTATAGAACAAAAAATGAAGCTGAAAAAGCTGCAAATGAATTTGTAAAGGTATTAAAAAAATGAAGCTGATTGCTGAATATACTGAAGACCAGTTGGAAGTTGTCACTGAGGCAACTAAAGACGGCGGCAAGAAGTATGCCATTGAAGGTGTATTCATGTCAGCCGAACAAAAGAATCGTAACGGTAGAATATATCCTCGTCCTGTAATGGAAGCCGCTGTAGGCAAATATGTCAATGAGCAGGTTTCAAAGGGAAGAGCAGTAGGTGAATTAAATCATCCTGAAGGTCCTACCGTTAATCTCGACAAAGTTTCCCACAAAATCGAATCACTGACCTGGTCAGGTAATGATGTTGTGGGCAAAGCGACTATTTTGGAAACTCCTATGGGACAAATTGTAAAAGGTTTGCTTGACGGAGGTGTCAAACTAGGCGTATCAACTCGTGGTATGGGAAGCCTCGAATCTCGTGGTGGCGTAATGATGGTAAAAGGAGATTTTCTCCTTAATGCTGTCGATATCGTTCAAGATCCATCTGCACCTAGCGCATTTGTTAATGGAGTTATGGAAGGTGTTGAATGGGTATGGAACAACGGCATTATCGAGCCACAGGCAATTGAAAAGATAGAGACTGAAATTAAGAAAGCTCCGCGTGCTGACCTCTATGAGACTCAAGTTCGTGAGTTTAAGAATTTCCTCTCGTTGCTCAAAACTAAATAAAAGGAGTCAATTATGACTGAAGATCAAATCATTGAAGATCAGGAAGTTGAACTCCATGACGATGACAACGAAGTCGTGGAAGGAACTCACGATCCTAAAAATGCTGAAGCACAATCAGTAGCTGCTACCGATAAAGCCGGTGAAGCTACTAAGAAAGCTCCAGCACGTAAAGGTGACAACACAAAGCAAGATCCAATGCCAAAAACTAAAGCTGGTATGATGAGTGCTGCTGTTGGTGCAATGCAAGGCATGTCAAAGGAAAAACTTTCTGGTGTTCTGGCTACTCTTACAGCCGGTACTCATGCAGATGCTTTTGACGGCGAAGAAATTGCAGAAACCGCAATTGATCTCGATTATAAAGCAGATTTTTCAGAAGACCTAAACGCATTGGTCGCTGAAGAAGCTACTTTGTCTGAAGAGTTCAAGGAGAAAGCCGAAGTAATTTTTGAAGCAGCTATTAAATCTAAGCTTGCTGAAGAAATTGATCGTCTTGAAGAAAAATATAACGAAGAATTGGCCGAAGAAGTTGCTACTACTAAAGCTGATCTCGTTGAAAAAGTCGATAGCTATCTTAACTACGTAGTTGAGAATTGGATGGAAGAAAATAAACTTGCTGTCCAGTCTGGCCTAAGAACTGAAATTGCCGAGAAGTTTATGAACAGCTTGAAAGATCTGTTTGTAGAGTCATACATCGAAGTTCCAGAGTCAAAGGTTGACCTAGTTGACGAACTAGCAGAAAATGTTGAAGAGCTAGAAAATGCTCTTAATGAAACAACTGCTAAACACATCTCAATGGCAGAAGAGCTTGAGCAGTATAAGCGTGATGCGGTTATCCGTGAGCACTCAGCTGGTCTAGCAGAAACTCAAATTGAGAAACTCAAAGATTTGGTAGAAGATTTTGATTTTGATACAGAAGAAGCTTTCTCTGCGAAAGTAGCGACTGTTAAAGAATCTTATTTTACCAAAAAAGTAACTGAGTCCGCTGCCATCGAAGAAGATGAAAGTGGTGATGACATCGTAGAAACTTCTCCGATGATGGCTCAGTATCTCTCAGCAATCCAAAAAACAAACAAATAATTGGAGTCCAAAATGCAAGTATCTTACGATAGATTGATCGAAAAATGGGCACCGGTACTGAACGAAGAGTCAGCGGGCGCAATTAAAGATCACCACAGAAAAGCAGTTACAGCTGCTATTCTTGAAAACCAGGAAAGAGCTTTTCGCGAAGAAGCCGGCCAGTCCGCGCAACTAAACGAAGCTGCACCTACAAACAACACTGCTAATGCAGCTAACTGGAACCCAGTATTGATTGCTCTCGTACGTCGTGCAATGCCTAACTTGATGGCATATGACATGTGCGGTGTTCAGCCAATGTCTGGTCCAACAGGTTTGATCTTCGCAATGAAGTCAACCTATCAAACAACTAAAGCTGGCGTTGCTGCCGGTGATGAGGCTCTGTTCAACGAAGCTGCTGTCGGTTTCTCAGGCGATTCTGCTGTAACCGGTAACGGCGCTACTGGCCCATCAGGTCTTTCAGGTCTAACAAATGCAAACTCACCAAACACTATCGACTCAGATCGTGTTGGTCCATATGCAGGTGATCCATACACAACACCAGAAGCTGAAGCTCTTGGTTCTAATGGTTCAGAAGCATTTGCTGAAATGGGCTTTACCATTGAGAAAGCAACAGTCACTGCCAAGTCACGTGCACTGAAAGCTGAATACTCATTGGAACTGGCTCAGGATCTTAAAGCCATTCATGGTTTGGATGCTGAAACAGAACTGGCTAACATTCTCTCAACAGAGATCATGGCTGAAATCAACCGTGAAGTTATCCGTACTGTTAACGCACAAGCTAAGACCGGCGCTTTGACTTCTAACACTGCTGTCAATGGTATTTTCGATCTGTCATCAGATGCAGACGGCCGTTGGTCAGTTGAGAAGTTTAAAGGTTTGATCGTACAGATTGAGCGTGAAGCTAACCAAATTGCTAAAGACACCCGTCGTGGCAAAGGTAACTTCATCATCTGTTCATCAGACGTAGCATCTGTTCTTTCTGCTTCAGGTATGCTTGACTATGCTCCAGCAATGTCAACATCCCTCGCAGTAGATGATACAGGCAACACCTTCGCTGGTATCCTGAATGGTCGTACCCGCGTCTATATTGACCCATATGCAACTGCTGACTATGTCACTGTTGGTTATAAGGGTACAAACCCATACGACGCAGGTCTCTTCTATTGCCCATACGTTCCATTGACAATGGTACGTGCGGTTGGTGAGGACACCTTCCAGCCTAAGATCGGCTTTAAGACACGTTACGGCATGGTTTCAAACCCATATGTCGACACAACTAACATGTCTGGTCGTGATGGTCTGGCTGCCAACAAAACTAACCAGTATTATCGCATTTTCCGCGTGGACAATCTCCTCGTATCTGCATAATAACAATAAAATAATATTAAACTGGGAGGGGTTCGCCCCTCCCTTTTTTAATATAAAACTAGTATAAATAGATGTATGGCAACACTAACAGAAAATTTTAATTACTTACAACCTACTAGTTTTAAGTTAGTTATTGATCGGAAAAATTATCCAAATTTGGAGTTTTTCTGTCAAACAGTTACACATCCTGGTATGATAATGAATCCAGTGGAGCTGGGTATACCTCGACTTGCTGGGTTACCATTTCCAGGCGAATCACTTACATTTAATGAATTGTCTACCAATATATTATTAGATGAAGATATGAAATCTTATGATGAAATGTATAAATGGATGTTAAGATTGCTTGAGAATAATATGGTAGGTAGAAAAAAAACTACTGAAATTCCTACCTATGCAGATATTACATTATCAATTCTTTCGAGTCATAATAATCAAACAAAACAAGTAAGATATATAGATTGTATTCCTACTTCTTTGGGTGACATTGTATTCGAATCAACAGCGGATGGTCAGACTTTTATTACATTTGCTGCATCATTTAGATTTAATTACTTCGAGTTGGTATAAATGACAGAATCAAGAGCAAGAATATTAGCGGGTATATTAGATAATACTGGTGATATTAAATCAACTAGTTTAGATAATGTATCGACAGGTTTAACTGTATATGCAACACTTGATGATCTACCTACATCTGGCTTGACTTCTGGTCAGCAGGCCTTTGTCACTAGTGCAAATCGTGTATATGTCTCTAATGGATCTGGATGGTACAGTGTTGCATTATTTAATGCAACACCTAGATTAACTATCAGTCCATCTGGTGCTGTAACACTGGCAGTAGATGGTTCCACGCCTACAGTCATTACACTCACAGGAACAGATAGCGATAATGCAGATGCAAGTTTGGTATATTCAGTTGAATCAGATGGGTCTTTTGCAAATATTGCTACACTGAGTCAAGATTCAAGTGTGTTCACGATCACACCATTAAGTGAAGATAGTGCTACACCAGGATCTTCTACTCTCACATTTAAGGTTTCTGATGGTGTTAGTTTTGGTTCTGGTACGACTACCTTTAGTTTGACATTTGGTCCTGATTGGACTGTCGCTCCTACTGAGAGTAAATTAACAGCATCTGACGGTGCAACCGGTGATGGTTTTGGGTCAAGCGTATCATTGAATTCAGATGGTACTTATTTTATTGCAGGTGCACCAAATGATGATGATGGGGATACTTCAACTGGTTCTGCATATGTCTTTACAAGATCCGGATCAACTTGGACTCAACAAGCTAAATTAACAGCATCAGGCGCGCAGTTTTTTGATCAATTAGGCGGAGGAGGTGCGGCATTTAATACTGATGCTACATATGTTATTGTAGGTGCAATCCAAGCTGGCGCGCCCAACGCTTATTACGGCGCTGCATATGTCTTTACAAGATCTGGATCAACTTGGACTCAACAAGCTAAATTAACAGCATCAGATGTAGGACACCAAGATCAGTTTGGTAAAGCAGTAGCAATAAATTCGGATGCTACTTATGCTATTGTTGGTGCACCGTTTGAAGATGGTGGCGCCGGAAATCCATCCAATAACAATGGTGCTGCTTATATCTATTATAGAGTTGGATCCTCTTGGTCACAACAAGCAAGATTACCTAGTTTCACCAATGCGGCGAATGCTTATTTTGGTGAATCAGTATCAATGAGTTCGGATGGTACTTATGTCGCCGTTGGTGCCAGAGGTAGATATTACTCCCCTAGCAACTTGCCCGGTCTCGTTTATATCTATACTAGATCAGGTTCTACTTGGACATTACAAGCAGAACTAGTTGCATCTGACAACCAAACTCAAGACTTTTTTGGTAAATCAGTATCAATGAATCCTGATGCTACTTATATTATTATAGGTGCTCAGGGTGAAGACACTGGTGGTTCCGATGCTGGCGCTGCTTATGTCTTTACAAGGTCAGGTTCTACTTGGACACAACAAGCTAAATTAACTGCATCTGATGCACAAGCAACTGATTATTTTGGATATTCAGTATCAATAAATTCTGATGGAACATTTGCTGCTGTAGGCGCACATGGTGAAGATGGTGGCGCAGGTAATCCAATCAGTAGTGCTGGTGCCATATATACGTTTAAAAGAACCGGCTCAACTTGGACACAGCAATCTATAATAACAGCATCAGATGCCTCAACGAATGGTGGTTATTTTGCCATGGCTACATCAATAAGTGGTGATGGAACATATATAGCTGCTAGTGCACAATATTTTAACAGCTCCACCGGCGCAGCATACATCTATGAAGCAGGTTAATAAGGGAATAAAATAAAATGTCACTTAATAGATCACTTGCAGGACTTATCGATACATCGGGCGATGTTAAATCGACTAGTTTGGATAACGTACCACCTAGTGGATTGGATTCTGCTCAGGTTTTATCAATTGCTGGTGGCCTTACCGTTTATGCAACACTGGATGATTTACCAACATCAGGTTTAACATCTGGTGATCAAGCATTTATTACTGCTACAAATCGAATATATGTCTCTAATGGTTCTGGTTGGTACAATGTTGCTCTTATAAATGCAACCCCTAGATTAACTATTGACCCTACTGGTGCTGTGGAATTAGCAACTGATGGATCCACTCCTACTGTAATTACATTGACTGGTACAGACAGTGATAATGCTGATGCTAATTTAATATACTCTGCAGAGTCAGATGGTAATTTTGGTGGATTGGCAACGTTAAGTCAAGATAGTTCTGTATTTACTATTACTCCATTAGGTGAAGACAGTGCTACAACAGAAACATCTACATTAACATTTAAAGTATCAGACGGAATTAATTTTGGATCTGGTACGACTACATTTACACTGTCATTTATAACAATTGTAGCAAATTCAGCTGAAACTGCCGTATTATTAAAAGCGGATACTGCCGAAACAGACAATCAGGTGGATGCCTCAACCGATAATCATACTATTACAGAAAACGGTAATGTAACTTCAACAGCATTTTCACCATATCACCCTGGCGGATATAGTACATATTTTGATGGTACAGAGGATTATTTAACTGTCACAGACAATATCTCTTTAAATGTAGGAACTGGTGATTTTACAGTTGAAGCGTGGTTTTATCTCAATGCTGATGATGGATCATATAATATTTGTTCTCAATATGCATCTGGTAATACAGGGGGAATATGGTTAGGCAGATACGCTAATGGATTTGTTTTTAGAAGAGGAGGTATAGCAGATGTTATAACTGCATCATCTCTTCCTTCTGTAGGCGAATGGCATCATGTTGCAGTCTCTCGTGCTGATGGTTCTACAAAAATGTTTATTGATGGAACTCAGACGGGTTCTACGGTATCTTCTGATACTAATAATTATGGTGTTACCGCACCTTTTTATATTGGTTCTGATAATGCAGCGCCAGCTAGTGGCTACATGAACGGTTATATTCGTGATTTTAGATTGGTAAAGGGAACTGGAGTATATGCCTCTAACTTTACTCCTCCGACTGAACCATTAACTGCAATTGCAAATACATCATTACTTGCCTGTCATGCACCATATATTGCAGATGGATCTACTAATGGTAACACAATTACTGTTAATGGTAATACGGTAACTAAAAGATTTGGTCCATACGATTATAGCCCTTATACAAAAGCAGATCACGGTGGTTCAGTATACTTTGATGGCAGTGGGGATTATCTTAGCAATAATGATGTTGAATTTTATTTAGATGAAAACGATAATGGTTCATCATCTACTCCATCAAATTTTTCTTTTAATTTTTGGACTTATTTAACAGATTTATCGGCACAGTATAGAACATTTTTTAGTAGATACGGAGCTTCATGGTCTTATAATTTATATTGGGATGAAACAAATAAAAAATTTACGTTTAACATAAATTCTTCTGGATCTACAACAAATTTAGATCTTAATTTTAATCATTCTGATGGATTGAAAATAAATGAATGGTTTTATATAAGTTTTAGAAGAGAAGGTACAGGTTCAACTTCTAGTACATATAAATTATATTTGAATGGAACACAAATAGGTGGAGACCAAACAGATGATGGAAAAATTAATAGAAATGGTTCTTCATCTCCATTTAGAATAGGTATTGCAGCAGGAGGTACTGAAAGTCTGTTATTTCCATTAACAGGATATATAGCAGATTTTGAATTGAAAAAAGGTGCTCAAGGTGTTTATTCTCCATTTGCTGAAAGTACATCTGTTCCAATCGCACCTCTTACCTCAGATGCAAACACTTCATTACTCACTTGCACAAATAAAAATGACATCTGGGATGCTGGTTCTGGTAATCGATTAACTAAAGCAGGTAATGCAACATCTAGTAACACGCAAAGACAGTTTACCTCCTCTTCTGCAATTTATTTTGATGGTACAGGGGATTATTTGAGCGGTAATGACATGGGGTTAGGAGGTGCTGGAGCATTCACAGTTGAAGCTTGGGTATATCCAACAGTTTATAATACATATGCAAACGATATTTATAGTCACGGTGCAAATTTAAGTGTTGGTGCAGACTTTTTAGCGTTTGGATTAAAATCTGATGGTAATGTTCAAATGTTTAAAGGGTCAGGATCCCCCACTCTTTTATCTACCAGTGCTCCTTGCGCTACTTTAAATCAGTGGTATCATGTCGCATTTGTTAGAGAAAGCAATAACAACACATCTGCATATGTTAACGGTGTATTAGTAGCTGGTCCAACTTCAATATCCGGTAATTTAACTTCAGCTCCTTCTGGGAGAGCCTTTATAGGTACCCAATCATATAGTGCAGGCGCCAGTGATAGAAGTTTCGAAGGTTATATTCAAGATGTAAGAATTACAAATGGTCTGGCGAGATACACTTCTAACTTTACACCACCAACGGCGGAGTTTGAAGGATGAGTATAGTTAAAGACATTGCTGATATTCTTGGTAAAACAGAAGAAGAAAATAATAGTAATGAAATATTAGCATTTGGTGAAATTTCTGCTGGATTAGAGGTATATGCGACTCTAGATAATTTACCCACATCTGGCTTGACTTCTGGTCAGCAGGCATATATCACAAGCACAAACAGAATATACGTTTCTAATGGTTCTGGTTGGTATAACGTAGCTCTTATTAATGCAACTCCTTCATTAAGTATCAGTCCGAGTGGTGCTATAACATTAGCAACTGACGGAACAACACCAACTGTAATTACATTGACTGGCACAGATTCAGATAATGCTGATGCAAGTTTAATTTATTCTGTTGAATCGGATGGAAGTTTCGGTGGACTTGGCACAATCAGTCAAGATTCAAGTGTATTTACAATTACACCATTAGGAGTAGATTCAGCAACCACTGCATCATCTACACTTACATTTAAGGTATCAGACGGTATATCATTTGGATCTGGTACAACTACTTTTAGTTTGACATTTGGTCCTGATTGGTCTGGATCAGTTACAGAAAAGAAATTAACTGGTAGTGGGCTTGCCGTTGGTGATAATTTTGGCAAATCCGTTGCTATTAGTGGAGATGGTTTATATGCTTTAGTTGGAAGTCCATTTGACGATGACACATATTCCGGTAGCGGCTCTGCCTTTGTGTTTACAAATAATGGAAGTAATGTTTGGTCACAACAGGTCAAGTTAGCAGGAACAGACTATGCTACTACTAACCCACCTACATCTGCTTTTTTGTATTTTGGTTTTTGTGCTAGGTTAAATAGCGATGGTTCTAGAGCAGCAGTAAGTGCTTACAGAGCAAATCATTCATCGTTATCTGGGCAAGATTTTGGTCAAATATATGTTCTTACAAGATCAGGTACAAGTTGGTCAAAAGAAGCTACATTAGATGCTCCAGAAGCAATGAGTTATATGACAAGGTTTGACGCTAATCAGGATATGACATACATCGTAAGTGGTTCCGGTAGTAAAGATAAAGTTAGTGTTTATACAAGATCTGGTACAAGTTGGTCTCATCAACAAACATTTACAGGAGGCGTTTCTAGTAGCGGAGTTGCTCAGTTTGGAAGAAACGTTGGAATAAGTGAGGACACAAATTATATTATAGTTGGCGCTTCAAATGATGACTATAACAGTGTTTCTAATGCTGGTGGCGCATATATATGGAAACGATCTGGAAGTACTTGGAGCCAAGAAGCTGCACTATACGGATCTGACCGTGCTGCAAACGACCAGATGGGTTATGGTGTTGCTCTTAATAGCGATGCAACTATAGCGGTTGCTGGGGCTAGGTATAGTGGTGTATATGGCGATGGCGCTGCATATGTTTATACAAGATCAGGTTCTACTTGGACACAAGTGCAAAAACTAACTGGCGAACACGGTCCTACATGGTCTGGCGGAGGAGCTGGTTATGTTCTTTCATTTGGTTATAGAGTACATATACCAAAGGGAAATGATGATTTATTATTGATATCCGCGCCTAAGTCTCATCAGGCTTCACCGTTTGCAACAAATCAAGGCGAGGTGTACGTGTTCGAAAAAACAGGTACAGGAGCAAGCACATACAGTTACAGAACATCTTTATTCTCTACTATTGATCGTGGTAGTGGTTCAAATGAAACAGGTGAAGACTTGCAATCGAGTAATGATGGTACTTTTATTATTGGAGGAGCACACGTATTAGACTTTACTGCTGATAATGCTGGTGGTGCTTACGTTTGGACTGTATAATCAAAAGGAAATAAATAATGTCCAAAAGGACTGGTGAATCACACGGTCGACATATAGCCAAGTTTTTGGGTATATCAACCACGCCCAATTCCGAAAAGTTAAGATTTTTAAAACAATCAGAAATTGCGGATACCAGTATTACCGCTTATGATTCTATAGGCGCCTTGCCAGTGACCAACTTATCAGCTGGTGATCAAGCTCTTATCGAAAATAAATGGTATGTAAGTAATGGATCTGGTTGGTATAATGTTGCGCTATTTAATGCAACACCTAGATTAACTATTGATCCTACTGGTACAGTAGTATTAGCAACTGATGGATCCACTCCTACTGTAATTACATTGACTGGTACAGACAGTGATAATGCTGATGCAAATTTGGTATATTCAGTTGAATCGGATGGAAGTTTTGGTGGACTTGCTACACTCAGTCAAGATTCCAGCGTATTTACTATTACACCTCTTGCTGAAGGTTCGGCGACAACTACTTCATCCACTCTTACATTTAAGGTTTCTGATGGTATTAGCTTTGGTTCTGGTACAACTACATTTAGTCTGACATTTGGTCCTGATTGGACTGCAACTCCTACTGAAACTAAAATAATAGCATCTGACGGTGCAACCGGTGACAGGTTTGGAAGAGATACTGCAATTAGTGGAAATGGATTATACGCCATTTCTGGAGTATATTGGGAAAATGATAACGGTAATCGGGCTGGTGCAGCTTACATTTTTGCAAAATCTGGTAATACCTGGTCTCAACAAGACAAAATATTCGCATCTGATGCGCAACTAGAATCTTGGTTTGGAGAATCAGTGGCGATAAATTCTGATGGTACATATGCGGTTGTTGGAGCGAGTCAAGAAGACACTAACGGCGTACAAGCTGGAGCAGCATATATTTACACACGATCAGGTTCTACTTGGACACAACAACAAAAAATAGTAGGAACAGATACTGCAGGAGGTGATTATTTTGGTAGCAAGGTTGCAATTAATGATGATGCTACTTATATTGCAGTTGGCGCGCCATTTGAAAATGCCGTTTATATCTTTACGAGATCTGGCTCTACTTGGACACAACAAGCTAAATGTCAACCATTGGATGGACCATTTAATACACAATTTGGCACATCATTAGAAATAAACAGTGATGGTACTTATTTTATTACCGGCGATAGCTCTAAAACCGGTGGCGGTGCAGCATACGTCTTTACAAGATCTGGATCAACTTGGACACAACAAGCAAAACTAGTATCATCTGATTTACAAGCGAGTGATTATTTTGGTTATGATGTTGCATTAAATTCTGATGCCACATATGCTATTGTTGGAGCCGCTTTTGAAGACACCGGTCAAAGCAATGCAGGTGCAGCATACATCTTTACAAGATCAGGTTCTACTTGGACGGAACAAGCAAAAATTCAAGCAAATGATGTAACAGGAAACGCCTATTTTGGTACCGGTACATCTATGAATAGTAGCGGCGATCATGTTATTATCGGTGCTTCTGGATTAAACACTAGAATTGGATCTGTGTATATTTTTGAAAGATCTGGATCCACTTGGACACAAAAAGTAAAGCTAAGAGGGTCAGATGCCACCACGACTTATTCTGATGGTGGGACTAAAAACGTGTCAATGAGTGATGATGGAAGTACTGTTATTTACGCGCATTACACTCAAACAGTGAGCAGTGTACTAGAGATTGGCGCAGCATACATCTTTGAAGTAGGTTAATAAGTAGTTTACTTTTACTGCATTTTGTGATATAATATATAATTATGTTTGGAGTTATATGATGATTGATTTGAAATCTATCCACGAAATGTGGGCAAAAGACTGCGTTATTGATTCGAATGAACTCGATA
>Ga0255779_1003195_pt1 | contig 16603 bp, 20 predicted proteins | sample 011ome_21_FD_179977 | JGI IMG/M metagenome (GOLD analysis project Ga0255779, IMG submission 179977) | Coastal salt marsh microbial communities from the Groves Creek Marsh, Skidaway Island, Georgia - 011508AT metaG (version 2) | ecosystem: Environmental > Aquatic > Marine > Intertidal zone > Salt...
AAATCCATGCCACCACTGTCACTACCAGAGTTTTGATCTAGCAAGTCTTCTATAATACTTTCTTCTGTAATCTCAGCAATTTCCAATGGAATCTCTTGTGTTTCTATTTCTTCTAATAGAGTCTCTTGTGTTTCTATTTCTTGTGAAAGAGCCATATGCGTTTCTTCTGGTAAATTACTTACAACAAACGCAGTCTCTACAAAAGTAGTGCTTTCTTGCAATTGGCTTGCCACATAATTTATTGCATCAACTGAATCAACGTCAGCACTTTCTTGCGGTTGATTCACTTCAAATGTATTACTCTCCTGAAAGTCAAGTGGCATATTATCAGCTATAGAACTACTAGAATATTCTTGATTAGAATATGGGTCTTCATTCAAAACAGTATCTTCGCTAATTTGCTCGGATTGATCTAGAGTAGCTTCTGTTGCCTGAATCTGGTCCATTGCAATACTTACAGCATCGATGCGTCTCGCTGCATTGACTTGAGCCACAGGATTATCTGTGGCAGATTGTTCTTTTGTGATATCTACAGATTCTTGGGTATTCTCTGATACGAGTAAATTCTCTTCGGTTTTACTCGTAGGAGTATCTTCATGGGTGATTTCTTCATTAAATGACTCGTTATTAAATATCTCTTCGAAGACTTCCTCAACAAACTCTTCTTCAAAGATATCCTCTTCTAAAACAACATCTATTATATCTTCAGCCAGGTCTTCGAATGTTTCTATAAATTCTTCTTCCATTCCGGGTCCAGCCATCGGAAAGTCTTCGAAATCTCCCGGTAGGTCATCAAAGGATTCCATTTGGAAGTTTTCTTCAAAGAATTCTTCTGTGTCTCCGATGAAGTCGATTGGTTCTTCGTATCCTCCTGTTGGTTCGACATATCCCTGCTCCTCAAATTGTTGATTAAATTCATCTTGTTGTGCGTCAAAGTCTGGTAAGCTATCATAATATTCGTCTATACCAAAGTCATCTGCCATTTGTGTCATTGCAGCATAATCATTATTAAACTGATCTTGATCTGTATATGTGTCCGGGGTATAGAATACAGTATCTGGCACAAAATCAAATATATCGTCTCCGTATATGCCGTCATCGAACCCGAAATCATCTGCGGGATCATACCATCCACAAGACTTTGGATCTTCTTCGCAAGGATCTTCGAACACAGGAGCAACATACGCACCATATTCAGTTAAGTCGCCATACTGATCTTCAAATACACCAGTGAGAGTATTGAATGTCCAAACCTTAGGTACATCTGATTGCCATCCATCAGCTTGTGATTTAAACTTGAATTGGGCATAATCACCTAATTGTAGATTACCAGTAACGCCTACTGTTACAGCGTGATTTTGAATGTTGACTTCATCGTATCTAAACTTAATATCACCACTATCAAATAATTTTATCTCAAAACTGTTGAGATTAGTTGTACCGCCAAATTCAGGTATGTCGTACCATCCGAAAGTAGCATTAGTTGAATTAGTCTTGTACCATGGATTAGCATTGTATTGAACATTTAGATCTGTCCACATAGCTAGAATTGAATAGTTGAGATGTTGGTATTGCCCATTTGCAGCCTGTTGCTGAAATTGTGGGTCATCCATGTCTATACCATTACAGCAGAAATTACCACCACTCGCAGTTTCTTGAAAGTTCAGCACGCCAGTATAGGTAACCCATACATCCTTAAAGGTCTGGTCATACAACGGAAAATCAAATCCAAGATTGACCTGAGATTGACTTAGATCGCCTATCTGAAGCTCTATTGCATCAGGATCATCTCTCAAATCTACAAGCACAGACGGGTATTGCCCGTAAGCAATTCCGCTGAATAACAATAAGCTGAGTAGTAGCTTCTTCATCATCTTGGCATGTTAGGCGATGTGGTTACTCTTTCTTTTTTAACATCTCTTTCTGATACTCCTGGAACATCAGTGAGATTCTCTTCCCACGCAAGTCCAGCTTCGTCACCTATCATACCTTGATAAGGACAAGGAGTGCCTGCCATCTTCATAGCAGTCCATACACGCTCGTCTTGACACATTAGCGATACAGCAGCTACACGCATTCCCATATCGTAAATAGTTTTTGCTAGTTTGATGCGCTCACAGTTTGTATCAGTAATTGATTTGCCTGCTGCTAACCCGAATATCTGAGTTTGTACAGCACCGCTTACACCTGTAGTACACAAGTCTTGTGAGAACGAAGCACCTATAGAAGGCGCAATAGCAGACGGAGGAGGAGACTCAATCTTTTGATTTATTGTCTGCTCTGATTGCGTCTGGTTAATGTTCTGATTCACATTCTCGTTTTTATTTGTGTTATCAGTTGTTACTGTACTTGTGCTATTAGATACACTTTCCGATGACGAGGTTGACTCGTTGATATTTTTATTTGTGTTGTCAGAAGTTGATTCTGATATATTAGTGTTTACATTGTCACTGGTACTAGTATTCACATTAGTGTTGCTGTTTACATTATTACTAGTCGATGTATTTGTGTTTGTATTGTTGCTAGTAGAAGTATTGTTATTAGTATTAGTGTTGACATTGGTATTATTGTTCGTATTTGTACTAGTACTAGTGTTCACATTTGTGTTCGTGTTAGTATTATTATTGGTATTAGTGCTTGTACTAGTGTTGACATTGTTGTTGTTATTTGTATTGGTGCTTGTACTAGTGTTTACATTGGTATTCGTATTCGTGTTTGTATTCGTGTTGTTAGTTCCGCCTGATAATATATTGTTGTTAGTATTCACGTTAGTACTTGATGAAGTGCTGTTATTTACGTTGTTATTATTATTTGTACTAGTAGATGTGTTAGTATTCACATTATTATTATTATTATTGTTAGTATTCGTACTAGTTGAGGTATTGACATTGTTGTTATTGTTAGTATTCGTACTAGTTGAAGTATTGACATTGTTGTTATTGTTAGTGTTGACATTGGTCGTGCCGCCACTCATTACATTATTGTTTGTGTTTATATTGGTATTAGTAGATGTGTTGGTATTCACATTATTATTGTTGTTAGTATTCGTACTTGTATTAGTATTAACATTCGTGTTATTATTAGTATTCGTATTCGTGCTGGTATTCGTGTTTATATTATTGTTATTGTTCGTGTTAGTACTTGTATTAGTATTAACATTGTTGTTATTATTAGTGTTTGTTGCGGTAGCAGTCGACGTCGAGGTTGAAGTCGATGTTATATTGGTATCCGCAGTAGATCCCTCGCAATACTGAGTTCCAGTAGTACAAGTTCCTGTTGCTTGAGCGAATGCTGGGGTACTTAATATAGGGATCATCAGAAGCATAATAAAGGTTGCAATTTGTTTCATTGTCGGACCTTTATGGTATGGGATATGTCTATGCTATTTATGTTAAGTTACGATCTATTACGATCTTTTTGTATACAAGGGGGCCATTTTTTGGTATAATACTCACATAAATTAAACAAAGGACCAAAAAAATGAAATACGAAAACATTGCTCAGATCGGCCAGGTTATACGCTCAATGGATTTTGCAAGCACAGATGAGCACTACATCCAAGGTACAGTTATTGATAAAGGTTGGATCCTTCACCCCGAAACTGGTCATAAGATCTTTAAGGGTTACACAATCCAGATCGAAGACGAAGGGCCACACGGCGGAGCGCGTGTAGGCGACACTGGTTACGTCCCCTTTGAAACAACCTTTGACTTTGAGAACCGTGTTCAGCTGGCTTCTTAAAGTTACGATCTGTGACGAAATAGGGGGTTCTCAAAGGCCCCTATTTACGGTATAATACCCACATAAATTAAAAAACACAGAGAGATAAGAACATGCTTAAAAACTTAATTAAAGACGTAATCATCTGCATCGCCGTTGGCTCATCAATGGCTTTGTTTTTTGGCTTAACTTTTATCGCTCAATACTCTTAATAGGGGATTATATTATGACACACTCTGACGATCGTAGTTACTACATTCAATACCTTTCAGATGCTCACAAAGACATCCATGGCTTTAGACCTCGCGGATCTTGGTGGGATGCTTACTGGGACTTAGACCTTGAAGGTTTAAAAGCTGCTGCTAAGAAGTTCTCAGATCAGATAGAAGAGATTCTCGAAGAAGAGAAAGCTCAAGCTGAGTACGAACGCCAGTGCGAAATTGGTCATTCAATTTATTCTTTATTAAAAGAGGAGACACAATATGTCTAAGATGAACGATTATATTCTTGGAATCCAAGAGGACGTAATTGATCTAACAGAAGACGCTTTTGTAGAAAAGTACAGCGTCAATGGTAAAGTTAGTTCTTCTATCATGAAAATTTACTTTGAAACAGAACTCGAATCCCGTGGCTTAATACCTTACGTAGGAAATACTTAATAGGAAAAATATGAATATAGATTTTGCAAAAATTAGTGAAGTGGTTTTAGAAGACATCAAATATTATGATGCACCGGATTTTGTTGATGCTTATATTAGTGAAGCAAATATTAACGATCGTCCAGCTACTGATAAAGAGCTAGATGATATTAACCAAAACCGAGACTTTGTTTATAATTCAATTATTAATTATTTGTACTAGGAGAACTAAATGAACAGACTCGATATGATTAAAAACGCAGTGCACAAGATCCAGGGTAACCCAGAGTTTCGTGCTGCTCAAGCTAAAATTAATGCTCGATTTATTAAAGATTGCGAAGCTAAGATTGCTAAGATTAAGCGCCGTCAAGATCGCCAGCTCGAAAGAGAGCTAGAAGCTATGGACGAAAACTACAATCATGTAGAACCTAAAGTTGCTCGTGCATTTGCTGAGTCTTTAGTTGGCGATGTATATCGTGAGACTACTAGATTTGATAACGAGTGGAACTAATGTCTACCCCTAAGCGAATTAAGGAGATGAGAATGGAAGCTCATCGTCAACAGAAGAAAGATCGAGAACGAATGGAATTGTTTTCTGTCTCTAAAGTAAAGAAGGAATTTATCCCTTATGTCCCGCAACCGGTTTATCGCAAGGATAAACAGATCTATGCAAGCGCAACAAGCGAATTCCAACATCAGGCGTCGGCAACAGCAAAGCCAAGTCGAACAGAATACTCTGGAGACTACATCGTCGGAATCGCAACCATGCACAAATCAAACCTCGTCCCTGTTGGAAGAGGAGACAACCCCGAAGACTACTCAACAATGAGAAGGAATTAATATGAACCGTTCTGAAATGATTGAAATGCTCCGTGACCGCGTATGTGTGGTTAAGTTTACTAAGGTAGATGGAGAGGTACGCGAGATGGCATGCACGCTTAACGAGAATGCTATACCAGATACTATGAAGCCTAAGAATGCTACAACCTCTTACTCAGAGGAAGTAATTAAGGTTTTTGACGTAAACAAAGCTGGCTGGCGATCGTTTAAGGTTGATTCGGTGCAGATGTTTGAATCTCTGATCCCATAAATATGTTTACTCTGCGGAGAAAGTGTGGTATAATAGTTATATTATTAATTGGAGAGGCACAAAATGGCAATCGGTAAAAAGTTCTTAAAGAAAACAGTTAGGGTAAGACCTAAGACTGGAATAGCTGCAGCGCCTCTCATTGACGATTTCTATAAGCTTAAGTTTTACTTCCACTACGAACTAGAGGTTAAAGAAATATCCTCAGTCGTTAAGCCTTGGATTAAGGCTACTTTCTCCAAAGAAGAAGCTAAATCTATTTTAGCTAATCCCGAATATCACTTTACTATGCATCCTCACTTTGCTACCTGCATCTATTGGTCTCAAAGACCTGATTCAGAATTCCCTGAACCTTATAAGAAATGGTTCGGTGTATGCAAAGCTTACTATGCAGATCTTATTGAGATTGGTAATGCTATTCTTATAGAGAAAGCTGGCAACACAGAAGAAACAACAAGTAACGTTGTTAAGCTTAATCCTTATCAGAGAACAATTAACAAGATCAATGATACTGTTATGCAGGATCTTTTGGATCTAGAGGATAAGTGGATAGACGGGGATAACAAAGCTACTATTGATCTATACCAACAGTTTAAATTACACGGTCTTACAGGCTCCTCAGCGGACCATGTACGCAAAGTAATAGACCAATGGATAGAAGAATATACTGATGCCTATAGCGGCTCGTGTGAGCAAGCTACGGAGGCATACAAGCACATTACAAAGCCTGCTCTCAAAGCTAGGATTAAGACGTGTGAAGCAATGCTCGTTGATTTAGATAAAATTAAGAATGCTGCTAAGGCAACACGTAAGGCTCGTATTAAGAAACCTCAGGCTGCTGATAAGCAAGTGTCTAAGCTTTCATATTGCAAGGAAGATAACGAATTTAAGATTGTTTCGGTAATTCCTGCTATAATCGTTGGCGCTATGAGACTATATGTCTTTAACGTTAAAACAAGAGAGTTAACTGAATATATTTCCGAATCAGTTAATGGATTTGAAGTGAAAGGTACTTCATTGCAAAATTTCGGGGGTGGATCACGTAAGGTAAGGTTACGCAAGCCTGACGAGTTCCTGTCAATTGTACAGTCTAAAACACCGAGGCAAATTGATAACGAATGGCAAAAATTAACTACAAAGACAAGCGAACCAAATGGGCGGATCAACAAGGACTGTGTCTTGTTACGTGTATCGGCCTCATAAGTATAGCACTCGGATGGGATTATTCTCAGCCTCAGGCTGCTGTACAAGAAGTTGAGCTACCATATAACTACTTGGACTTCTCCTATATAATAGAAGAACCAATTAAAGCTTCAGATTTATTAGCAGAGCAGGATCTTCGTTGCTTGGTATTGAATAGCTATTATGAAGCTAGGAACCAAGACGAAGAAGCTATAATGGGAGTAGTTATGGTTACTCTTAATCGATTAAAAGATCGACGCTATCCTAATAACGTCTGTGATGTTATTAAACAAAGCAAAACCGATTATAGGGGTAGGATCATACTGAATCAGTGTCAGTTCTCTTGGTACTGTGACGGGAAGTCCGATAACCCTAAAGATAGTATAGCTTATATGCGTGTACAAGATATAACAGAAAGAGCTTTGCTCCTCTGGAATTCTAATAAAGATATTACGTATGGTGCAACTCATTACCATGCTAACTATGTAAATCCTGATTGGTCTTACAGCCTAAATAAGGTTACCTCCATCGGTGACCATGTATTTTATAAATGGAACTAATATGATTGAAGATAAGATATTAACTAAGAAAAGATTCTCTGAAGAAGTAGAGAATCGTATGGCTAAAGGCCTAGAAATAAGCTACATCGACGCTTGTATCAAGGTGTGTGAAGACCACCAGTTTCCACCAGAAGATGCTGGAAGATTAATATCTCCTTCTCTGTATTCTAAAATCGAAGCAGAGGCTTCAAGAAACAATATGGTTAAGTCTCCTACTACCAATACAACTATGTTGCCTATATGAAAATTATGGAACCATTTGAAGCATTTAGTCTATATCAATCCATTAAGCTACACTTTGAAAGTGATAGTTACGATGCAATAAAGTACAATTATAAAACATCAGCTAAACCGCAGTCTTTTTGGAAAAGAAAAGATAAATACTTTTTTGCTAAGATTGGTAAAAGATTTGAAACAGCACCACAGTTAATATCATATTACGTATCTCATTTTATTAGTGATAATAAGTGGATTGGTGATATGATATCAAACGACGATCCATATGATAAATGGGTTAAAGTAAATCAGAGCCTTAGCTATATCTTTGAGCAAGATTTGTATAAGCTTGCAGAAGAGGTACAATCATTCGATGACTTGTTTAAGATCGAAGGTCATCCTAAGATTGTAGAAAAATATATGCAAGATGAGATCTCACTAGAGACAGTTGTTATATTAAATAAATTAGTCGGCTTTATGAATAGAGCTGATAAAGAAATTACGGAAACTATCGTGTGGCCTGACGTCTCACGAAAGATTCGTAAGTATACTCCTTTTGTTACTTGTGACCCAGACAGGATGAAAAAAATTATCCTCAAGGTGTTTACATCCTAATAAAAGTGTGGTATAATGTAGTCTATATTATGAGAAAGTGGATAATTCAGAAATACAAATAATACGGAGTAATACTATGTCATTCGCAGACCTCAAGCGTAATCGTTCATCAGCCATTTCAACACTTACTGCAGCAGCAGAACAGTCAGGCAGTGGACAGCAACAACAAAACAAAAGCTATGTAGACGATCGATTCTGGAAGCCAACATCTGATAAAGCAGGTAATGGTTATGCAGTAATTCGATTCTTACCAGCTCCAGCCGGTGAAGAACTTCCATGGGTTCGTTATTGGGATCACGGTTTCCAAGGTCCTGGCGGTCTTTGGTACATCGAAAGTTCTCTCACTTCTATCGGTCAACAAGATCCAGTATCTGAAATGAATACTGTACTTTGGAATACCGGTCGTGATGAAGATAAAGCACTCGCTCGAGAGCGTAAGCGTCGTCTACATTATGTAGCGAATATCCAAGTTATCTCTGATCCTGCTAAGCCAGAAAACGAAGGTAAAGTATTCCTTTATAAGTTTGGCAAGAAGATCTTTGATAAAGTTATGGATGTTATGCAGCCACAGTTTGCAGACGAACAACCAGTTAATCCATTCGATTTCTGGGAAGGTGCAAACTTTAAGATTAAGATTCGTAAGGTAGATGGTTGGGTTAACTATGATAAGTCAGAATTCGATGGCGTATCGGCAATCTCTCAAGATGATACTGAAATCGAAGCTATCTACAATAAGCTTTATAGCCTGCAGGATTTTATGGATCCTAAGAACTATAAGACTTACGAAGAACTTAAGCAGCGTCTAAACAAGGTATTAGGTGAAGCTCAAGTTATGACTACAGCAGAGTCTATCTCGCTAGATGAAACTGACAATACACCACCGTGGAATGAGCCAGCTCCTGAAGCTCAGCAATCCCCTGGTGTATCGGTATCTTCAGTAGATGATGATGCAGATGATACTCTAAGCTACTTTCAAAAGCTAGCTACTCAGAGTTAATAGAAGAAGTAGAGAAAGGAGCCAAAAGGCTCCTTTTTTTATGTGCGCTTAGAAACCGTTTACAAAGTCTCGACGAACAAAGTCATCTGCAGATATACCCTGAGATATATTATTGGTTATAGCTGTAGCTGAGTTAACGTTCCCGCCTGATTTGCCACCACCACCGCCAGTAGCTTGAATGATAGTCATATTAGTCTGTGAAGCTGCCTCCGCTTTCTTATCCATCATGTCGTTAGTAGATGAGAGTACTGCTCCAGGTGTCGTAGTGGGCTCTATACGAGGTTCTAGAGGGGTAGATTCGGTGCTTTGTGAGATACGAGAAACCGATTCATCGTCATTACCTCGAATCATTCTTTGAGATCTTTCTGTAGCTGGTCTTGTTTCTAATACTGTTTCAGGTGTCTCTGTCTCGATACTTTCTCTTGTTTGCAATGAAGTTTCAGAATCAATGCTTTCTCTATCTTCTTTTGCTTCTTCGCGGCGGGCTCGAGATCTTTTTAAACCTTCAGGCTCTGGTATATCTGCTTCTTCTGGCTCATCGTCAGATATGAATTTCTTCATCCAGGAAGGCATCATACCAAGTAAGCCTTCTTTAATATCGGAGAAAGATGGTATAAAGTCCAGCATTGAAGTAAAAAGATTCTTAACCTTTTCGATACCATCCGCTATCATTGACTTAAGGGAGAAGCCTTCTTCGGGTGTCTCGAAGCCAAACATACCCATAATCCAATTGATAGCCATGTCAACTGGTTTAAAGATAATATCCGTTATACTTCCGAATGCACTAGCATAGGCTTCCCACATGGAAGTAAGCCCGCCAACAATATCAATTCCTGCAAAGGCTCCTCTTATCCAGTCAAATGCACCTGAAATCATATTGCCGATACCATCTATAAACTTAGTAAAGTATTCGGTAATATCGAATGCAGCTAATGCTTCAGCAGCTTTATCAAAACCAAGCTTATCCAGTATCCACGCAACCGCACCAGTGAGCATATTTACTGCTCCACCAATAATACCATCAAACAATCCTATGAGTGCACCACGTATGCCACCGATGATTCCACCTTCTTCGAATCCAGCGAGTGCACCTTTGACTGCATCGAATATTCCCATTATCACTGTAATTGGGAAGAAGATTCGTTTAAATACATTCTTAAGGATAGAGCCAAACTTAGAGAATTTAGAAGCTTCATCGCCTACGGTTATAAAGGTTTTGCCAAATTTTCTTAAAATATCGCCGACTTTAGTAAACGTTGATTTAATTTTATCAGTTACTGGTGCAAAGGTTTTAGACATTATTTTGCCGACTGAAGCGAAAGCTTTACCAATCTTTGAAATGCCACTTCCTATTGTCCTAACTGTTTTTAATATTGCAGAAATTCCTCTAAAGATTGAACCGCCGAAGAAAATTGCTATAGCACCGAGAGCTAAACCTATTCCACCTAGATTCTCCATAACTAGATTCTTAGCAGTTTCCCAATCACCATCAACAATAGCTTTGATGGTCTTGTACATAGCATCAAAGAAGTTAATAACAGAATCAATTATCTTATACAGGGTCTCTGGGGAAAATAGAAGCATTCCAATAGCACCTAGGGCACCAATTAAACCTGCTCCTTTCTTAAAGTTATCAGAGAACTTATCAAATTTGTTTCCCATTCCTTCAATGCCTTCAGCCATTTGGAATAGACGAGAGTTGTTCTCTTCAGCAAGCTTTGCTGCTTCGCGACGATTCTCTTCACTCTGTGCACCTTTCTTAATTTCATCTATTTGTTTATTAAGAAGTTCTTTTTCTTCATCTGATAGTGATGGATCTTCAAGTTTAGCTAATGTTTCTTTAAATAAGTTATTAAGCTCTTGGGAGTTAGATGTAGAGCTCATGAGAGAGTTAAGCTTTTCTAACTTTTTACCAACAGCATCTGTTTCATTTGATCTTTTAAGCTCTTTTGTTTCGGCTGCCATAGTTTCCATAATTTTAGGAAGGCCCGTAAGACTGGTTAGCCTACTTTGAAGAGCACCAATTTCTGACGTAAGGCCTGAAGATTTAGAGACTAGCTCCATAATCTCTTTGGTCATTACACCTTTTTTACCAGATGAGGTCTCTTTGGAACGAGCTTCTTGCAGCTCTTGCTGGGCCTTAGTATTTTCTGCTAAGGCTTTCTTAAGCTCTTCTAGTTGATCACCTATTAAATCAGCCATTTACGTCTCTCTCATCAGCTACGATTTTGATTCTTAATTCTTTGGTTTTCATCTTCAATGTACTGTTGTAACATCATAATATAGATCTCCCTTTCCCAAGGAAGCATATTATCTAATTCTGTTAATGAGTACTTGTGGTGCTGCATTAATGCAAAATTAGTTTTATAATGATTTTCCAATGATTCATGAGAAAGACTTACTAGAAAAAATTCTGTAGGCCTTCAATATCCATATCATTGGGTATCTTACAACTTTGACAGTTAAAAGATACTTTATGTTTAAGCTTAGGCATATCGTCAAAGAATGACGTAAGCTTTTTAAATTGATCCGATGTAAGGGAATCAACAAACTCGAGTAAAGATTCTTCTGTTTCGTTCTCTGCTGGATATACGTTCTCAGCATCGTAGATAGATTCAATAGAAGAGATAACAGCTGACATTGCTGAGTCTGTTTCATCATTCTTTTGAAGCTGTCTATACAAACCTTTGACAGTTGGATACTTAACTACTATACCTACTGTATCTGTAAGCTCAATCTTAGCTGAAGGTTTAATCTCTCCTAGTACTTCAACTTCGTTTAAATTTACTTCTACCTGGCTTGTCTTAGAGCACTCCGAGCATTTAATTCCTAGTGTAGATGTTTCCCCTACTGACTTAGAACGAAGCTTAAGGAAGATGTACTCCAGATCGAAGATAGTAAGATTATCAACCTTTACTTTACCTTCTGTACATCCTGCAATTGTATCTCTTAATGCTGATATCATTTGAGCCTGATCTTTCGTCTCAAATGCCATCATTAGAATCTTTTCTTCTTTAACCAAGTATGGTCGATATTCTATCAACTCTTTGGTACTCGGTATTTCTAAACTATACTTAGCTGATACCAGCTTAGGTAATGCCATAATATTCTCCAATAATTATATAACTTACACGTTAACCAGATAAACCTTTAATAGTCGAGGATGCTCTAGAAAGAACAGTTTGTGAAGCTTGAGTAGCTGCTTCATTTACAGTTCCTCCTAGACCAGTCCCGAATATATTTGTAACTTTCCCCGATATCTGTGAAATAACAGATCCTAGGGATCCTTCATAAGGCGTTGTTATAGATGCAGCGTTACCGAGTATCTTATCTCGGATTTGGCTAGTTAATGAATTAAGTACTGCCGACATTTCGCCAGCTAATTCTGATTTTAAACCTGCTAAGAGCGTCTCAGCTTGATCGCCTAGATCTCCAAAGGGAGAGAAGGGAAGCGAAGGCATAAGAGGATTAGGGAAAGACAATGCGTTTTTAAGCTCAGCGAGAGATGATGCGAGTGTAAAGTACGTAGTATTACTCTTAAAATTATCATATGTCATAGTAACAGTAAAACGCATAACTTGACTTTCTGATGTGTTAGACAATTCCATAGCAGAAAAGGAGATAGGGAATGCTTTCTCTAGTTGTACTTTATGAACCATTTTACCGTCAAGTGATAATATCGTTATAGTCATATCAGATGCATACTGAGACTTATAATAGATCTTACCATCTTCATCGTTTATAACGTGCTTCATCCACCTTTCAAATAGATTCTTAATATAAAAATCATTTGTTACTAGGAATGTAAGCGTTATATCATCATTAATAAACGTATATGGTGTTTTAGTAGAATGCTTAGTAGTTACATGCTCATTAGTAGATATAGCACGACCCGGTAATGATGCAGACTCGCATATAGCGTTAACAAGGAACATATCAGGATTAATAGATGCTGGTCCATTAAATGTCACAGCAAACAAATTAGGACGAGCTAGACCACCTCTTTCTGATATCCTTGAAGCTAAATCTTGTACTGGGGAATCAAAAATCATTGTTATACCTTCTGCCTTGAGTCTTTCCAGACTGTTCTTTTGCCTGATTTTCTAAATTGCTCTGTTGGTAAAAACACTGCTATTTCCCATTCAGTGGCTTGTACCATAGCTGCTGATCCTTCTACATGCTTATATAAATATCTTTTAAAGCAAGGAGCATACCATTTTAATTTAGATACGCTTTTAAGAAGATTATAGTTTAATTTAAACTTGGTCGATTCGTCGTATCTTTTATTGTTTGTTATATCCATTAGACCATCAAGCATCTTAGCACGAAGAGGTGGTGGAAGATAATGGAGGTTTAGTCCATAGAATCCACCAGGTGCTGCTTCTACCATAACAACTAAAGGGAAAGCATCATAGTAAGGTAATGTCTCTCGATTCTTAGGATCGTAGAAGTACATATACATAGAGCCAGAACGCAATCGATTACGCTCAACCAGATTAGGATCTTTTAATAGTCCACGTCTGCTTAAGCTAGATATTGTTTTAAGCTTATCCTGAAACCATGCTCGCGATGAATCCGTGCGAGGTGTGATCCCAGCCTTAAATGCTTGTGCTTGGTACTTGTCGAATAGAGAATCTGCCATAATACTATTTATGCTATTTTGTTTACATTCCTATGAATATATGATATAATAAGAGAGTCTTCTCTGGAGGGATATGATACTATCCAGTCAGTAGTTTAATCCCTAAGGACTTTAAGGTTTCTTCAGTCCATATCTCAAAATGATATCCACGGTCACTGGCATACTTAGTGGCAGCCTTCCATTTAGATTCATTCTTAATATATGTCATGACCTCAGAGATATACTTTTTAGTTTGTCGTGAAGGCTTCTTAGGTGGGGAGCATTGAGATTTAGGTTTAATTTCTACAAGGACTGTACGACCATCTGCAAATTTTACTTTTAAATCAATAAAGTATCTGTGAGGTTTATTATCGGTCTTACAGACATATGGTACTACTACTTCTTCTGAGGACCAACCAATAACTGCATCTTGGTCTTCACACCAGCGAAAAGCTTGCCGCTCCCACAAAGAACGGTATGTAACTTTCGAAGGATCCCCCAAATACTTTTGGGGTTTCTTTATTTTGTATTTGCCCTTATAAGTCTTTGACATAAACACCATAAATAGATTAAGTACATTCCATTTATTTATAAGGTCACGATATGGCTCGAGAATACATATACCCATCTCATTTGGCTGGATCTAATGCGCCTTTCATGAGAATAACAGCTAATCGTTATAAGTACGGCGGAAGTGGTGCACCACAAGGTCACGTGACTCTATATCATCCTCCAGGCGTTTCCTTCTCCGATGGTGCTGGTTACGGCACTATGGATATGGGTCCAATCGGATCTCAGCTTATGGCTGGTATTCAAAGTGGTAAGTCTGCTACAGATATTGCAAAAGAAGCTAACACCAAAATAAACGGTAAAGATTCAAACGCTGATCTTCGATCGATGATGAGTTTAAAAATAGCAAAGGATTCTGGTATAGGTAATATAGTTCCAGGAGTTGAGAACCTTTCAGATATGTATGGTATGTCTAAAGGCGTTGCTACTAATCCAAATACTGTTGTAGCATTTCAGAATATGACCCTTCGCTCATTTAACTTTATCTTCTCGCTTGTAGCAGAAGATCCAAGCGAGTCACAAGAGATTCGTAAGATTCAAGAATTCTTTCGTTCTGAGATGTACCCAGAACAAGGAGCGGGTTCGTATCTACTTACATATCCGTCTACATTTTCTATTAAATTCTATACACAAGATGGTAGAGAGAATCCATACTATCCTAAGATATATGAATGTAATTTAACTAACCTACAAACTAACTTCAATGAAGGTGCCAATATGCATTTTGAAGGTGGTGCACCTATATCAGTAAACGTATCACTCACCTTCCAAGAAACTAAAGTTCTTACTAAATCAGATATTGGTAAGGAGGTATAATGTTAAACTTTTTTAAAAGCTTTCCTTTAGTCCAATACCGGTTTAATGAAGACTCAGAAGAAAAGAATATTATTATTGATATCAATCGTAATATTCGTGCTTATATATCCGAAATGGATAACGCAAATGCTTATTTGTATTATGAAGTAAATGATGGTTCAAGACCTGATCAGGTATCAATGGAACTATATGGTACTCCTGCATACTATTGGACATTTTTTGTAGTTAATGATAGGCTTTCTAATGGTTTACACGAATGGCCTAAATCATCACAAGAATTAACTAACTTTGTTGATGAGACATATTCGCGTACTGCTATTACTCTAGAGAGTAAGGCTGGCATATCAACAACCTCACATCACCTATATAAATATCCACTAATAATAGGTGAGACTATTAGAGGTATTACTTCTGGCGCAACTGGTACTTTAGCCGAGGTGAATTACACCACAAATAGTCTTGTTCTTGATGACGTTGTTGGTACATTTGTTAATGAGAATTTTGTTACTACTCAATCTTTCTTAGCCTTTAGTGTAGGAACTTCTTTTAAACATATAGTTGCTAAAGAAAAAGATTCGGCTCATCATTATATAGATTCACAGGGAAGGACTGTGGATCGTTTAAACTTTAATGCCTCTGATTCTATGCTTCCTGTAACTAACTTCGAGCACGAAGTAAACATTAATGATGAAAAAACCTATATAAGGGTTATAAATCCATCAGCAATAGATAGCTTTGCCACACGCTATCGTAAGCTTATTAATTCGTAAGAGTAGAATATGCCACTCGAAAAAGGTTTACATCCTACTGATCAGACTGCTGTATCTCCTGATTCTTTTAGGTTAACAGTAACGATTGAAGGAGCTAACGGTAAAGAAAGAGACATATCTCAGCTCGTTACTTCAATGACAGTATATGAATCTATCTTTCAGCAAGCTCTTATTGCTGAGTTTAATATAGCAGACGGCGTATCATTATTTGAGGATTTAAACATATCAGGTAATGAAAAAATAATATCTGTTGTACGTAAGCAAAACGACAAGAGCTCACCACCAATTGACATTCAGAATGATTGGCATATTCTTGATATACCTATATACGGTAAGCCTAAGCCAGATATTGCTACATATCGTATACGCTGTGTAACTTCATTTGGATTAGTATCTAAGTTTAGACGCATATCCTCCTCCTTATCAGGTACATCAATCGATATTATTGAAGAGCTATATAGACAAACTGGAATAACAATCGATAAAAAGGAAACCCAAAGCCTAGGAACAATGAAGTTTATCCCGCCTAAGCTAACATACTCCGATGCTATAGAGAATATACTGCAGAAGAGCATGACACCCAATGGTTCACCACTCTTTGCATATCAGGTATTCCACGACTCGGCATTTGTTTTAAACTCCTATAACAAAATGATCACCTCTGATATATTAGATAACTACGTGCAGGGATACTTCTATACGCAGGAGTCACAGTCTGATGGATCGTTTGAAGAAAAGAGATTACGCATACTTGAATCATCTTCTAATATAGGATTCTCCCCATATAAATCTATGAAGAACGGATCATATG
>Ga0255779_1003198_pt1 | contig 16596 bp, 14 predicted proteins | sample 011ome_21_FD_179977 | JGI IMG/M metagenome (GOLD analysis project Ga0255779, IMG submission 179977) | Coastal salt marsh microbial communities from the Groves Creek Marsh, Skidaway Island, Georgia - 011508AT metaG (version 2) | ecosystem: Environmental > Aquatic > Marine > Intertidal zone > Salt...
ACAAGACTTAGATGATGCAAGCAGCACTAGTTTTCGTGGAGACTTACTTATTGATTTAGATGAGAACTCAAGCTTACGATTCTTTGGGCAATTTTTTGAGGTTGATAGAAATGGGTCAGCCATGAGGGGTATTGATGACCCAACTCCAAACATCAGAAAGTTATCTCAAGATACTCTGTCAAAACATGAGCTAACATCCTCAGTTTTTGCTGCAATTTATGAATCTGACTTAGGGTTTGCATCTCTCAAAGCTATGGCTAGTATTCAAGAGGATGATATTTTAGTTGTTCGAGATAATGATAGACATAACTATGGCGACTTTGTTAAATCTATTCCAGGGTTACCTCCAGTTCAACAGGTTTGTATAGAAATTTTTCCTCAACCTGACGAGTGTAAATATGCGCGCTATCAAAGAGCTGAATTCAACCCTGAAACCTCTATTGTGGATACAACTACGTTTGAAATTAATTTAATCTCCAATGAGCCCATTCTCAACGGAAAACTTGATTGGACAATAGGTGCTTTTTATATGGAGCATGAAATTGAAAATACTATCCGCGGCTATAGAGATAATGACTTAACTGGCCAATTAAGATATTTATGTGGAGAATCATTTGCCAATTCAGCATATTGTTATACACATGATTATGGAATTCCAGGAAGGTTTGATGTTTTTGGAGCCGATTGGGATTTTGTTACTGATGCCCTTCCCACAAGAGAATCATATTCATTTTATGGGCAAGGAACGTACAGTGTCAGCGATGATTTTCGTCTAGTTGCTGGTATGAGATATTCAAAAGATACATTTGAAACCAATGTGACTAACTTTTTTAATGTAGAGACCTTTACTGAAAAGGGCACATCAGATGAAACTACTGGAAAGATAACCGGTGAATTAGACTTATCTAATTCAGCAATGGCATACCTGTCCTTTGCAAGAGGTTTCAAGCCTGGTGGTAGCAATTTAACTTTTGGTTTTACAGAGGCTGAAGATGCTGCTGCTGGAAGACCCATAGCACCAGCTCTAGTTTTTCCTACTTTTGAAGCTGAGACGGTCGATTCAATTGAGTTTGGTTTAAAAACCGACTTAATGGATGGAAGGGCGCGTGCAAATATTGCAGTTTTCTCATATACATATGAAAACCTTCAATTCCAGGCCACCGACCCAGATCCATATAGAGGTGGGGTAGCAAATATTCCTGAATCAGAAATGTCAGGGCTTGAGGTTGAGTTTAAAGGATTATTAACTGATTCATTGGTCCTAGACATGAATTTATCATTCCTTGATTCTGAGGTTACTTCAGATTACATGGTCCTAGATAATGTTGATGCATATCAGTATTTCTTTGGTCAAGAGGATCTTCGATATGGTTTAAGAGAAAATGTTAAGGGTAACGAGTTAGCAAAAAGCCCAGAGTTTTCGGCTGACATTAGTCTCACTTATGAAACTGCTCTTGCTTCTGGAAGTATGTTTACTGGGATAATACAGTACATTCAAAGAGGTGACTTTCAACAAAGAGTCTCTAATAACTCTATTGTTGATGCCATTGATTCATATGATTTATTAAATCTCACTGCTAGCATTGATTTTGTGGGAGATAAGTGGGGGCTTGACTTCAAGATTCTTAATGCGACTGATGAAGATGGGGTCAATTCCAGTATGACTGATGTCTTCGGTGTAGCTGCAACTGGATTAGAACTTATTCCGCCTCGTCAATTTATGGTGAGATTAAGCATGAGCTATTAATTTGGCAATTAATAAATAATGGATAAATTATTTATACATTCAGAGGAGCTGCTGAAGGATTCATTTAATCTTGCCTGGCAAGTTTATGAAAGTGGTTACCGCCCGAACTATATTATTGGCGTTTGGAGAGGTGGAGCTCCAATTGGTATAGCTGTTCAGGAGTTTTTAGATGTCCTTGGAGTGCCCTCAGACCATATTGCAATTCGCACCTCTCATTACAAAGGAATAGATGAGAGAGATAGTCAGGTTCAAGTTTATGGCCTTAACTATGTTATAAAGCAGGTTGAATCAGAAGATTCACTTCTGATTGTAGATGATGTTCATGATACGGGTATATCTATTCAAAAAATAATTTTAGACCTTCAAATTGCTTGTAAAAAAAATACACCTGAAATTAAAGTAGCCACCCCATACTTCAAACCAATGAAAAATAAGACAGATAGAAAGCCTGATTTTTATCTTCACGAAACTGAAAAATGGCTAGTTTTTCCTCATGAGCTTGAGGGCTTATCCATGAATGAAATTATTGAGTTCAAGCCTGAGCTTTCCGATCTTGCTGAAAAAATTAAACCATTTATCACCTAAGAAAGATTTTATACAGTTTCCTCTATAATACTAATTAACTAATTAACTAATTAACTAATTAACTAATTCAGTAATTCACTATGATCAATTCTGGCAATCTCTCATTGGATAAAAAAAATATTGATACGGTTTTGGTCCTAGATTTTGGTTCTCAATACACTCAGCTCATTGCAAGAAGAATTAGAGAGTTAAATGTGTTTTCGATAATACTTCCTTGGGATGTTTCAACTGAAAAAATTAGATCCGTTAATCCTAAGGGAGTAATTTTATCTGGAGGCCCAGAATCTGTTACAGTATTTAATACTCCAAGAATCCCTGAAATTATTTTTGAATTAGATGTGCCTGTTCTGGGTATTTGTTACGGGATGCAAACTCTTGCAGAGCAATTTGGGGGGCAAGTGTCTTCCTCAAAAAATAAAGAATTTGGCCATGCTCAAATTGTTTTAGAGAAACCATCTTTGCTCTTTGATGGCTTTAGCTCTGGCTCTTCAGTTGATGTGTGGATGAGTCATGGAGATCATGTATCAACTCTACCAGATGAATTTAATTTAATTGCCTCAACTAAATCAGCTCCGATAGCTGTCATGGAGCATGCCCAAAAACCTATTTACGCATTGCAGTTCCACCCTGAGGTCACCCATACCAAACATGGAAATACTGTATTGGAAAATTTTACATTAAAGATATGCAAATGCGCAGCCCAATGGAAGATGGAAAATCTTATTGGGCAAAGGGTAGATGAGATTAGAAAAAAGGTTGGAGATCAAAAGGTATTACTTGGCTTATCAGGAGGAGTAGATTCATCTGTTACAGCAATGCTTTTGGATCAAGCGATCGGAAAAAATTTAATTTGTGTTTTTGTTGATAATGGATTGCTCCGAAAAAATGAAGCTGATGATGTAGAAAATTTATTCAAAGAAAGGATGAATTTAAATTTATTAGTCGTTGATGCAAAGAAAGTTTTTTATAGACATCTTAAAGGCGTCTCAGATCCAGAACAGAAACGAAAAATTATTGGTAGAACTTTTATTGACATCTTTGATAATGAGGCTGCTAAATTAAAAGATGAGATTAATTTTTTAGCACAGGGCACAATTTATCCTGATGTAATTGAATCTTCTGAGTCAGAATCTAAAGAGGCCAGGGTGATTAAATCTCATCATAATGTTGGAGGTCTTCCTGATGATATGAAGATGGAATTAGTGGAACCTTTACGTGATTTGTTTAAGGATGAGGTCAGGAACATGGGATCCGAGCTTGGTCTACCATTGGAAATGTTAAATCGGCATCCATTCCCAGGTCCAGGACTAGGAGTAAGAATTCTGGGAGAGATTTCTCAAGAAAAAGTTTTAATTCTTCAAAATGCTGATGCCATCTTCATTGAAGAATTAATTAAGGCAGACTTATACGATCAAGTAAGCCAAGCCTTTTGTGCATTTCTTCCAATTAAATCAGTTGGAGTGGTTGGCGATGAGAGGAGATATGCTCATGTGATAGCGATTAGAGCAGTTGAGACAGTAGATTTTATGACCGCTACTTGGGCGAGGCTTCCATATGATTTCTTGGCGCATGTCTCAAATCGAATTGTGAATGAATTAGAGGGAGTTAGCAGGGTGGTTTATGACATTTCTAGTAAGCCACCAGCTACCATTGAGTGGGAGTAGTAGTCAGCAATAAAACCCTTATGTTGACTGGCTTTTGCTACTTTTTAAACTCTTCTGAAACACGCATTCCTTCGTTAGTTTTGTAAACAAACTTGTAAACTAAGACTATTACTCTGTTTCGTAATAGTATTCCTTCGTTGTCCTTTCCTATGTATCTAGTATATCCATTATCAGGTGTGATAAAATAATATTGGATCAAAAAGTTGCTAAAGCAAATATAAAAGCAGTTAAGAAAGGTACGTTTGGAGTAGGGAATTAGCAGTTCTAATCTTTACAAAAAATGGAATGCTTACTTAATTTTGTATGTAAATATTAAGAGAGAGCTGAAAAAATGATTGATGATAAGAATAACGAATGCACTAACGCTCTTAGCTTAAAGAAGCAAATCGTATTAGCAAAGAGTTTGGCTCTGCAGCTTGTATACTTAAATGCTTGCTCACTAAAATAAGGAAGAAAAGTGTTTAAAAAAACAGAGAACAATGAGATTTCTAGCAGAACTTTAGTTGAAGATCAAAACATTTCATCGCTCAAAGATTTCCACTTGAGTCACATCGATAAGTGGGGTGTGAACTGGAATCAATACTCAATTTTAACCTTACAAAGACAATCGATAAGTCGTGTTATTTACTATGATAACTTGTATAAGAAGATCATTGGAGTGCCTGGTTGCATTCTTGAATTTGGTTCGCTTTGGGGCTCGACACTCGCACAACTAATATCTTTGCGTGGAATGTATGAACCTTATAACTATTCTCGACACATTTATGGTTTTGATACTTTTGAGGGATTCGTAAATACAAGCAAAGATAAGGATGGCTCTCATTTATCTGACGGTGACTATGGTGTTTACGAAGGCTATGAAAACCAACTTGAAGAGATTTTGCGTCTTCACGAAGCAAACTGCCCACTATCTCACATAAATAAATTCTCTCTAATAAAAGGAGATGCTTCTCTTACCTCAAAAAAATGGCTGAAAGATAACCCGCACGCTATCATAGCTATGGCAATTTTCGACATGGATATATATCAGCCCACAAAAGATGCGCTTGAAGCAATTAAGCCAAGACTAACTAAAGGAAGTATTCTTGTATTTGATGAGCTTAACTGTGCACCATTCCCTGGAGAAACCCAAGCACTCGACGAAGTTTTGGCGATTAATAAACTTAAGCTACAGCATTACCCTCATCAGCCTAATTGTGCGTGGGCAGTGTGGGGAGATTAGAGTTTCCAATTGGAATTAAATGCGACGTGATAACTTGCGTAAGTCGCTACAAGAACATTCAGAAAAGGCTCATTCAAGTCACTATTAAGTTTTTTATAAATAAAGGCACTTAACTTTTTTTATTTTGAACATTATTGTAAAGTTTTAATTCTGTTTCATGAAAAAACAAAAAATTAAATCTTCAAAAAATTCATATGGAAATGTTTTAATACTTAGTTCTGCTGCAAAAGTAAGTCTAATAGAAGCAGTAAGATCTGGAACATCTAAAATTAGTAAGGAAATTAAAATTATTGGTGGTGACCTGTCGTCAAATGTTGTAAGTGCATATTTTGTTGATGAGTTTTGGGAAATGCCGAGATTGGATGAGATAGATCTTGATGAGTTTGTTAATGAATGTATTCATAGAAAAATCACTGTAATAATTCCCTCAAGAGACGGGGAGCTTGAATTCTTTTCTAAAAATAAAGATTTTTTGTTAAGTAAAGGTATCTATGTAATGGTATCTAGCAAAGATGTAATTAATAAATGTATAGATAAATTAGAATTTTCAAAACAAGAAAATCTATCAATTATTCCTTCATCTAAAACTATAAAAGAAATTAAATCAGAAAAATTTGTAGTTAAAGAAAGGTTTGGTGCCGGATCTCACTCTATAGGAATCAACCTTAGCTGCGAAGAGGCTATAACTCATTCAAAAAATCTTACTGATCCAATATATCAACCATTCATATCAGGAAAAGAATTAAGTGTTGATGCTTATATTGATAACAAAAAAAATATTAAAGGTATTGTTATGAGAGAAAGAGTGCTAGTTGTTAATGGTGAATCACAGATTACTAAAACTATCATCGATCAGCCCTTAGAGAATTCTTTTTTTAAAATTATTAATTCAATGAATTTATATGGACATATTATTTTGCAGGCCATAGTTGATGAAGAATCAAATATTCATGTAATTGAGTGCAATCCTAGATTTGGGGGCGCATCAGCAATTTCTATTAAATCTGGATTAGATAGCTTTTATTGGCTATACCTTGAGTCAAGAGGTGAAGATATCCAAAGACATAAATTTATGAAAATCAATAGAGAAATTAAACAAGTTAGATCTCATAGAGATACTTATTTATGATTTTAGTTTTTGATCTGGATGACACTTTGTACCCTGAAATAACATTTGTTAAATCTGGGCTGAAAGAAGTTAGTTTATTTTTAAATAGTAAATTCGGCATAGAAAAAGAATCGGCTTATTCACAAATGTATAAATATCTTCGAATGCATGGGAGAGGCAATGTTTTTAATAATATTCTTAAGACTCATAATATCTACACAAAGAAAAATTTAAACAAATGTATCTCAGTTTATAGAAAACATAACCCACAAATCAATCTCTACAATGATGCTAAGAAATGCATTAAAAGGTTTAAGAACTATAAAAAATATATAGTTACAGATGGAAATACTTTAGTTCAACGAAATAAAATAAAATCTTTAGATTTGCATGAAAGTTTTGAAAAGATTATTCCAACTTATCAATACGGAATTTCATTTAGCAAGCCTTCAGTAAATTGTTTTAAAATGATTCTTAGGTATGAAAATGCAAAGCCAGAAAACATGATATACATTGGTGATAATCCTTACAAAGATTTTGTTAATTTAAAAAAAATCGGTGTTAAAACCATACGCATTTTACGAGGTTCATTTAAAGATACCTTTTTAGATGATGCGTATGAGGCTCACTACTCTTTTAAAAATTTAAATGGCGTAACACAAAAAATGATAGAAGATATTTATGAAGATAGGTAATTATAAAATTAATAATCATTCGCCTGCATTTATTATTGCTGAACTTTCTGCAAATCATGGAGGGTCCTTAGAAACTGCTATTGAAACCATTAAAGCAGCTAAAAAAGCTGGCGCTGATTGTGTAAAATTTCAGACATATACAGCAGATACAATCACATTAGATCACAAGAGCGATTACTTTAAGATCACTCAAGGAACTATATGGGATGGTCAATATCTTTATGATTTATATAAAACTGCTTTTACACCATGGGAATGGCACGAAACGCTTTTTCAGACATGTGCTAATGAGGGCCTCATATCTTTTTCGTCACCATTTGATTTTACTGCAGTAGATTTTTTAGAGCAATTGAATGTTCCTGCATATAAAATTGCTTCTTTTGAAATAACCGATATACCTCTAATAGAATATACCGCCTCAAAAATGAAACCAATAATCATTTCAACTGGCATAGCTGAGATAAATGATATACAACTTGCAGTTGATGCATGTAGAAAGGTTGGTAACAATGAGATTGCATTATTAAAGTGTACTTCAAGCTATCCAGCACCAATGGAAGAAGCAAATCTAAGTATGATTTCAGATCTTGCTAAAAGATTTAATGTTGTTAGCGGTTTATCTGATCATACCATTGGGTCTATAGCTCCAATTACCTCAATTGCCCTTGGCGCAAAAATAATTGAGAAACACTTTATACTTGATAAATCTATTGGCGGTCCAGATGCTTCTTTCTCTATGGATCAAAAAGAGTTTAAAGATATGGTGGATGGTGTTAGAGCAGCAGAAAGCTCAATAGGATTAGTCGACTATACATTGACTGAAAAACAAAAAAACAGCCGTGAGCATTCTAGATCATTATTTGTGGTTGAAGACATAGAAATGGGTGAAATATTAACAAGCAAGAATATCAAATCTATTAGGCCTTGGAATGGACTACATCCAAAATATACAAAAGATATTATTGGAAAAAAGGCTGCAAAAAAATTATTAAAAGGAACTCCACTGGAGTTTTCTCATATAAGCTGATTGCCAATAAAATCAGTTGGTGTTGTTAGTGACGAGAGGAGATATGCTGAAGTTATAGCTCTATGAGCAGAAGAGACAGTAGATTTTATGACTGCAAGATGGGCGCATCTTACAAGAGTCTTAGCTATTAATTTTTTAGTAAATTAAAATGTTCAACGATTAGTTGATTACTATGAGGCTGCAGCAGATCTTGAATTTGGAAGACTTTTAACAGTTTACGTTAAATTAGCTTAAAAATTTACATGCTTTAATCCTTATATTTTTAATGAAAAATATCATACAAGCGGCCTATATTTCTTCGAGGAAATCTATGGGTGAACCTTATTTAAACTTATAAGATATTTGGGATACTTCTGCCCCAATCTGCTCTAGCAGCTCAATGAACTCTTTATCATTTGGAGGAACATTACAATAAAAGTTTGATGGAACCAAAGATGGCTTAGCAGGCATGGGAGTAATGTGTTGAATAACATGTTCTATTATTGCTTTATTACTTACTTCTTTCATATCTAAGAAGTTAATACCTATTGAATTTTCATTGGTAATATAAATTGATCCATATAGCCTCTTTTCTTTGTAAACTAAGAACCAAAATCTATAGGGATGATTATGGCAAAATTTTTCGTGATCTTCCCTTGATGGGGGATTGACATTGCTAATGTTATTTTTTTTATTATGAATTAAAAAAAATAAGTCATCGATATGGATATTGTTACCTTGCTCAAACTCTTCAAGATAAATCCTAGGACTTGAGCTTATTTCAATTTCTTTCTCCATAACTACTTAAATTAATTAATGTTATTATTACATGAGTTTAATCCTGTTAATGTTATTATTTCATAAGTTTAATCCTGAAATTATCTAATGCAATTTATTAAATCAATTTTAAGATTGTTGATTCCCTTTTACACAAACTTGATGTTTAAATCAGACAAGAGAATTTTTTGTCTTTTTTGCTGCCCTCAGTTAAACAAAATAATTAATACTAAATTAATCTTTATCCTATAAAATTTATTTATTAATGAAACGATTAGCAATAATTCCAGCAAGAGGAGGCTCAAAGAGAGTACCAAAGAAAAATATCAAGAAATTTTGTGGTAAACCTATGATTTCTTACCCTATAGATGCACTGAAGAGATCTGAATTATTTGATTCTATTCACGTTTCAACAGACTGTAATGAAATCGCTGAGTTAGTAATTAATTTAGGTTTAGATATCGATTTTCTTAGAGATCCGTCTCTTGCAGATGACTTCACACCAATCATGCCTGTGCTTGAATGGACTCTTATGCAATACAAAGCTAGGGAAATAATTTTTGATGAAGTTATTATGGTCATGCCTTGTACGCCATTTATTCAAAGCTCAGATTTCCTCGATGCTTATAAATTATTTAGCGCAGCAAATAAAAAGAGCCCAGTAATTAGTATATCTAGCTATCCTGTTCCCATTGAATGGGCCTTTAATCTTAAAATATCTGATAACTCCTTAACTCCAGTTAATCCAGGTATGTTTAAAATAAGATCACAAGATATACAAAAAAAATATCATGATGCAGGAGCATTTGTTCTTTATTCTTCAGAACATATTTTAAAAGCTAATCTTAGTAAACAAGATGAAAATTATATTGGATTTGTTCTTGATAAGATTAAAGCTATAGATATTGATGACCAGGATGATTGGGATTTTGCTGAATTAATTATGCAGTCTACTCTAAGAAAAAAATAAATTTAGAAGCATTTGAGTTTTATCATTATAAATTATGGAGAAAATAAATATCATTCCGATCCCTCCAAAATTTTCTAAAAATTTAAATATTACAATAATTGAATTAAAGGTTTAAAATCATACGATGGTAAAAAAATACTCAACTGGTCAAATTTTATATGAAAAGGCAAAAAAATTAATTCCAGGTGGAACTATGCTTTTATCAAAGCGTCCAGAAATGTTTTTACCGGATAATTGGCCATCTTATTATAGCAGGGCTAAAGGTTGTATAGTCTGGGATTTAGAGAATAGGCAATATACCGATATGATCATGGGGATAGGGCCAAACGCCCTAGGTTATGCTCATAAAGAAGTAGATCAAGCTGTCAGCAAAGCAATTTTAGGTGGAAATATGTCAACTCTCAATTGCCCTGAAGAGGTTCATCTGGCGGAGAAATTAATAGAGTTGCATCCATGGTCTGATATGGTCAGATTTGCAAGAACAGGCGGTGAGGCTAATGCCATTGCAATTAGGATTGCTAGGGCTGCGTCTCAAAAAGATAACGTTGCAATTTGCGGCTATCACGGATGGCACGACTGGTACCTATCTGTAAATATTGGAACAAATGGCCTAGATCAGCACCTTATCTCTGGATTGAATCCAGTAGGCGTTCCAAAAAATCTATCAGAGACAACTTTCCCTTTTCAGTACAATAACTTTGATCAATTAGTAAAACTTATTGATGAAAAAAATATAGGTGTCATAAAAATGGAGGTTCAAAGAAATGAAGCTCCAAGAGATAATTTTTTAGCAAAGGTTAGAGAGCTGGCTACTAAAAAAAATATTGTTTTAATTTTTGATGAGTGCTCCTCCGGCTTTAGAGAGACATTTGGAGGTCTGCACAAAAAATTTGGCATTAATCCTGATATGGCTATGTTTGGCAAGACTATTGGCAATGGCTATGCAGTGACTGCCGTTATTGGAACTAAGGATGTAATGGAACATGCCCAGCGTACTTTTATCAGCAGCACATTTTGGACCGAAAAAATTGGTTCAGTTGCTGCTCTTAAAACAATAGAGGTGATGGAGGATATTGAATCATGGAATATTCTTCCAGAATATGGAAGAAATATTAAAGATTCTATTGAAGATCTTGCTAGATATCATGATCTAAGAGTCAATTTTTTTGGCATAGATCCATTACTATCATTTGCTTTTGATAGCCCAAACAATCTTTTATACAAGACTTATATGACTCAAGAGATGCTAAAAAAAGGATTCCTTACTAGTAATATATTTTACGTATCCATTGAACAAACTCCCAAGATAGTAAGAAAGTTTTTGGAGGCCTTAGATCCCATTTTTAAAATATTAAAAGAATGTGAGGAAGGTTTGGATATCATTCCATTACTTGACGGACCCGTATGTCACAGTTCATTCGAGAGATTAAATTAATATGAATTCTTTTATTGTTTTTAGATCAGTTTAAATTGAATTGAATGTTCAATTTTATTATCAAGTATTAGAATTAAAGAACATATTTAAGTAAAGAGTATTTTTTGTTTAAAGAAAAATTTTCATGAAATATTTTTAATAACTCTTTTATAAAAACTAAACTTAGATAAGTTATATTTAATAAATGAAAGTAACAGACGCCGTTCTTGCAAGGTCTTCAACCAGAGCATTTTTGGATAAAGCAGTAGATGATGCACTTATAAGAAAAATTCTTACTTTAGCTGCTCGATCCCCTAGTGGAGGAAATCTACAACCTTGGAAAATTTATGTTATTAATGGGCCTAGTATGAAAACCTTTCTTGACTTCCAGTCGACTTGGTCAGAACCCGAAAGCCCAGCCTATGAAATCTATCCGCCTAACCTCAAAGAGCCTTACAGAACCTCAAGGCATGAGCTTGGAGAGCAAATGTATGAGTTGCTTGGAATAGCAAGAGATGATAAAAGTGCAAGATTAACTCAAGTGATGCAAAACTTTAAATTTTTTGGTGCGCCAGCGGCGATTTTTTGTTTTGTTGATATACAAATGGGTCCTCCACAATGGTCAGATTTAGGAATGTTTTTACAAACTTTTATGTTACTAGCAAAAGAAGCTGGATTAGATACTTGTGCTCAAGAGGCTTGGTCAATGAAGCATCATAGTGTTTCTAAATTTGTAAAAGCCGAAGAAAGCGATATATTATTTTGTGGAATGGCGATAGGTTATAGTGATGATAGTGCTATAATTAATTCCTTGAACTCCGAAAGAAGACCGCTTAATGAATGGGCCAAGTTTGTCTAAAATACTGTTAAATACTCAATTTTTTGGTAGTCAATCAGTCCATTAATTATTTCATGACCGAAGCTATGAATATGGCTGAGGTTGCATTTTTAAATAATGAAGTACCAGTTGGCGCCATTGTTGTCTATAAGGGAGAAATTATTGGCAGAGGATTCAATCAAGTTATAGCAAAAAATTCTATTTCTTCTCACGCAGAAATAAATGCAATAAATCAGGCAAGTCAATTTTTAAAAAATTATAGATTAAATGGCTGTGATATCTATGTGACGCTTGAGCCTTGTCATATGTGTGCAAAAGCAATAGTTGATGCAAGATTGAACCATTTATATTATGGTGCAAGTGAACCAAAAACAGGAGCAATTGAATCAATCGATCAATTTTTAGAGAGAGACGATATTAATCATGATGTAATTTTCAGTGGAGGGCATATGAAAGTTGAATGCTCCGAGCTGTTAAAAAAATTTTTTAAGTCTAAGAGAGCCATGAAAGCTTCTCAAAAAAATTTATTTTAATTCAAGCCATATCGGGCAATGATCGGATGGTTTCTCCATTGCTCTAGCCATATAATCTATTCCGGTATTAAGCATTGCATGCTCTAAATTTTCTGAAAGTAATATATGATCAATCCTAAGACCTCTTTTTGGATTATCATCAAACATTCTTGAGCGGTAATCAAACCAAGAATATATTGCATCCTCTTTAGGGTTTTGCTCTCTCCATGAGTCTATGAAACCTAAATTTTTGATCTTGTTCCACATTTCAATTTCTTCTGGCAGAAATGCAGTTTTGCCATCACGTAGCCATCTTTTTACATTTTGATCACCAATTCCGATATCTAAATCTGTTGGAGCAACATTAAAATCTCCCATAATAATAAGGTTCTCTTGTTTTTTTTTGAGTTTCTTTATGTGTTTTTCAAGATCATCATAAAATTTAATTTTTTTAGGAAATTTGGTTTCATGAGATCTATTCTCTCCTTGAGGAAAGTATCCATTCATGATTGTAATTTCTTTTCTTTTCCATTTAAAAGTAGCTTGAATAAATCTTTTTTGATCCTCTTTTGTATCTCCAGAAAAACCTTTTTGAACATTTAAAGGCTTTTTTTTGCTGAGCATGGCCACTCCATAGTGGCCTTTTTGGCCCCAAAATTCTGGATGGTATCCAATCTCTTTAATTTCCTCGATTGGAAACTCTGGATCATTTACTTTGGTCTCTTGAATTCCAATTACATCTGGGTCAATTGTATCTCTAAGGTGCTCTAGTTGATGGAGGCGAGCTCGAATACTATTAATGTTAAAGGATACAATTTTCATATTTTATGCAGCTTGAGATAAATATGTATTTTGATTAAACAATATATAGTCAGAAAGAATTTGTGCGCCTTCATTTAAAAGGTAGTCATCATCAATGTTTATCTCAAAATCTTTTTCATCGTCTGCAGTCTCCTTGGCATCATTATAATCTTGCATAGCCTTGTAAGAATCAAAAATTTCTAAATTCAGCAAAGCACGTCTTTTATTTTCAATATCTAAAGCCCATAATTGCCTTTCTTCTTTTTCGAGCCTTCTATTTGTTAAGTTCAGGGAGATAATCTCTTTATTTTTTTGGATTTCATATCTTTTCCTTATATCAAGGATATATTGCAAGTTAGGGCTCTGACTGAGTCTCATCAAATGTTTATCACTTAACTTGGAGATCAAAGAAGTCCCCATGGAAAATTTCTGGAAACGAATTGGTTTAATTGCATCCCATGGGAGTGCTGTATCATAAGAGCTCTCACCAATTTCTTCTATATCCCAGGTACTTGGTAAGGTTATATCTGGATGTACTCCCTTGCTTTGCATCCCAGCTCCAGTAATTCTATAAAACTTAGATTCAGTAATTTTTATTTGCCCCGAGCTTAAATCATCTAGTTTTTGGACTGTGCCTTTTCCAAATGTTTTTTGTCCAATTATTATCCCTCTTTGATAATCCTGAATAGCTCCTGCAAAAATTTCTGAAGCAGAGGCAGAATATCTATCTACCATAACAGCCATTGGCTTTTTCCAGATTTGCTTAGCTCTGGCATCTCCCCATGGTCTTACACTGCCATTACTTGCTTTTACTTGCAGTGTTGCTCCAGAAGCTATAAATAATCCAGTTAGTTTATTTGCTTCAAACAAAGAACCTCCAGAGTTTCCTCTTAAATCAACCAATACAGCATCCACATTTTGATCATTAAATTTTTTAAGAATTTTTTCTACATCTTTTGAGCTGCTTCGAAAATTTGGATCTCTGTTTTGCCATGCTTTGAAATCTATATAAAAAGTTGGCAAATCAATTATGCCAATTTTTATTGTTTGTAAATTTCTATCCATTTCAATTACTCTAGATTTTGCCGCTTGTTCTTCCAGCTTTACCTCTTCACGTGTAATGGTTACAAATTTCCTCTCACTATAATCCTCCGTTTTTCCTGGAATGAGCTCCAACTTAACTTTAGTGCCTGCTTTGCCTCGAATTAGCTGAACAACCTCATCTATCCTCCATCCGACAACATCAGTTGGAGCTGAGTACATTTCTTCAACTTGAGATATCTTTACTATTTTATCGTCTGGATTAATTTTCCCAGTTTTTTCAGCTGGACCTCCAGGCACAACACTTACTATGGTCGGATAATCATCCTCTGTTGTAAGAAGCGCTCCAATTCCCTCGAGCTTTAGACTCATCGTCATTTCAAAATCCTCAGCTGACTTGGGAGAGAAGTATGAGGAATGCGGATCAAAATAAGTTGTCAAATTATTCATAGCAATTGAGAAGACATCCTCCTCATTTCTTTGAGAGATTCTTCGAAGTCTGCTTGTATATCTTTTTTTAATAGTTTCTGTTGCTTCGTCTAATTCCTTTTCAGCCAGCATAGACGTTAAAACATCATTTTTAGCTATTTTTCGCCAAACTTTTTGTAGCTCTAATTTGCTCTTTTGCCATTTTTTTTGATCATCATCAATGATGATGATTTCGTCTTTTGTAAAATCAAAATCCTGTTTAGCGACCTCTTTAAGTTGATAATTTGTTGCCTCAATTAATCGGTTAAAGTAAAGATTTATAAATGAAAATTTAGTCTTTAAATCTATTGAGCAAAGGAAAGACTTTGAATATTTTTTTTGATATTCAAGCGGATTATCAAACTTAGAAAATTTTCTTTTATATGAGTTGATTTCATTTTCTGTGAAGTATATTTTCTGGGAATCCAACTGATCTAATAAAGCATTAAATATTTCAGAATTAATGAAACCCAAGTCCTTGTCATTGAAGAAATGTTCATTCGTCATCTTATTGTATATTTCCTGACACAGCTCTTGTTTTTCAGCTGATGCAGGTATATTGATTTTTGCCTCAATGCTAATACTAAGCAACAGTATTGCTATTAAGCTCAAAGCTTTTTTCTGTCTATGCAAGATAATTAATTTACAATATTTATTAATGATGAATGCTAACTATATAGAATTTTACTTTGACTGTTCAAGTCCCTGGACATATTTAGCATTTAGTGAAATTTTATCATTATCTCAAAGACATAGCCTAGAAATAGAGTGGAAGCCAATACTCGTTGGAGGAATTTTTAATGCAGTTAATCAAGATGTATATGATTTTAGAAAAAAGCCCAATCCTTTGAAACTCAAATATTCAAATGATGATCTTAATTTATGGTCGAAGGTTAGAAGAGTTAGCATTAGCTTTCCAGAAGTATTTCCAGTTAATTCCGTCAAGGCAATGAGAGGTTGTTTATTTGCCAACACAGAAAGTCAATTAGTTGAGTTTGCAAGCAATGTATTCCAGGCCTACTGGATTGAAGGTAAAGATATCAGTCAGGAAGACTTATTGGTCGATATTGCCAAGAATTCAAACTTAAATAGTAAGAAATTTAAAAAATATATAGCCTCACAAGAGGCTAAAGATTTACTAATTCAGAATACTGATGAGTTAATTGAGCGTGGAGGTTTTGGTTCCCCAACCTTTTTCTATAAAGAAAAAATGTTTTTTGGGAATGACCGATTGCATCTCCTTGAAGAAGCAATTACAAGAAATCTAATTTAAATCTAATATTAAGCATTGGACTGACATGCTTTGAGAGTTAATTAGATTTAAAATAGGTTTATCTCAGAGATTTCTGCTCCTTGTATATCAATCGCTAATAAAATTAGCCAGTCTTTCATAGGCTTCAATAAAGTCTTCTTTAAATTCTTGTACGACATCACTTGCTGAAATTGTTTGGTTCATCAATCCCACGCCTTGACCAACCCAGTAAGTCGAGAGTTCTTTTGCGCCTTCATGACCCCTTTCTGCTAACTGATTAACTTTTGCTAAAGCTGGTTCCGCTACCATGGGTTGCAGTGGCAATGGTAGTGGCTCAGGAGCTCCTTTTGCTTCCCAAGCTTTTGTCCATTCAGAAACCAACTGTCTAGAGTGCTTGCCTGTTCTGCTTCTTGATCTAATAGTTTGACTTGAAGTTGCAGCCACCATTTTCTCTTTAATCACAAGTGGAACCTCAGATTCAGCAGTTGTTAACCAA
>Ga0255779_1003199_pt1 | contig 16591 bp, 6 predicted proteins | sample 011ome_21_FD_179977 | JGI IMG/M metagenome (GOLD analysis project Ga0255779, IMG submission 179977) | Coastal salt marsh microbial communities from the Groves Creek Marsh, Skidaway Island, Georgia - 011508AT metaG (version 2) | ecosystem: Environmental > Aquatic > Marine > Intertidal zone > Salt...
CGTTGGTATGATATCTGCGACAAATATGGTCTCTATGTGATGGATGAAGCACTGGAGACTAGTGACTTTTTTATTAAGCGCGAGGGACTTCCTGGCAGTGATACCCGTTGGTTGGGAGCCTGCGTTGATCGAGTTGCGGCGATGGTCGAGCGGGCGAAGAATCACCCTTCCATTATTTTTTGGTCGCTGGGCAATGAGTCTGGGATTGGTCGAAATCTGATGATTATGGGGGACGTGGTTCGACGTATCGACCCGACGCGGCCCATTTCGTATGATGGTCGTGAGACCGTTGAAATGCAGCAGAAGGATTGGTTCGATATGAACAGCTCGATGTATCCGTCGATTGATTATCTGAAGCATCACTGGGGCCAGCCGCGCGACGGCAAACCTTATATCATGATCGAGTTCGCGCATGCCATGGGCAATGCACTCGGTAATTATGATGTGTATTGGGATCTGATTGAAGAAACGCCACACTTTGTGGGTGGCTACATCTGGGATTGGGTAGCACAGACAGTTTGGATGGATGGGCAGGATGGCACGAAGCGCTGGTCGCACGGCACTGACTTTAAGCGCGGTGCCGCGCATGAAGGCGAGTCGAAGCATGCGGCCTCTGATGGCGGCGTGTATTGCCTAATCTTTTCGGATCGCAGTATCCAGCCTGAGATGCACGAAGTGAAGAAGGTGCAGCAGTATATCGGCTTTAAGCTATTGTCGGCCGCCAATGCAGAGGTGGAGCTGGAGAATAAATACAATTTTACGAATTTGAACCAGTTTGTAGGTTCATGGGAATTGTTGCGTAATGGCGAGGTCGTGAACTCTGCGGCGTTCGCGCCGATCGATGTGGAACCAGGTGATACCGCAGCGGGGCAACTTCCTGTGGGGACGCTCGACCCAGGTGCGGAATATTTGCTGAATATCAGTTACAAACTGGCCTCGGACACGCTTTGGGCCGAGGCTGGCCACGAGGTGGCCTGTGAGCAATTCATACTACAAAAAGCCACGCCACAAGTGAGTGAAGGGCAAGGGGCAGTTCAACTCTCCGATGGGGCATCCGAACTGGTCGTTACCGGAGGGGCGCTTTCAGTGCGTTTCAACAAAGCGACGGGCCTGATGACTTCGCTTCAGGTCGAAGGCCAGGAATGCCTTGCTCCGCAGTCCAACATTAAAGGCATTGATTTGAATCTCTATCGAGCGCCAATCAGTAACGACCGTTGGTTCCGTGGGCCGTGGATGCATAAACGCATTTATGCGCCGGAACAATCGTTGTTAAGCTTTGATGCTTCCAAGGAAGCGGATGGATCGGCTAGGGTTCGTGTGAGCAAACAAAATGTCCATATGAACGGACGGGTCGACTATCAACTCGAATACCGGATCTACGGCAATGGAGTGATTCGTGTTCATTGCGCGATGACTCCGGAAGGTTTTGAGGACTTCGAAACGCTGCCGCGCGTTGGTCTCAAGCTAGCACTCGATCCATCTTTTGAAACCGTGCAATGGTATGGGCGTGGACCGCATGAAAACTATCCAGACCGCAAGACGTCTGCTTTCTTGGGTAACTATACTACAACAGTCACCGATATGTTTGTGCCGTATTTGAATCCACAGCATAATGGAGCACGGAGTGATGTGTCGCATGTGAGTTTGAGCAAGCCCGATGGCAGCGGCCCTGTCTTTGCGGTAGAGTCTTCTGAGCCTTTCCTGTTCACGGCACTGCATTTCGACGAGTTGGACTATAGCCGCTATATCCGCCCTGGATTTCTGAAGCCACGTGAGGAAACCATTTTGTATCTGGATCATCGGATGCTCGGGCTCGGCAACGCCAGCTGCGGGCCGAAGCCACTGCCGGAATATATGCTGCCGGTTCAGCCGTATCAGTTCGATCTGACGTTGCGGGTTGAATGAGTGCGCTCACGCTTTACTAAAAGTGAAATGAATATGACGAAAATAATGCCGATGTTATTGTCGCTGCTGGCGCTCGCAAGTTGTCAGTCCGTCGCTCAGAATAGTCACTCGGAACCACTGCCCCTTTTGACCCCTCCGAATCAAACCGAGTTAGTGAATGATGAGTCGACGAAAAATGATGCGAAAGGCTCGTTTGTCGCTGACGGATTTTCCGGCTCGGCGCTGGCGGATCGCTGGATTGAGTGTGATTTGAAGTGGTTCAAGCCGGACGATATTCAGGGAAGCGTAGATGCCTACTTTGAACGCACTGTGCCGTTATACCGAAGTGCAACGGGCATTACGGGTATTACTCTTAATCTGGGTTGGATGATCTCGTCGACGACTTGCTGGACGGGTGACTTGGATGAGCCGCTGGCGATCTCCGGTAACAAGAAAATCAACTATCCTGAGTTGACCGGTCGGGCATTGCAAACGCTCGTCTCAACATTGAAAGACTGCGCCGGCAAGTATGGCGTTTCCAATTTCCAGGTGGCGATCTGGTATTATGGCGGAAACACCGTCTACGGTTTCGGGGAAAACGAATGGCTTAAGCGGCATCCGGAATCCTATTACACGTTGGGGGAAGCCAGCCAACGCCACATGCATATGGCGCAGGTGAATTTTCTGGCTCAGCTAACAGAGGATTCCAGAAGGTATGCGACCTATCCTGATGGTATTCCTGCCAACACCCTTTTCGGTGATTTCTTTGCCCGCCAGATCGCAAGCTTTTCAGCTGCAATGGGACTGGATGCAATCGTGATCCGTGACTTGATGTTCGGCAATGTATTCTGGGGACTGGATATAACGCCCCGAGGGTTTTGGGAAAGGGAACGCTACGAGAGTTTCAAGGCCTTTCTGCGCGAGCTCAAAAAACAGCGTCCGGATTTAACATGCATCGGATACAGTACGGGCGGGTATGGCGGCATCGGAGAATTCCGCACGCAATCCGTGGATATCGAGGAACTGGCGAAAGCCGGCCTGCTTGACGTTTATATCTCGCAATCCTGGGGGGTGGCTTGGTCGGATTATTGGTCCGTCTTGAACCGTAAGGCCGGACAATTCTGTCTGTCCGCCTATCCGCAGCAACAGGCCTATACCGCATCGTTCCAGGCGCAGCTGGCCAAGACCGGCTGCAAGTTCTACGTGCTGGGTGAGCTGAGCGGCGCGCTTGAATACATGACGTTGTCCTTAACCCGTGCCCGATTCAACAACCGGATGCAGCAATGGATGTATATGAATACGTTCAATGCCGACAAGACCGGTCGCCTGCATGCACCGCAGGGACTTTATCTGTCCTTTGCCGACAATGTTTGGCGTAACGGCTATCCCGATACGCTCCTTACCGAACAGCAGGTGGGCTTTGCACAGGATTTCATCGATAATGCTGTCTCCGTGGCGCGTAGCGCAGAAAAGGCATACGGGGCAAGGTTGTTCTACAACCGGGACGCCTTAGACTGGATGGTCCGGAACGATGACAAAGGCGACTATGGCGAGATTGCGGATCATGCTCTCTCCGGGCTGACGCAGTATGGCATCCCCTTTTGTTCCGGTGCCCGAATCGAGGATTTCAGTATGAAATCAGCCGGGGACTTCCCGGTCTTGGCCACGCCGTTCCGCCTGAATCCGGAAACGAAAGCTGCGATTAAGGCATATGCCGAACAAGGCGGCCCGATGTTGATCATCGGCAAGGAAAAGGCAATCGATCCGGCTTTGCGTAATCTGCCCAATACAATTTACTGGAACGACGCGGTTTTAGAGAAGGACGTGGATATCAGAAAATTTGAACCTGTGGCCATGCAAATGACGCAAATGGCCAGGGAGAAAGGATTGTCCTATCTCGAAAAAGGGCCGTATGCCCTGTGGCAGATCTGGCAAAGCGATGGAACGCCGCACATGCAGATTGGCAACTTTATCCGTGACCTGAATAAGGCACAACCAGTCAACTACACCGTGAAGGTTTCCCGTAAGCAGCTGGGACTGGGATCCGGCGCCTATCACCTGCAGGATGTCAACAGTGCGGAAAAAATTGGCGCAGATGAATCTGATTCCGAGTATCTGACCTTCCGCGTCTTCGTCCCGCCGTTTAATTCGTTTATCTGCCGGATCGAAGCCGGCGAAGCGCCCCCGGCTCCGGAAATCGTGAATGATGACGATGCCCGTATTATCTATCGCGGCCAGTGGACGCAGAAACAGGCAAAAGTCAGCCTCAACGGCGATGCGCATGCTTCCGAGAACGCTTCTGCTTCTGTGGAGTTTACCTTTACCGGAACCGGAGTCAGGCTGTTGGGTCCAAAAGGGCCGGGTCAAGGCATCATGAAGATCTATCTTGATGACAAACCGATCGCTGAAATCAACCAGTACGATTCAGGCAAGCGTCCCGACGATCTGGATCCGCGTAAACTTGGAAGCCACGGATCAAAGATTCTTCCCGAGGTATCCAAATGGTTGATTCCTGAAAAGCAGGTGTTGTTCGAAAATACCGGCCTTCCGAAAGGGAAGCATACCATCAGGCTTGAGGTGACCGGCAGGAAAGATCCTGCTTCCTCCGGTGCGACGATCCTGCTGGATGCGATCGAGGTCATCTGTGCCGGTTGCAGCAGCATCGGCGCAAACGCAAAGACAACGCCGTTTGTCATCAGTAACGGAGTTGCTTTTGAAGCGCCGGAGCATTATCCATCCTTCTCTTGGGAGAAGGTGCCGGTCTATATGATGTTCGCCGATGGTAGTCGCCTGCTGAAAGATTCCGAAGTCGAGAAAATCGCCTCCGAAACGGATTTTATCTGCATCGAAAAGGACCACGGGCTCGAGCCTCTTGGGGATGCGGTATTGGGCTTGGAGCATGAGAATCAGGCGTTCAAGCAGGTAAAGCCGGGCATCAAGGTGCTGGGCTATCTAAACGGGGCGCTCACCTATCCGTTCACCCGTTACACTCAAATGTTGACGGCAGGGAAGGTCGATCAGCATCCGGAGATCAAGGCCTATTTAATGACCGACCCGAAGACGGGCGAGTTGGTTAAGACGCGTGGCTTATATGGATACAACGTGCTTAATCCCGACATGCGTGCCTGGTGGTCCGACGCGGCCGCCGATATGGTGCGCGTGGGCAACGCGGATGGCATTTTTATTGATCAAATGCATGGCTTCGCGTGGCTGCACCCTGCGGATAAGAACCAAGCCGTTATTGACGGAGTGGGCGATATGATGGCGCAACTGAAGGCGAAGATCGGTCCGGAAAAAATTTTGTTGGCCAACAATGGTGCGCATATTGACAAGGTATTTGAGGTTGCGGACGCCTTTATGTTTGAGCATTACAAGCGCTCGTCGACACATACCAAAGAGAAGTTGCTGCAGGATTGGCAATTAATGGAAAAAATCGCGGATGCGGGGAAGATCTGCATCTATCGATTCGGGGCATCTGCGGATGGCGGCTTGCCACTAGAAGCGATCCAGGAAGGGCAGAGTCGACCCCGTCTCACGGATGATGTATATGCCGAGTGGGCGAAGGAACAGTTGGAGTTTTATTTGTCGCTCTACTTGATTGGTGCGCAGCCGTATTCCTATTTCCAGTGGAACTGGACCTGGACCCTGATGAGCGGGCCGCTGGAACACTATCCGGAACTTCACAAGCCGCTGGGTAAACCGCTCGGCAAATACAGTCGCGTACATCCAGATGGCTGGGAGTTCACCCGCGAGTTCGAGCATGCCAGCGTCTGGGTCGACACCGACAAATGGGTCGCCAAAATCGAGTGGAAGTAAAACACTCCAGATGGAACGCGCAGCGGTACCATTCTCTATTCGCGGCCTAATCGACGTGCTCTAGCACGGCCGCATCTTGGCGATTATCTGGGACGAAAGCGGCGAAAAATCTGGCATAGGGCAGGGGTTTCGTGTTCTTATTAATGGTGAAGGTGTGGCGCACTCCAAAAGGCTTGCGCGGCTGGTCGGAACAATGGGCAGAGAACAAACAAAATGAATCGAATAAGAATGTTGATGATGTCCGCCGTGTTGGCGGTCTTGCCGGAAACGAACGCTGCCGCGCCAGTAAATATAATTTATTTTAACGCTGATGACCTTGGCATCATGGATGTGGGGTTTATGGGGCGGAAGGAGTACAACACTCCAAATCTGGATCGACTGGCGGCCGAAGGCATGGTTTTCACCGAGGCCTATGCACCAGCCGCGAATTGTGCCCCGAGCCGAGCGGCCTGCATGAGCGGGCAGTATGCGGCCAGGCACGGGGTCTATACCGTGGGTTCGTCCGAGCGTGGTAAGGCTTCCGACCGCAAATTAATCCCGGTAAAAAACACCCAGCATCTACCCGAGGAGAACGTCACGATGGCCGAGGCGCTGAAGGCCGGCGGCTATAAGACTATCCATCTAGGTAAGTGGCACCTTGGAGTTGACCCGAAGGACCAAGGCTTTGACGTCAATATCGGCGGCGGTGCAACCGGCGGTCCGAGCGGTGGCGGATATTTTTCGCCCTTCGAAAGCGGGCCGATGAAGCCGTTCAGCGCTCAATACCCAAAAGGAACACATCGCTGCGACATCTTTGCGGATCATGCCATACAATTCATGCAGGCTAACACCCGTTCGAATAGATCTGGGCAGATACAGCAGCCGTTTTTTATGTATATGGCTTATTACGCGGTACATGCTGGGTTGCAGGCGGTGCCAGACATGGTGAAGAAGTATCAGAACACTCCAGGCATCAACCCAGCGTATGCATCTATGATCGAAAAAATGGATGAAAGCATCGGGAAGATCGTTAGCGAACTCGACCGGCTCGGTCTCAAAGAAAACACCTTGATTCTATTTACCTCTGACAACGGGGGCTTAAGACATATCTCGAAACAGGATCCGTATCGTTCCGGAAAAGGCTCTTACTTTGAAGGCGGCATTCGCGAACCGCTGCTGGTGCGCTGGCCGGGAACGGTCAAGGCGAACACAACCTGTAGTGTGCCAGTCATAGGGATCGACTTTTATCCCACTTTCCTTGAAGCCGCGGGGCTGGACGTGCCAGCCGGAAAGGTACTGGACGGCGTCAGCCTGATGCCGTTGCTGACGCAGACCGACTCGATTAAAAAGCGCGCACTGTTCTGGCATTTTCCGATCTACCTACAGAAATATGCCGGCGTTGGGGACGATGCGCACGACCCGCTCTTCCGCACTCGACCCGGCTCTGCCATGCGACTGGGCAAATGGAAACTGCATGAGTATTTCGAAGACGGACGCTTGGAACTGTATGATATTAGCATGGATGCCGGTGAGCGCAGAAACCTTGCTGAGGAGATGCCCGATCAGGCGAAGGCGCTGCAGCAGAAACTATCGACTTGGCGTGAAGAGATTGATGCGCCGGTGCCGACTCGGCCAAACCCGAAGTATCAGTCAAATGCTGCAATTTCGACGGGTAAGCCTTCGCCTCCTTCGGTGGCGAAGAAGAACAGTATTTCCAATTTAACCAGCAGCCCCAATGTGATCTATATTCTGGCGGATGATCTCGGTATGGGTGATCTCGGCTGCTACGGGCAGCAAAAGCTCAAGACGCCCAATATTGACCGCCTTGCCAACGAGGGGATGTTGTTCACCGATCATTATTCCGGTAACACAGTTTGTTCGCCGTCCCGCGCGGTACTGATGACGGGGCAACATCCAGGCCGCGTGCATTGCCGTGGCAATGGTGGCGAGGCCTCTGCGGCTCTGGACCCCGATATGACGACGCTGCCGCGCCTGTTTAAGAATGCCGGTTACGCGACTGGAGCTTACGGCAAGTGGGGCCTTGGGCAGACCTGCGACGAGGGAGCGGTGAACCCCATGACGCATGGCTTTGATCATTTTACCGGTTGGAAAAATCAGGGCGTCGCGCATACGTATTACCCCACCAGTATTGTGCGCGACGGCGTGGAAGTCCCGCTGCCTGAGGGCACCTACATTCACGATTTGATCATGGACGATGCCTTCGATTTTATTCAACAAAACGCGAAATCCGACACGCCGTTCTTCTGCTACATTCCCACCGCGATTCCGCATGCGGCGATGCACGCGCCACCAGAGCTGCATGAGAAGTGGCGCAAGGTCTATCCGCAGTTTGATAAGCGGATTGCTAAATACGGCGCGCCGAAGGGGGAGCCCTGTCCGCCAGTCACCAATCCGATCGCCGGCTTTGCGGGTATGATGGAAAATTTTGACAACCAGATCGGCGCATTGCTGAACTTGCTTGCAGAGATGGGGGTGGATGACAATACGATCATTCTGTTTTCCAGTGATAACGGCGCGCATAAAGAAGGCGGGCATAATCCAGAGTTTTGGGATTCAAACGGGCCGTTGCGCGGGCTGAAGCGTGATCTTTACGAGGGCGGTATTCGCGTGCCGTTGATGGCCCGCTGGCCCGGGCAGATTGCAGCCGGCAGCCGCAGTGATCACCTGAGCGCTTTCTGGGATCTTCTGCCGACCATGGCCGAGTTGACTGGGCAGCCCGTGCCGGAGCAATCCGATGGGATCTCTATCCTGCCGACACTGCTCGGCAAAGAGCAGCAGCCCAAGCACGAATATCTCTACCACGAATTTATACTGGCTCGTCACAAGGATTATACCGCGCGCTCTTTACGTCAGGGCGACTGGAAGGCTGTGCAGATCAGGGATTTGCAAACAAAGGGACTGCAAGCAATCGAACTGTATAATTTGAAGGATGACCTCGGCGAAAGCACCAACCTCGCGACTCAATTTCCGGAGCTGGTCTCGAAGCTCGAGAAATACATGGATGAGGCGCACACCCCGCTTACGAAAAATAAATAATTTAAAAAGGATGATTGAAATCAAGATGAATACACCACCGAAAGAAAACGCACGTCGTTGGATCGGCGCAGGGCTTTTCGCTGCGCTGGCGGTTAGCCTCGCAAGCTCCGTATTTGCCGACCAAAAACCCAACGTTATCGTCATTATGGCCGACGATCTCGGCTATGGTGATGTCGGCTGTTATGGCGCCAAACTGGAAAATGTGAAGACGCCGAATATCGACCGATTGGCCGAGCGGGGACTGCGTTTTACCGGTGGGTATTCATCGGCTTCGACCTGCACGCCGACCCGCTATTCGCTGCTGACCGGAACCTATGCGTTCCGTGGTGAAGGCACTAGTATCGCTGGGCCTAACTCGCCGTCTTTGATCCAGCCTGGAACTGTGACGCTGCCTGAGCTAATGCAAAAAGCTGGCTATCAGACCGCAGTGATTGGCAAGTGGCATCTCGGCCTCGGCGCCCCCGGCAAGGGGCCGCAGTGGAATGTTGATCTCAAGCCTGGTCCACTTGAAATTGGCTTCGATTACAGTTTCCTGTTGCCCACCACCAATGACCGTGTACCGCAGGTTTATGTCGAAAATCATCGTGTGCTGAACCTCGATCCGACGGATCCGCTTTGGGTCGGTCACCGTACTCCAGGGCCTGATCATAAAACCGGCATCAGCCATCGTGACGAGCTCAAGATGGACTGGAGCCACGGCCATAATAGTACCATCCATAACGGCATCAGTCGTATCGGATTCTACACTGGGGGGCATGCCGCGCGTTTTCGCGATGAGGATCTGGCGGACAAGTGGAATGAAAAGTCTGAGCAGTGGATTGCCGCCAATAAGGATCAGCCATTCTTTCTCTTTTTCGCCTCGCACGATATTCATGTGCCTCGTATGCCGCACGAGCGGTTCCATGGGAAATCCGGAATGGGGTTCCGTGGCGATGCGATTGTTCAGTTCGACTGGAGCGTCGGTGAATTAGTACGGATCCTCAAAGAGCAGGGCTTGGAGGAAAACACCCTGATTGTTTTCTGCTCCGATAACGGTCCCGTCTTGGACGACGGTTATAAGGATGGTGCCAAAGAAAACTTGGGCGACCATCAACCGGCCGGTGTGTACTCCGGCGGAAAGTACAAGATTATGGAAGGCGGCACCCGTACGCCGTTCATCACCTGCTGGCCGGGCACTATCAAGCCCGGCGTGTCGGATGAAGTGGTCAGCACCATTGATCTGGCGACCAGTCTCGCAACTTATCTTGGCGTCGAAATTCCAGTCGATGCCTGCCTCGACAGTATCAATGTGATGGGCGCATTACTCGGTCGGCAAGGTGCAACAGGTCGTGTTCAATTGATTCAACAAGACAATTGGGGTGCCTGTTTGGGGTACCGTGAGGGCAAGTGGAAGCTACAACGGCTGGCAAAATATGACCGTGATAGCAGCACGATCAGTGATGTTAGGTTCCAACTCTACAACCTCAATAACGATCCAGGGGAAAAGAAAAATGTCAGTCAACAGCACCCTGAAGTGTTTGAGCGGATGAAAGCGGGATTGCAGAAGCTACTGGATGATGGTCGCAGTAGGCACTAGATTTTTTCATGGGCGGAGCCAGTTAAATAAACACCAACAATATGAAAAGTAATCAAACAACCAAGCGACTCGGCATCGTCGCTGCAGTAGTCATCCTCGCGATCGTGCTACTCGCGTGGGTAAGTAGTGGATTTGTTCGAAGCAGCCCATCATCTGGCACCGCAGGCTCTAGCACAGCGGATTTTATTGACTACACCGTCAAGCCTGACCGCATTACCCGTGAGCCGGCAGGTAAGTTCATGGTGGAGCTAGAAGTGGTGAGCAAAGACGCTACCACATGGAAGAGCGTCGCTGTGGAAAATATCTCCATCACAGGACAAAGCTCGGCCACAGCAAAGCTCATTTCGGCCTTATCCGCCGAGCCCATTCCTGAACGCTTTGTATTGAAATTCGAAACGGATGCCATCGATAGCAATGGCGCAAAATCGCAGCTTCATTTTGACCTAGCTATTCAAGCGACCAAGCACATGGGCCTGAGTGGTGGCAGCAGCCGTAACAGTCACCATATCCCCCTCGAGCCCATGGAGCCCCTCGAGCCCTCCGCCGGAGAGTAAGTGACCTGCACGCGGCAATCACTTTGCCTCAATTTCGATCATGAAATTCCTCGCTGCCCTATTTCTCGCTTCACTCTTCACCTTTCACTCTTCCTTTGCACAAGCAAAGGAGCAGCCCAACGTCATCTACATTCTGGCGGATGACCTCGGCTACGGTGACCTCGGCTGTTACGGACAGAAAAAACTGAAAACCCCCAACATCGACCGCCTTGCTAAGGAGGGGATGCAGTTCACTGACCACTACTCTGGAAATACGGTCTGCTCACCATCCCGCGCGGTTTTGATGACGGGACAGCACCCTGGGCACGTGCACTGCAGGGGCAATGGCAATGAGCAATCGGCTGCCTTGGATCCGGACATGACCACCCTGCCACGCTTGTTTAAAAATGCCGGCTACGTCACAGGTGCCTATGGTAAATGGGGATTGGGCCAAACCTCTGACGAAGGAGCCGTGAACCCGATGACCCACGGCTTCGATCATTTTTCCGGCTGGAAAAACCAGGGCGTGGCTCACACCTATTATCCGACCAGTATCATTCGCGATGGTAAGGAAGTCCCGCTCAAGGAGGGAACATACATCCACGATCTGATCATGGACGATGCCTTCGCTTTCATTAAAGCAAACGCAAAATCCGAGAAGCCGTTTTTCTGTTATATTCCGACCGCGGTGCCGCATGCCGCCATGCACGCACCAGCAGAGCTACACGAAAAGTGGCGTAAGGTTTATCCGCAGTTTGACAAGGTTATTGCCAAGTATGGAGCACCCAAGGGAGAGCCCTGTCCACCTGTGCAGAACCCGGTCGCCGGCTTTGCAGGGATGATGGAAAATCTGGATCATCAGATCGGTCAGTTACTCGACATGCTGGTGGAGTTGGGCATAAATGACAACACCATCGTCATGTTCTCTAGTGATAATGGCGCTCATCACGCTGGGGGCCATAAGCCGGAATTCTGGGATTCCAACGGTCCGCTGCGCGGTCTCAAGCGTGACCTCTATGAAGGAGGCATCCGTGCCCCTTTTCTTGCGCGTTGGCCTGCTAAAATTGAGGCCGGTAGCCATAGTGATCACATCAGTGCTTTTTGGGATGTTCTCCCCACCATGGCCGAGTTGATCGGACAGCCCGTGCCAGAACAAAGCGACGGCCTTTCATTTCTCCCAGCAATGCTTGGGAAAGAAGCCCAACCCAAGCATGACTACCTTTACCATGAGTTCATCCGGGTGCGTAATAAGGAGTTCACCGCGCGCTCCCTGCGCATGGGAGACTGGAAGGCGGTGCAGTTACGCAATCAAAAAACACAGGAGTTAAACCCCATCGAACTTTACAACCTGAAAGACGACCTCGGTGAAACCACCAACCTCGCTGCGAATCAACCTGAGCTGGTCGCTAAAATAGAAGGCCTCATGGATCAAGCCCACACCCCCCGCGGGAAAGGTGCAGCAAAAAAGAAGGCCGCCGTATCACTCAAGCCCATGGAGGCAGCGGAGACGATTCAACCAAACATCCTCTGGATCGTCACCGAGGACATCGGCTGCGACATGGCGAGCTACGGCACCAAGGGCGTTCACACGCCTCATATCGATCAGCTTGCCGCGGAGGGAGCACTCTACACCCGGGCTTACACGACGGCCTCGATTTGCAGCCCGAGCCGATCCAGCTTCATGACCGGACTCTATCCGCATCAGGTGTTTTCCAAGAACATGCGGATCAGGGAGCCGCTGAAACAAAAAACCCTGCCCGAGGGTGTGGACATTTTTACCAAGTACCTACGTGATGCCGGTTATGCCATTGGATTTCCCGGCCACGGCAAAAAAGATTGGGGATTCCTCGATCCCAAAACCGATCCTTATGATACCACCGACTGGGATGCATTGACTCAGCAGCAGCCCTTTTTCTGCCAATACCAGTTTTATGACACCCACCGGGTGAACAAGAAAATCAACGGCGAGTTCTTTCCCTTTCTCCCCTGCCCGGAGCAGCCCGTTGATCGTGCCAAGATCGATCTGCACCCCTACACCCCGGAAACACCCGAGGCCCGTGAAGAACTCGGCGCTTATCTGGAGAATATCAACCTGCTGGATATCAAGATCGGCAAGTTGATTGCAGATTTAAAAGCCAAAGGACTCTATGAGAACACCATCATCGTCCTGATGGGAGACAACGGCCCTCCGATCTTTCGAGGCAAGGGCTTTCTCTACGAGCGCGGTATTCTCATGCCACTCATTGTACGTGTCCCTGAACAATTCAAGATGAACATCAAGCCCGGCACTCAAACTGACGAACTGGTTTCCGCTTTGGATATGGCTACAACCTTCATCGACCTGGCAGGTGGCAAGATCCCCGACTACATGCAAGGACGCATCTTTTTTGGGCCGAACAAACAGCCTGAACCCAAGCACCTGTTTGCCATGCGCGACCGCCATGATATGAATGTGGATCGCGTCCGCAGTGTGAGTTCAAAAACACACAAATACATCCGCAACTACGTGCACCCAATGACCTGTTTTGAAAACAGCCTGGGCAATGTCGCCGCGAGCAAGGCTGGCAAGAAGCTGTTTGATCAGGGCAAGCTCCCCGCGCACCAGAGCCCTTACTTCAAGGACAAGCCCGAGGAAGAACTCTACGACCTGAAAGCAGACCCCTTTGAGCTTAACAATCTGGCGAGCGACTCGGCTTATCAGGAGACCCTGGTCAATTTTCGGGCCGTTCTCGAGGATTGGGAAGAGCGCACTGGCGACGACGGCGAGTTCGAAGATCCGGCGGCGCTGGCGGAAATGGACCGCCTGTTCGAAGAAGCCAAGCAAGCAAGACGGAAGTAAATTCTCAGCACCGGAATCTAAAAAATGATCAAAAAACTCATCTGCTGGGCTAGTGCGCTTTCCATGGGCTTCACCCTTACCGTCAGTGCGGTCGAACAACCTAACATCGTCATTTTATTCGCCGATGACCTGGGCATCACCGACCTCGGGTGCTATGGCCGGGAACACGGCAATACCTATCACGAAACGTCCAACATCGACGCACTAGCTCGGCAGGGGATGCTGTTCACCGATGCGTACGCAGCCAGCCCAGTGTGCTCACCGACGCGCGCCAGCATTCTCACGGGGAAATATCCCGCACGCCTCCGGCTCACGGACTTCCTGCCGGGGCAGATACAGCCCCAATTTAAGAATGTCGTAACCGCGCCTCCGGAGCAGCAGTTCCTGCCGTCTGAAGAGATCACCTTTGGTCAGGCGCTGAAAGAGGGCGGCTACGCCACCTGGTTCTTCGGCAAATGGCATCTGGGGAAGGGGAGTCCGACCGACTTTGGCTTTGAGCAGGAATACGGCGCGCAGCAAAGCGAAGCCAATCGCTTCTATCCCTTCAAGAAAAAGCAAAAGAATGTTAGTGGGAAAGAGGGCGATACCATCACCGATGTATTCACGGCAAAGGCGGCTGAGCTCATCGGCATACAACGGCAACAATGGGACGGCGGCCATCAACAACCCTTCCTGATCTACATGTCGTACTACCTGGTGCACATGCCGATCATCGCTCGCGAGGAAGGCATTGCATACTTTGAAGCAAAGAAAAAAACGCAGTACTGGAATCGCGCAGAGTACGCGGCGATGCTCAAGATCCTCGATGACAATGTCGGGCGTTTAATGCAGGCTCTCAAAGACAACGGCTTTGTGGACAATACGGTGGTCGTCTTTTATTCCGACAACGGTGCACACAAATGCTCCTCTAACTATCCGTACAGAGGATACAAGGGTGGCGTCTACGAAGGAGGCATCAAAGAGCCGCTCATAGTGAAATGGCCCGGACACATCGCTGCGGGCTCAAAAAGCCCGGAACTAGTCAACACCCCCGATCTCTATCCCACCATGCTGCAGCTCGCCGGATTGCCTCTTAAGCCGGAACAGCACATGGATGGCCTAAGCTTCTATAACGCGCTCAAGGGTAAAGGGGTTGATGCGGACAAGGCGATATTCTGGCACCACCCGCACTACCGGGACGATGCTCCCAGCGTACCGGCCAGCGTGGTGCGCAAAGGCAACTATAAGCTTATCAGGCATTATGACAGCGGTTCGACGGAGCTGTTCAATCTCAAGGACGACACCTCCGAGACGCAAAATATAAGCCAATCGAATCCAGAGGTGACCAAAGAGTTGAATGCGCTGCTGGATGCCTGGCTCCATGATGTGGATGCCGTCGTCCCGCAGAAAAACCCCAACTGCGATCCGAAAAAAATCGAAGACCGAAATGTGGGGCGGCCCCGGCGATGTGGCCCGACGGAAAGCAAAGCTGTCCGGCAAAGCAAAGTGAATTTATAAAGCGGAGAAATAGATAAATGAAATTTAGAAACTGTAAAATAGCACTCGCGATCTTGATCGCCTCGATGACGAACGGCCTGCAGGCCTCATCGCTGGATCAACTGGATGGGGTCAAGCACCCCGACGTGTCACTGGATGGCACGTGGCACTTCCAACTGCCGGCGCCCAATGACTTCTGGAAAGAAGAGGGCGCGCTGACCGGCTGGAAAACCATGCCGGTGCCAGGCGACGTTTTCCGTGAAGGGCATGCTATCCAAGAAGACCTCCCCTTCGCATATAAGAAAAAAATTTCCATTCCGGCAGACTTCGCCGGCCAGCAGATTCGTCTGCGCTTTGAAGGCGCGCATGATTACACGCGCGTCTGGGTGAATGGGCAATTTATCCGGGAGCATCAGGGCGGCTGGACGCCTTGGGAATGCGATATCACCTCGGTCGTCAAGCCGGGGCAGGAGGCCTGGATCGCCCTCGAAATGACCGATCTTTCAAAGGACATCTCCTTCAACGGTAAACGCCTGCGCCCGATTGGCGGGCTGGTGCGCAGTGTGAGCCTGCAGGCCCGACCTCAGACCCACTTTGAGTTCCCGATCGTTTCCTCGCCCTTCTCGGAGGACGGGAAAACGGCACAGCTCACTGTCATTGGTCAGGTGGAAACCACTCATGCGGAAGGGCAGGCCCGCTTTAAACTGTTTGATCCCGCCGGAAAAGAAGTGCCTCTCTCACCGAATGTATGCGCACTGGATCAGAAGCAGGTCACCTTCACTGCCCCAGTCAACGCTCCGCAGACTTGGACCGCTGAGAAGCCCGTGCTGTATCGCCTTGAAGTTACCAGCACGGCTCCAGGCCAAGCGACCGCCACGTACTCCAAGCAGATCGGCTTCCGCGATATCCGCTTTGATGCAAAGAATAACATGCTCATCAACGGAAAAGTGGTGAAGCTTCGCGGAGCCAACCGCCACCTGGTCAATCCGCTCAAGGGCTTCGTTCCGGATGCGGAGATCAACGACCTGGATACTTCGCGCTTTAAAGAAGCCAACATGAATTTCGTGCGCACCTCGCATTACCCTCCGGGCATTGGCTTTGTCGAGCAGTGCGACCAGAAGGGCCTCTACGTGACGTTAGAAACCGCGGTGCTGGATTGCGGTAAAGCGAACCGCCCCTCCGTCGGTATGAATGACGATCCACAGTATCGGGATATGTTTATTAACCAGCTCCGCGAGACGATACTCAACTACGGCAGCCATCCCTCCGTCATCCTCTGGTCGATCTGTAATGAAAGTGTCTACGGCAGCAACTTTCAGGCTTCTTACGACTATGCGCATGAGCAGGACCCATCCCGTTCCGTCATCGCCTCCTATCAGGTGAAAAAGGATACGGAGCACGCGAGCTATGATGTGCTCAGTGATCATTACC
>Ga0255779_1003202_pt1 | contig 16580 bp, 10 predicted proteins | sample 011ome_21_FD_179977 | JGI IMG/M metagenome (GOLD analysis project Ga0255779, IMG submission 179977) | Coastal salt marsh microbial communities from the Groves Creek Marsh, Skidaway Island, Georgia - 011508AT metaG (version 2) | ecosystem: Environmental > Aquatic > Marine > Intertidal zone > Salt...
TTGGCCCTCTCTGTGCGAGGGGGCCGAAAGCCGCGGGGTTTGACCGCAAGAACTCGGGTGGGGCAACTTTGGTCACAAAGTGGTGTTCCCTCTTGGGTTTCTTTGCGTTCTGTCGTATGGCCCCGTTTCGACCCGTGTCTGCGATTCGCTCGTGGGCGCGGTCACCTGTCCGAGACGGAGGGTGGGCGCATGCCCGTAAATCCTTCCTGAGATGGGAAACGAGTTTCGGATTTCCGCAAGGCTACCGCGCCTTCGGGCGGTCTGGCTCGGGCCCCTCACTTGGACCCGAAGAGGTAGGGAAACCTGCCAAACTTGAGCCGGGGGGTGACCCCCTAATTGGAGTAGAACTGTGGATAGAGCCCAGAAAGAGAGAGTGGTCGAGGAACTCGGCCAAATCTTTGAAAGCTCTGGCGTTGTCGTGGTGTCTCACTACGCGGGCCTCACGGTTGCTGAGATGCAAGACCTGCGCGCGAAAATGCGCGAAGCTGGTGGGTCTGTACGCGTCGCCAAGAACAGGCTCGCCAAGATCGCCCTTCAAGGAACGCCTGCCGAAGGCATTGCTGACCTGATGACGGGTATGACTGTGTTGTCCTATTCCGAGGATCCTGTGGCTGCGGCCAAGGTTGCCGAGGACTACGCCAAGGCGAATGCTAAATTCGTTATCATTGGCGGTGCTATGGGCGGCACTGTGCTTGATCAAGCTGGCGTTAAAGCCGTTGCGTCCATGCCATCCCGTGAGGAGCTTATTGCTTCGATCGTGGGCTGCATTGGGGCACCTGCTTCCAACATCGCTGGCGCAATTGGCGTACCTGCTTCGAATATTGCGAGCATCCTTTCGACCATCGAAGAGAAGGCCGAAGCCGCATAATGCAACCTTGAGACCCGTTATGTTTGGCTATGCCGCATGACGTTGGATCACAAATTTAGATACGGAAACCGAAAAATGGCTGATATCAAAAAACTTGCCGAAGAGATCGTGGGCTTGACCCTTCTCGAAGCACAAGAACTGAAGAACTACCTCAAAGACGAATATGGCATCGAGCCTGCTGCAGGCGGCGCTGTCATGATGGCAGGCCCTGCTGCTGGTGGTGACGCCGGCGCAGCTGCTGAAGAGAAAACCGAATTTGACGTTATCCTGAAATCTGCTGGCGGCAATAAAATTGCTGTCATCAAAGAAGTTCGCGGCATCACAGGTCTTGGCCTCGTTGAAGCGAAGAACCTCGTTGAAGCAGGTGGCAAGGCCGTCAAAGAAGGCGTTGCAAAAGCAGAAGCAGACGACATCAAAGCCAAGCTCGAAGCAGCTGGCGCAGAAGTCGAACTCAAGTAATCATGGAAGGAATGCGCGTGGCGCATTCCCCATGTTGCGATGTGGCTGGGCGGGTTTTTCCTGTCCAGCCATCCTCACCTAGATGAGGGCCTTGGTGGCCAAGACCTTCTTCTAGGTGTGGTGCAGGATCGGGAGCTTGCCGGTGGGACGGCAGGCATGAATGGATCCTCCATCCGCTTGTTTCAAAGCCCCCCGTGCCGTGGCCCCGACGGTGCGCGTGGAGCGAAAGAAACGAAAGGTGTATCAGAGCATGGCTCAGACCTACGCAGGCCAGAAGCGCATTCGCAAATTCTATGGCAAAATCCGTGAAGTATTGGAAATGCCGAACCTCATCGAGGTTCAGAAATCTTCCTATGACCTTTTCCTGAAATCAGGCGACCAAGACACGCCTTTGGATGGTGAAGGCATCAAGGGTGTTTTCCAGTCGGTTTTCCCGATCAAAGATTTCAACGAAACTTCGGTTTTAGAATTCGTTAAATACGAATTGGAAGCCCCGAAGTTTGATGTCGAGGAATGCCAAAGCCGCGATTTGACTTATGCTGCGCCGCTCAAGGTGACCTTGCGTTTGATCGTATTTGATGTTGACGAGGATACGGGCGCAAAATCCGTCAAAGACATCAAAGAGCAAGATGTGTTCATGGGCGATATGCCTTTGATGACGCCAAACGGCACGTTCATCGTGAACGGCACCGAGCGCGTGATCGTCAGCCAAATGCACCGTTCCCCTGGTGTGTTCTTCGACCATGACAAAGGCAAAACCCATTCTTCGGGCAAGCTTTTGTTTGCTTGCCGCATCATCCCTTATCGTGGCTCTTGGTTGGATTTCGAGTTTGACGCCAAGGACATCGTGTTTGCGCGCATTGACCGCCGCCGCAAATTGCCAGTGACCACGCTGCTTTATGCGCTTGGGTTGGATCAAGAAGGCATCATGGATGCCTATTATGACACTGTGATGTTCCGCTCTGTTAAGAACAAAGGTTGGGCAACCAAGTTCTTCCCCGAGCGCGTGCGCGGCACCCGTCCTACATTTGATCTTGTTGATGCAGCCACGGGCGAAGTCATCGCTGAAGCAGGCAAGAAGATCACCCCGCGCGCTGTGAAGCAGCTGATTGATGAGGGTAAAGTCTCCGAGCTGTTGGTGCCTTTCGATCACATCGTGGGCCGCTTTGTTGCGAAGGATATCATCAACGAAGAAACTGGCGCGATTTATGTCGAAGCTGGGGACGAGTTGACATGGGAAACCGACAAGGATGGCAATGTCACGGGCGGCACGCTGAAGGATCTGATGGATGCGGGCATCACCGACATCCCAGTTCTCGACATCGATAACATCAATGTTGGCGCCTATATCCGCAACACTATGGCGGTTGATAAGAACATGAACCGCGAAGGCGCGTTGATGGATATCTATCGGGTCATGCGCCCAGGCGAGCCACCAACCGTTGAAGCGGCAAGCGCCCTCTTTGACACGCTGTTCTTCGACAGCGAGCGCTATGATCTGTCTGCTGTTGGTCGCGTTAAGATGAACATGCGCCTCGATCTCGATGCGCCTGACACAACCCGCATTCTGCGCCGCGAAGATATCGTTGCCTGCATCAAAGCCTTGGTTGAACTGCGCGATGGCAAGGGCGACATTGACGATATTGACCATTTGGGCAACCGCCGCGTGCGTTCGGTGGGTGAATTGATGGAGAACCAGTATCGCGTGGGCCTGCTTCGTATGGAGCGCGCGATCAAGGAACGTATGTCCTCGGTCGAAATCGATACTGTGATGCCACAGGATCTGATCAACGCGAAACCCGCCGCTGCGGCTGTTCGCGAATTCTTTGGCTCAAGCCAGTTGTCTCAGTTCATGGACCAGACCAACCCACTGTCGGAAGTCACCCATAAGCGCCGCTTGTCGGCTCTTGGGCCTGGCGGTCTGACGCGCGAGCGCGCAGGGTTCGAGGTTCGTGACGTTCACCCAACCCATTACGGCCGTATGTGCCCGATTGAAACGCCAGAAGGGCCCAATATTGGTCTGATCAACTCGCTTGCGACCTTCGCGCGGGTGAACAAATACGGCTTCATCGAAACCCCATATCGCCGCGTTGTGGACACCAAAGTGACCGATGAGGTCGTCTACATGTCCGCGACCGAAGAAATGCGCCACACAGTTGCGCAGGCCAACGCGACCTTGGACGCAAGCGGCAAGTTCATCAATGATCTGGTGAACACCCGTCAATCGGGCGAATACACGCTTGCACCGCGCGATCAGGTTGACCTGATTGACGTATCGCCCAAGCAGTTGGTTTCGGTTGCTGCCTCGCTCATTCCATTCTTGGAAAACGATGACGCGAACCGCGCTTTGATGGGCTCGAACATGCAACGTCAGGCGGTTCCGCTGTTGCAAGCTGACTCGCCTTTCGTAGGCACAGGCATCGAAAGTGTTGTTGCACGCGATTCTGGTGCGGCGATCATGGCCAAACGTGGCGGGATCATCGACCAAGTGGATGCAGAACGTATCGTTGTGCGCGCCACCGAAGATCTGGAACTGGGCGATGCGGGCGTCGATATCTACCGCCTTCGTAAATTTCAGCGCTCAAACCAGAACACCTGCATCAACCAGCGCCCCTTGGTGAAAGTGGGCGATCGTGTTGGCAAAGGTGAAGTGATTGCCGATGGCCCTTCGACCGATATGGGCGAATTGGCCTTGGGTAAGAACGTGGTCGTGGCGTTTATGCCATGGAATGGCTACAACTACGAAGACTCGATCCTCATTTCCGAGCGCATCGTGCGTGATGACGTTTTCACCTCGATCCATATCGAGGAATTCGAAGTTGCTGCCCGTGACACCAAGCTTGGGCCTGAGGAAATCACCCGCGACATTCCAAACGTAGGGGAAGAAGCCCTTCGCAACCTCGATGAGGCGGGCATCGTCTATATCGGCGCCGAAGTTGGGCCCGGTGACATTCTTGTTGGCAAGATAACGCCAAAGGGTGAAAGCCCAATGACCCCAGAAGAAAAACTTCTGCGGGCGATCTTTGGCGAAAAAGCGTCTGATGTGCGTGATACATCTTTGCGCCTGCCACCCGGTGATTTCGGGACAGTCGTGGAAGTGCGCGTTTTCAACCGCCATGGTGTCGACAAGGACGAGCGCGCGCTGCAAATCGAGCGCGAGATTGTCGAGCGTCTGGCACGCGACCGTGATGACGAGTTAGCAATTCTTGAGCGCAACATCTATGCGCGTCTCAAGTCCATGCTGCTTGGCAAAACTGCGGTAAAAGGGCCAAAAGGCGTCAAAGCAGGGTCTGAGATCACGGAAGAGTTGCTTGAAACGCTCAGCCACGGCCAGTGGTGGCAGCTTGCTCTTGGTGATGAGAAAGACGCCGCTGAAGTAGAGGCGCTGAACCAACAGTTTGACGCACAAAAGCGCACCTTGGATCATCGTTTTGAGGATAAGGTCGAGAAAGTTCGCCGCGGCGATGACCTGCCTCCAGGCGTGATGAAAATGGTCAAAGTCTTTATTGCCGTGAAGCGCAAGCTTCAGCCAGGTGATAAGATGGCGGGCCGTCACGGCAACAAGGGTGTGATCTCGAAAGTGGTTCCGATGGAGGATATGCCTTTCCTTGCAGATGGCACCCCTGTCGATTTCGTTCTGAACCCTCTCGGCGTGCCTTCGCGTATGAACGTGGGTCAGATTTTGGAAACCCATATGGGTTGGGCCGCACGCGGTCTGGGTCTGAAGATTGACGAAGCCTTGGACGAATATCGCCGCTCTGGTGACATGACGCCTGTGCGCGATGCCCTCAAAATCGCTTATGGTGATGAGGTGTATGGCGAGGCCTTTGCCGATCTGGACGACACAGCATTGGTTGAGTCCGCTTCAACCGTGACCCGCGGTGTTCCGATTGCAACGCCTGTATTTGACGGTGCAAAAGAGGCCGATGTAAACGATGCGCTGACCCGCGCGGGTTTTGACACATCGGGCCAATCGGTTCTTTACGATGGCCGCTCGGGTGAGCAATTCGCCCGTCCCGTCACCGTGGGTGTGAAATACCTGCTGAAACTGCATCACCTCGTGGATGACAAAATCCACGCGCGCTCGACAGGGCCATACAGCCTTGTCACCCAACAGCCGCTCGGCGGTAAGGCGCAATTCGGTGGGCAGCGCTTTGGTGAGATGGAGGTCTGGGCCTTGGAGGCTTATGGCGCTGCATACACCTTGCAGGAAATGCTCACTGTTAAGTCGGATGACGTTGCAGGCCGCACCAAGGTCTATGAATCGATCGTCAAAGGCGAGGACAATTTCGAAGCAGGCGTGCCTGAATCGTTCAACGTTCTCGTCAAGGAAGTGCGTGGCCTCGGCCTCAACATGGAACTCCTGGATGCGGAGGATGAAGAGTAAGCGGTTGGCGGGGCCCGTCCCCGCCGCTGCCTGATCCCCCATCTCTCTGCCCGAATTCAAGGATTTGAAAATGAACCAGGAACTCACGAACAACCCGTTCAACCCGCTTGTCGCGCCAAAAGCGTTTGACGAGATCAAAGTCTCGCTTGCCAGCCCTGAGCGTATTCTCAGCTGGTCGTATGGCGAGATCAAAAAGCCTGAGACGATCAACTACCGCACCTTTAAGCCCGAGCGTGACGGCCTGTTCTGCGCACGTATCTTTGGGCCCGTAAAAGATTACGAATGTCTGTGCGGCAAATATAAGCGCATGAAGTATCGTGGCGTTGTCTGCGAAAAATGCGGCGTTGAGGTGACCTTGCAAAAGGTGCGCCGCGAACGCATGGGCCATATCGAATTGGCTGCACCTGTTGCGCATATTTGGTTCCTGAAATCGCTGCCATCCCGCATTGGCTTGATGCTGGATATGACGCTGCGTGATCTGGAGCGGATCCTGTATTTCGAAAACTATGTGGTGATTGAGCCAGGTTTGACCGATCTGAGCTATGGTCAGCTCTTGTCCGAAGAAGAATTCTTGGATGCGCAGGACGCCTATGGGTCTGATGCATTCCAAGCGAATATCGGCGCGGAAGCCATCCGCGAAATGCTTGCCAATATCGACCTTGAGGCTGAAGCAGCACAGTTGCGCGAAGACCTTAAGGAAGCCACTGGTGAGTTGAAGCCGAAGAAGATCATCAAGCGCCTCAAGATCGTTGAGAATTTCATCGAGTCTGGCAACCGCCCAGAATGGATGGTGCTGACAGTGATCCCCGTGATCCCACCAGAATTGCGTCCGCTTGTGCCGCTTGATGGTGGTCGTTTCGCGACATCGGATTTGAACGATCTTTATCGCCGCGTGATCAACCGCAACAACCGTCTGAAGCGTCTGATCGAATTGCGCGCACCTGACATCATCGTCCGCAACGAAAAGCGGATGTTGCAGGAATCTGTGGATGCGTTGTTTGACAATGGCCGCCGTGGTCGCGTGATCACAGGTGCCAATAAGCGCCCGCTGAAATCGCTGTCTGATATGCTCAAGGGCAAGCAGGGTCGTTTCCGTCAAAACCTTTTGGGTAAGCGGGTCGACTTCTCTGGCCGTTCGGTGATTGTGACGGGCCCAGAGTTGAAACTGCACCAGTGTGGCCTGCCAAAGAAAATGGCGTTGGAACTGTTCAAGCCGTTTATCTATTCGCGCCTTGAAGCCAAGGGCCTGTCTTCGACAGTCAAGCAAGCCAAGAAATTGGTTGAAAAAGAGCGGCCCGAAGTTTGGGATATCTTGGACGAAGTGATCCGCGAGCATCCCGTTCTTTTGAACCGCGCGCCGACCTTGCACCGCTTGGGCATTCAGGCATTCGAGCCTGTCTTGATTGAAGGTAAGGCTATTCAGCTGCACCCGTTGGTCTGTTCTGCGTTTAACGCAGACTTTGACGGCGACCAGATGGCCGTTCACGTTCCATTGAGCCTTGAAGCGCAGCTTGAAGCCCGCGTTTTGATGATGTCCACGAACAACGTTCTGTCGCCTGCAAACGGCGCACCGATCATTGTTCCGTCTCAGGACATGGTTTTGGGTCTCTACTATGTGACTATGGAACGCGAAGGCATGAAGGGTGAAGGCATGTCCTTCTCCTCCATCGAGGAGGTCGAGCACGCCCTGACCGCAGGTGAGGTGCATCTGCACGCCAAAGTGACCGCGCGCATCAAGCAAATTGATGACGAGGGCAACGAGGTTTATCAGCGGTTTGAAACCACGCCTGGCCGCTTGCGCATTGGCGCGCTTCTGCCGCTAAACGCAAAAGCGCCGTTTGAATTGGTGAACCGCTTGCTGCGCAAAAAAGAAGTGCAGCAGGTCATCGACACTGTCTATCGCTATTGCGGTCAAAAAGAGAGCGTCATTTTCTGTGACCAGATCATGAGCCTTGGTTTCCGTGAAGCGTTCCGTGCTGGTATCTCCTTCGGTAAGGACGACATGGTTGTTCCTGACACGAAATGGACGTTGGTTGATGAAACCCGCGACCAAGTGAAGGAATTCGAACAGCAATATATGGACGGTCTCATCACCCAAGGTGAGAAATACAACAAGGTGATTGATGCGTGGTCAAAGGCCAATGACAAGGTCACTGACGCGATGATGGCGACCATCTCGGCGAAGAAATTCGATGAGAATGGCGCAGAGTCCGAGCCAAACTCCGTTTACATGATGGCCCACTCGGGCGCGCGGGGTTCTGTGACGCAGATGAAGCAACTGGGTGGTATGCGCGGTCTGATGGCCAAACCATCGGGCGAGATCATCGAGACGCCAATCATCTCGAACTTTAAGGAAGGTCTGACCGTTCTTGAGTACTTCAACTCGACCCCCGGCGCCCGTAAGGGTCTGTCTGACACGGCGCTTAAAACGGCGAACTCGGGCTACTTGACCCGCCGTTTGGTGGACGTGGCGCAGGATTGTATCGTGCGTATGGTCGATTGCGGCACCGATGCCACAATCACCGCTGAAGCAGCGATCAATGATGGCGAGGTTGTCTCTTCATTGGCAGAGCGGATTTTGGGCCGCTCGGCTGGCGAAGACGTCATCGCACCTGCAACGGGCGAAGTGATCGTCTCCAAGGGTGAGCTGATTGACGAGCGCAAGGCAGATGCGGTGGAAGCCGCCGGTCTGGCATCGATCAAAATCCGTTCGCCTTTGACCTGTGAGGCGGAAGAGGGTGTTTGCGCCGTGTGCTATGGTCGTGACCTTGCACGCGGCACCCGTGTAAACGTGGGCGAAGCGGTCGGTATCATCGCGGCTCAGTCCATTGGTGAACCTGGCACGCAGCTGACGATGCGCACATTCCACATTGGTGGGGTTGCACAAGGTGGCCAGCAGAGTTTCCAAGAAGCTGGTCAAGAAGGCAAAATTGAGTATCGCAACGCCAACACGCTGAAGAACGCCGCAGGCGATGTGATCGTTGTTGGCCGCAATATGCAGATTGCTATCATAGATGATAACGGGGTCGAGCGCGCCGCGTTCAAACTGGGTTACGGCACCAAGGTGCATGTGGCCGAGGGCGCCAAAGTGTCTCGTGGCGACCGCTTGTTTGAGTGGGATCCATACACCCTTCCAATCATCGCCGAGAAATCAGGCACAGTGAAATATGTCGACCTCGTCAGCGGCATCGCAGTTCGCGATGAAACCGATGACGCGACTGGCATGACCCAGAAGATCGTGATGGATTGGCGCGCTGCGCCAAAGGGCAATGAACTTAAGCCCGAAATCCTGATTGTGGGTGCCGATGGCGAACCTGTGCGCAATGATCAAGGCAATCCTGTGACCTATCCGATGTCGGTGGACGCCATTCTTTCGGTGGAAGATGGCCAATCTGTCGAGGCGGGTGATGTTGTTGCCCGTATCCCGCGCGAAGGTGCAAAGACCAAGGACATTACCGGTGGTCTGCCGCGCGTTGCGGAATTGTTCGAAGCCCGCCGTCCAAAAGACCACGCCATCATCGCAGAAGTTGATGGTTATGTGCGCTTTGGCCGTGACTTCAAAAACAAGCGCCGCATCAGTGTTGTGCCTGTTGATGAGTCAATGGAGCCCGTGGAATACATGGTTCCAAAAGGCAAGCACATCCCCGTTGTCGAAGGTGATTTCGTTCAGAAGGGCGATTACATCATGGACGGCAACCCTGCACCGCATGATATTTTGCGGATCATGGGGATCGAGGCTTTGGCAGATTACCTCATTGACGAGGTGCAGGACGTCTATCGTCTGCAAGGTGTGAAGATCAACGATAAGCATATTGAAGTGATCGTGCGCCAGATGTTGCAGAAGATTGAAATCCTCGACTCAGGCGAGACAACGCTGCTGAAGGGTGAGCATGTCGACAAGGCGGAATTCGATGAGGAGAACGCCAAAGTCGAAGCCCGTGGTGGTCGTCTAGCGACAGGTGAGCCCGTGTTGCTTGGTATCACTAAGGCCAGCTTGCAGACTCGTAGCTTTATCTCTGCGGCGTCCTTTCAAGAGACAACCCGCGTTCTCACCGAGGCTTCGGTGCAGGGCAAGCGTGACAAGTTGGTTGGCCTCAAGGAAAACGTCATCGTGGGTCGCTTGATTCCTGCGGGCACAGGCGGCGCGACACAGCGCGTTCGCCGCATCGCAGCCGAGCGTGACAACAAGGTGATTGAGGCGGCCCGCGCTGAGGCAGAAGCCGCTGCAGCCCTTGCTGCACCAAGCGAAGCTGATCTGGCCGATGCCACTGCAGACGCTGCAAGCGAAGGCGAAGAGTAAGAGCGTCTTGCGCTATGCGCAGTAAGCTATTGAAGCGCCCCGTTGCGATCTCGCAATGGGGCGTTTCCTTTTTTATACCGCCTCTTTCCCGATGCGCGCCCATCTCGTAAGCTTGGGGTGCTAAACTGGGAATGAAAGCGGCATATGGCCAATGATTTATCCAATCAGATTGTGGGCGTCTGCCGTTTTTCCTATGCGGGCGAAGGTGGCTTTGCTTCGGCCACGATGGAGCAATGGGCGCTAGAGGCCATGCTCTATGATCCTGCGCGCATGAAGCAGCGATTTGTGTTGTTTGAACAAATCTGCCTCCCGTCCTTGGCCGCTCAAACGGATCAGGATTTCAAATTGATCGCTTTGATCGCGGATACGATGCCCTATCGGTGGCGGCGGCGTCTGAAGGATTTGATGGGCCCTTATCCCTTCCTGCAGGTTTGCACCATTGAGGCAGCGGGGCCTTTAAACTCCACCCGCCGCGCCTTTCGGCGTGGGTGGGATCGGCATTCGAAATTCATCACGGGGTTTCGCATTGATGACGATGATGCCGTGGCCTGTGACTATATCGCCAAGACCCGCGCGGTCGCAGATCAGTTGTTGAAACTGGGGTGGGCTGATGAAGACACACCTGCCGCTATCGCCTTTCATCGTGGCATTTATTGGAACATGAATTCCCAAGAAAAACCCTATTGGGAACTTTCGGAAATCGGCCCCTTGGGATTGGCCAGCGCGATGGTCACGCATAATGACAGTCTTGCCAATGTTTATCGGTGGAACCATCGCAAGATTGCGGCCAATGTGCGCACATGGTGCGATCCAAATGATGTGATGTTCGTGCGCACGCTGCATGGGGTGAATGACAGTGATCGGTCTATCCCCCCCACCGCCGAGTTGATGGAGATCACCAAAGCACAAACCCTGATGCGCGACCGCTTTGCGCTGCAACCGATCAAGACCCTTGCTGCGCTTGCACGATTGCGCGAAAGTGACCCCAATAGTGACGATGACTGAGCCTAGATTTCCGCTCAGACCACCAAGGAGCGCGGTTTTTGACACCCAATATCAAGGGCGCATTGCTGATGTCAGGCGCCATGGCCGCCTTTACGCTCAATGATACATTGGTGAAACTGGTTACCCAGACTGTGCCACTGTTTCAGATGATCTTTTTGCGGGGGGTTCTGACAGCCATTATGATGGTGGCCCTGCTTTGGTGGATGGGGCAGCTGCGCTTTCACATTCCACCTGTGGATCGCGGCAAGGTGATCGGCCGCATATTGGCCGAAATAGCCGCCATGATCACGTTTATGATTGCATTGATCCATATGCCTTTGGCCAATGTTGCCGCAATTCTGGCGGCTCTGCCGCTGAGTGTAACATTGGTTGCCTTTCTCGTGTTCCGCGAACCTGTGGGGTGGCGGCGGATGCTGGCCATTACGGTTGGTTTTGCGGGTGTCATGCTGATCGTAAAACCCGGGGGCGAGGGGTTCACCATCTACTCCATCTATGCGCTGATGACTGTGGGTTTCGTGACCATTCGTGATCTTCTGACCCGCCGCTTGTCACCCGAGGCCCCCTCGATGGGTGTGGCCTTTATCACGGCCATTGCAGTTGGCCTATCGGGTGGGGTTTTGTCCATCAGTGAAGATTGGCAACCGATCAACATGATTGAGGCGACCTATATCATTGGCGCTGCAATCTGCATTATTGGGGGCTATCTGTTTTCTATCATGACCATGCGCGTGGGTGAAATTGGCGTGGTCGCGCCGTTTCGCTATACAGCCCTTGTTTGGGCGCTGATTTTGGGGTTCTTCGTGTTTGGGGATTGGCCCGATCTTTTGACCTTACTTGGGGCGGCGATTGTCGTGGCCTCGGGCATTTTCACGCTACTGCGTGAACATCGCGTGGCGCGCCGTGCTGAACGGTTGGCGGCCTCGCTGACAGCAACCGCAGTGGCCGATGCCCCAATATCTGGCCCGTCTCAAATGCAGCGGGACTAGCGCAGACCCTGCCGCTGTTGACACCCTATACGATTCCCCCTATACGCCGCGCCATGAGTGGCATTTTGCGCCTTGCGCGAGCTTGCCCGAGATACAGAACTGAGTGGTCATGATCCAGGCGATTTGATGCCTCGATCCTCTGAGAATTCCACCGCGGCGGCCTCCAGGTAGGGAAAGGGCGCTTGCGGTTTTGGTGTTTTGCATACGCAAGATGCCCTTTGACATGAGCAAGACGGGGAACCGAATGCCTACGATTCAACAGCTGATCCGTAAACCACGGCAGCCCAAAGTAAAACGCTCCAAGTCGCAGCACTTGGAATCCTGCCCGCAGAAGCGCGGCGTATGCACACGCGTCTACACCACGACGCCAAAGAAGCCGAACTCGGCTATGCGTAAGGTTGCCAAGGTGCGCCTGACGAATGGTTTTGAGGTCATCAGCTACATTCCTGGTGAGAAACACAACCTCCAAGAGCACTCTGTTGTTCTGATCCGTGGCGGCCGTGTGAAAGACCTTCCAGGTGTGCGTTATCACATTCTGCGCGGTGTGCTTGATACGCAGGGCGTTAAAGATCGCCGTCAGCGTCGTTCGAAATATGGCGCGAAGCGTCCGAAGTAAGAGGATACAGACATGTCCCGTCGTCACAGCGCTGAAAAACGCGAAGTTTTGCCCGACGCCAAATTTGGTGATCGTGTTCTGACAAAGTTCATGAATAATCTGATGATCGATGGTAAAAAATCGGTCGCAGAAAAGATCGTTTACAACGCGTTTGATCGCGTTGAGCAGCGTCTCAAGCGCGCGCCTGTGGAAGTGTTCCACGAAGCGCTCGACAACATCAAACCTGCTGTTGAAGTGCGCTCCCGCCGCGTGGGCGGTGCGACCTATCAGGTTCCCGTTGAAGTGCGCCCTGAGCGCCGTGAAGCGCTTGCGATCCGCTGGCTGATCAACGCGGCCCGTGCCCGTAACGAAAACACCATGGAAGAGCGCCTTGCAGGCGAATTGGTGGATGCGGTCAACGCACGCGGCGCAGCCGTCAAGAAACGTGAAGACACCCACAAGATGGCGGATGCGAACAAAGCGTTCAGCCATTATCGTTGGTAATTTTAATTCTAGCCTGAGGACCACCAGATGGCACGCGAATATCCGCTGGAGCGCTACCGCAACTTTGGGATTATGGCCCATATTGACGCGGGCAAAACCACAACCACAGAACGTATCCTGTATTACACAGGCCGCTCGCATAAGATCGGCGAAGTACATGATGGCGCGGCCACCATGGACTGGATGGAGCAGGAGCAGGAGCGTGGGATCACCATTACCTCCGCTGCGACCACCACGTTCTGGCAGTGGCAAGAAGACCCATCCGCGGAAGGCACTTCGGACACGAAGTTCCGCTATAACATCATCGACACACCCGGACACGTTGACTTCACCATCGAAGTTGAGCGTTCTTTGGCTGTTCTCGATGGCGCGGTTTGCTTGCTTGATGGTAACGCAGGCGTTGAGCCTCAGACGGAAACCGTTTGGCGTCAGGCGGATCGCTACAAGGTTCCCCGTATCGTGTTCGTCAACAAGATGGACAAGATCGGCGCTGACTTCTTCAACTGCGTGAAGATGATCAAAGACCGCACAGGTGCAACACCTGTTCCTGTGAACTTCCCCATCGGTGCCGAAGACAAGCTGGAAGGCATTGTCGACCTGGTCACGATGGAAGAATGGGTTTGGGAAGGCGAAGACCTTGGTGCATCTTGGAAGCGCCAGCCAATCCGCGCTGACTTGCAGGATACGGCTGACGAGTGGCGCTCGATCCTGATCGAAAATGCGGTTGAGCAGGACGATGCGGCGATGGAAGCCTATCTCGAAGGCAACGAGCCAGACATCGCAACCCTGCGCAAGCTGATCCGTAAAGGCACCTTGTCCTTGAGCTTTGTGCCTGTATTGGGCGGTTCTGCGTTCAAGAACAAAGGCGTTCAGCCTTTGCTCAACGCTGTGATTGACTTCTTGCCCGGCCCTCTCGATGTGGTCGACTATATGGGCTTTAAGCCAGGCGATGAGACGGAAACCCGTAACATTGCACGCCGCGCAGATGACAACATGGCCTTTGCAGGTCTGGCGTTCAAAATCATGAACGACCCGTTTGTTGGCTCCTTGACCTTTACCCGTATCTACTCGGGCAAATTGGAAAAGGGCGGTTCTATCCTCAATGCGACCAAAGGCAAAAAAGAGCGTGTTGGTCGTATGATGATGATGCACTCCAACAACCGCGAAGAGATTGATGAGGCCTTTGCAGGCGACATCATCGCCTTGGCAGGTCTGAAAGAAACCACAACAGGTGACACGCTTTGTGATGCGGCAGATCCTGTGGTTCTCGAAACCATGACCTTCCCCGATCCTGTGATCGAGATCGCGATTGAGCCAAAGACAAAGAACGACCAAGAGAAAATGTCTCAAGGTCTTCAGCGTCTGGCGGCAGAAGACCCCTCCTTCCGTGTGGAAACTGACCTTGAATCAGGCCAGACTATCATGAAGGGCATGGGCGAATTGCACCTCGACATTCTGGTGGATCGTCTGAAGCGTGAATTCAAAGTAGAAGCGAATATTGGTGCGCCTCAGGTGGCCTATCGCGAAACCATTGGTCACGCGGTTGAGCATACCTACACCCACAAGAAGCAGTCGGGTGGTTCGGGTCAATACGCCGAAGTTAAGTTGGAAATCACGCCAACTGAACCTGGCGAAGGCTATAGCTTTGAGTCGCGCATCGTTGGTGGTGCTGTTCCCAAGGAATACATCCCCGGTGTTGAAAAGGGCATCCAGTCTGTTATGGACTCTGGCCCGCTCGCAGGCTTCCCTGTGATCGACTTCAAAGTCGCGCTTTTGGACGGTAAATTCCACGATGTGGACTCCTCCGTTCTCGCCTTCGAAATCGCATCTCGTATGTGTATGCGCGAAGGTCTGAAAAAAGCAGGCGCGAAACTGCTTGAGCCGATGATGAAGGTCGAGGTGGTCACCCCTGAAGAATACACAGGGTCGATCATTGGCGATTTGACATCGCGCCGTGGTCAGGTTTCTGGCCAAGAGCCACGCGGTAACGCTGTTGCGATCAATGCCTTCGTTCCGTTGGCGAATATGTTTGGCTACATCAACACTCTGCGTTCGATGTCTTCGGGCCGCGCGCAGTTCACCATGCTGTTCGATCACTACAATCCTGTTCCGCAGAACATCTCGGACGAGATTCAATCGAAATACGCCTAAACCAGGGTGGCGGGGTGAACCCCGCCCTACCCACCAACCGTAGGGCGGGCAGTTTCCCGCCGCTCTGAACAAGACAAGGAGGCCATCATGGCAAAGGAAAAGTTTGAACGTAATAAGCCGCACGTGAACATTGGCACGATTGGTCACGTTGACCACGGCAAGACGACACTGACAGCGGCGATCACGAAGTATTTTGGTGATTTCAAGGCGTATGATCAGATTGACGGCGCCCCTGAAGAGAAGGCGCGTGGGATCACGATTTCGACTGCGCACGTTGAGTATGAGACAGATGCGCGTCACTACGCGCATGTGGACTGCCCTGGTCACGCTGACTATGTGAAGAACATGATCACCGGTGCGGCGCAGATGGACGGCGCGATCTTGGTTGTGAACGCGGCGGATGGCCCTATGCCACAGACGCGCGAGCACATTTTGCTTGGTCGTCAGGTTGGTATCCCTGCGATGGTTGTTTACATGAACAAAGTCGATCAGGTTGATGACGAAGAGTTGTTGGAACTTGTTGAGATGGAAATCCGCGAGCTTCTGTCTTCTTACGATTTCCCTGGTGATGACATTCCTGTTGTTAAAGGGTCTGCTTTGGCGGCGATGGAAGGCCGTGACGCAGAGATCGGTGAGAACTCGATCCGCGCGTTGATGGAAGCTGTTGACAGCTACATCCCAACGCCTGCACGCGCAGTTGACCAGCCATTCTTGATGCCAATTGAAGACGTGTTCTCGATTTCTGGCCGCGGCACCGTTGTGACGGGCCGTGTTGAGCGTGGTGTGATCAATGTGGGTGACGAGATTGAGATCGTTGGTATCCGCGACACCTCCAAGACGACCTGCACAGGCGTTGAGATGTTCCGCAAGCTGCTTGACCGTGGTGAAGCGGGCGACAATATCGGCGCGCTTCTGCGTGGTGTTGACCGTGAGGGCGTTGAGCGTGGTCAGGTTCTCTGCAAGCCAGGTTCTGTGAAGCCACACACGAAGTTCGAAGCTGAGGCCTATATCCTCACGAAAGAAGAAGGTGGTCGTCACACCCCATTCTTCGCGAACTACCGTCCTCAGTTCTACTTCCGCACCACGGACGTTACCGGCACTGTGACCCTGCCTTCTGGCACGGAAATGGTTATGCCCGGCGACAACCTGAAGTTCGAAGTCGAGCTGATCGCCCCCATCGCGATGGAAGATGGTCTGCGCTTCGCGATCCGCGAAGGCGGCCGCACAGTCGGCGCAGGCGTGGTCTCCAAAATCGTCGCTTAATCGCTAGCGATTTTCTAAACTCAAAGAAAGCCGCGCCTTCGGGGGCGGCTTTTTCATTAAAG
>Ga0255779_1003214_pt1 | contig 16539 bp, 6 predicted proteins | sample 011ome_21_FD_179977 | JGI IMG/M metagenome (GOLD analysis project Ga0255779, IMG submission 179977) | Coastal salt marsh microbial communities from the Groves Creek Marsh, Skidaway Island, Georgia - 011508AT metaG (version 2) | ecosystem: Environmental > Aquatic > Marine > Intertidal zone > Salt...
ATGACGTTATTCTCACTCGTCCAGCTATGGAAGAGAAGGTTGTACATATCCTGTCCAGTAATTTCCGTCAATCTTTCATAGTAAATGTGCTGATGCGAAGCATCGCACCCTGGGCACTTTCTGTAAAGAACGTTATGCTCCCATGTGTACAGCTCGGCGAATTTTTCTGGACCTAAATCTACGCGCGGGTAATTATACCACGTGGAGTTGCCTTGACAATACGAGAAGAAAAGAACGGAGGAAGCGCCCCGTTTTAAACCTAGTTCGCTGCTTTCTTCTTCTTTTTTCACACCCGTCTGCATTTCCTCCTGAGCATCCTCACTCTCATCTTCTACTTCTCCAGCCGCTTTACTCCCTTCCTCTGGATTTTCCTTCCAGGACACAAACGTACTCGCCGGCGGCGGAGGAGCCTTGTATCCCGCGCTCATTTCCTTACTTAATGCTGTAAATTTGTCTACATCCATATCTAACGCAATTACTACCATTTCTGGCTCAACTTTGTCCGTAGCGTTCAAGAAAAACATTTCAACAGAATCGAAAATATCTTCTCTGTACGCTTTCACTCCAATCTCTTGCTTCTTGTTCAAATTTCCTTTTGGTTCTATGATATCCATTTCAAAGTTGCCACGATCATCGGAAAATGCATAATACGGACAGTTCCCACTCGTGCCAATTGCTTGCACGTCCGCAATAATGGGTTCATCCCCATTCTCGTTGAGCGAACGAACAGTGATATATTGACCCATGAACGCCGTCACATTCGTTCCCGCGCACCTATACGTTTGGCAATGAACTTCCGATTCCGCCGAAGCGTCTTTCAAGACATTTGGTTTCGCCATTTTTCCCGCAACTACCGCGCTACACTGTGAACCTTTATCTCCACGATCGTTTGGATCGGGATAATCTAAAACACGTACGTCAAATTCGGGTCTGAATATCCCGTGCGAACCTAATTCTTCACGATCGTTTGGATCGTGGTGATTCGAAACGTGGATCTTGGATTTCCACCCCCCGCCCAAGGCACTTTCGGTTTTTGGTATTTGGGTGCACACTTCAACGCTCGTCACAAACGTGAAACCGGCTAAAGTGACATTCAAATACTCGTCGAAACCAATGCTTACCCCGGTCGTGAAATCGTCGTCAGTCACTCTGTACGCCTTGGATCGCTTGTCTTTATTGGCGTGATTTGAATGCACCACCGGCATGAATCGCGCCTTGTCCGAGGCAATCTCCTGGTCTAGTGCGAGAGCGAGCTCGACCGTCGCGTTCGTGCGCGCGCAAATTCGAACATGCCCAACCGGAATAGCATTCCGCGCGGAAGTAACCGTTCCTTGAACAAGTCCAACCCATGGCACGATATAGTAAGACGGATCGCTAATAATTGGAGCGACTTTCGCTTCTTGATATTTCGTTTGAATAGCGAATTCCCACATGACGCCGGGTTCTCTAATAGCAACGTCATCAAAGAACGTCAGTGACGAGAAAATGGCAGCACAACCTCCTAAACTCGCTTCAATTAACACGACAGACTTATACTCCGTCGTCGCCACCGCTTGTAATTCGTCCTGCGTTCGCACACCGTCTGCTCTTCTGCGCAAGACCTCGTAACCAATCTCCCCGACGGCGGTGTCCCGAAATTGAAACATGACGCCCTTATGATCGGCAAATTCTTCGAGATCAAGGGCTGACCCATAATAGAATAAACCCGTGGTGCAAACAGGAGTTGGGGGCGTGTCTGAACCCAAATCGCGATAGTGAGGGAAAACACAATAAATTCTCCGACTTTGCGGAGTCGCACTCGCTCTAGACGCGCATTCCATCATACGACCGCACTTGTATACCGCGTGTACGTGATACGGAGTCACGAAACCTGTATACATTCTAAAGTCATCTAATTTTGAATGCAACGATGTGTCGAAAAGAGCGTGAATTGGCGTGATCGCAGGAAAATCCATTTTCGTATTATCGATAATGCGCACGTTGTCGTCCATGTTGCCATTGATGAATATCGATAATCCGAGCGGTTTATTTACGCTCATTGCAACGTGAGTCCATTTGGCTTTTTCTAACGGTGCTTTCGACTCGACGACGTACATATCTTGGAAGAAGCCAGCCTTAATTTGTCCCTTACTGGTAACCTTGAGATACTTTGTATACTTGTTTTCTCCTGACACAGATTGCGCGTACCAAAGAGACATGTCTTGCTGCGGGTTGAAGCTGTGAATGGAAACCCACATCATGATCGTGCTCTCTTCCATCGGCACATCAACTTCAATCGTATACAAATCGCTATTCTCAGAAGTTTTTTCCAGCACAAATCCTCCCGGTTCGCCCATAGCTTTTGAAAATCCAGTAGGTATTTTCGTGTTGTTTGCATCGAAAGTTAATTGCGACACGAGTTCGACGCGATCTGGTCCAACGAACGACGGTGGGCGATAGTCGGTTATACTTTTGTTGTCGTCTCCAGTTGTCTTCTCGAAAAATCTACCGTCGGCAAAAATGCACTGTTTATCGGTAACTGCCGGTTTTTTTACGTAATCCCATGCTAAGTCAACTCTAAATTTCTCGTTGAGGCACTGCGTTTCCGTCGTCGACCTTCTTGGATACGTGACGTTGACGAAATACATCTGTGTCCCATCCGCTTGCGTATCCACACACGCCAATGGCGTAGCCGGAGAGTTCTTCACGTCATTGAGCAACAAACCCGACTTTGCTAAATCCGAGAAATAATTGCTTTCGATGAGACGTTCGACGTAACCCGTGTCGACGTCGTGTTTGCGAAAAGCGGTTAAAATTTCATCCGAGGACAATACACCATTCATCGGTGCGACATCAAACTTTCGAAAGAGCATTTCTTTCGATTCGTCCAAATATTCACACTTTTTTGTATCGATAAAATCCGGCGCACTGAGCAAGAAGAGTCGGGCGATCAATTTTGAATCCACTGCAGGATCTTCCATCCAATCGTTGCACCCCTTCTCTACTTCGAATTCGTAGAGTTTCTCAAAGTCTCCAGTAGAAGTTCCCGGCACTGCTTTCGTGTAATGCGGTGCGTCGTAAAACCAACCGCACGTTGCATAAATGGAATACTTCCCGTACGTTTTTGAGTATGCGACTTGTCCACTGCCATCTCGAAAGGTGAGACTCTTTCGAAAGCTTCGAGATTTTTTCGGATTGAAAAAATTATCCCACTTCATGCATGGGAAGCTATCCGTCGCCTTTTCATACGTGCAACTGTCGTTACCGACGTATGCTTTGCAATACAAACCTTTTGCCGTGTTGTTTGCCACGCTTGCTTCCGTCGCAAGACACAATTTCTTGCTCCCGTCGCTAGCAGCTTCGAGATGAGGTTCTCCGGCGCAACCATCGTCAGATACGGTAATGCGAAAATCATATTCTCGATCACTAATAATTTCGAGCGGATTATCAACGCTAATGATTGGTTTGTTCACGGCTTCACCGGGAGGCGGTGGCGATGGCGGTGGCGACGGTGGCGGCGGTGGCGATGGCGGCGGCGGACAACTGTGTGTATTGCAAGTCACAAGCCTTGGTACGGAATAGCCTCTCGAGGTGCATTTAAACCACTTACGAAAATAATGTCGACAATCACTTTGCTGGTATTTTATACCGCCAGCGCAGCTTCTTGAGCATTCGGATGTATCGTACCAGGCTCCGCAACTGGTTCCACCGCGGCATCCTAAGGAACTCTCATCCGTGAAACTATGATTTTTGTCCTCGTCTTCGTCTGGTTCATATTCATCCTCAGCGTGGTGATCCTTAAACCAGAGTGTTAAGTTTCCTGCAAGATCTTCCGGTGTCGCTGTTTCCAAGTGATCCCCGAGCCAAGCAGTCATTTCTTCTCCAAGTCCAGAAGTATCCAACGGCTTGTAACCACCGTTGCTGTGAGCACTTTCCAAGGACTCGATGAAGCCCTTGTGGCGCTTTTTTTGTTGTCGGTTACGATGATGCAAACCTTGCTTATTCCCTTCGCGAGTCGCAGACGCGACGGCCACATGCGGATTTTTATCCTTACCATGCTCGAAAGCAAAGCTCCCTTTACTTCGACTTTTGCTGACGTGTTGGTATCTTCCATCGACGAGTTTCGGTCGTCCAACGAAAAATTTCCTTTTCGTCTCTTCCTCCTCTTTCTCCAACTGCTCTTGATGCTTCTCCTCCGCGACTTTCGCCGCCTTCATCTTCTTGTGTACATATGAATCATGAACGCGTGCGTATCTTTCGGACATCCAATCCCAATCGCGTTGACTTTGCGACGAAAACTTTGAAGAATCAGACGATGGCGATGACGAGGACGACGATGACGAGGACGACGATGACGAGGACGACGGCGACGACGACAGCTCCGAAGAGTCGCTTTCCGTTTCGGTAGCCTTTTCCAGCCACGAATCCGAAGACGAGTAACTTTCCACATCTCTCGGTTCCAAGCGCACTTTTTTGATCCCTTTTCCGCCGAGAGCAGTCGTCGTTTCCTCCTCGTTCTTCATCAAAGGTGGGCGAGGAGGCACGTCATGCGCGGCGCTTCCGCCGCCGCCGCGTTTCAAATGTTCAACACCCTCTGTGCGGATCGCGAACACGGAATTTTGTCGTTCAAAAAAGAACGCCGACGAGAGCGCGACGACAAAGAGCGCGTTCGTCCTCGAGTTGAAAAACTTCTTCTTCGAGGAAGTAGTGGTAGTAGAAGAAGAAGAAGAAGAAACTTGTTTTTTCTTATTCGAACGGCGCGTCATTTTTACTCGTCACGCGCACGTGTCGTGCCGTTGCTTACTTTCTGTAATCTGTCTCTCTCGATTTGGCGGAGAGGAGGCTTTTTTTTTTTCGCGCGCGCAAAGGTTCGTTTCGTTGGTTGATATGTGTACAATATGTATATATATATGTGCAAGAGAACTCGTGCGAGCGCGCGGTTGTTTGTGCGTTTGTTTTTGTGTACGTATAGTCAGTGCGCGCGCGCAGATTTTGTTGAGAGATCTCTGTGTCTACCGAAATGCTTTTTCCACTTAGTATTTAGGGTTTAGTATTTATAGTGTTGACTTTTTAAGTTTTGCGTAAAAGGTCAACCACACGACGCGTTTTTGTTTTTTGTTTTTTATCCACACGACGCGGAGAAAGAAAAATGGCGTTTTTGCGATTACCGATGATGAGCGCGACGACGACGACGACGACGACTTCATCGTCTTCTTCCCCGTCGTCGTCGTCAAAGTCGATACTTTTCTGCGGCTCGCGAAGAAGAAGAAGAAGAAACCAGACGACGAAGATTACATCATCGACGAAAGAAGAAGCAACGAGGGAGGAGGAAGAAAGCGGGTTGGCGAAAACCGAAAGAAATCTAGGACGGTCCGCCATGCTCGGTTTTGCGGCGACTACGTTTTTGGACGCGTCGACGCACGGGTTAGGGCCGATTGAGCAGCTGATTGGAGAGGAGAAGTCTTTGGTCACGCACGTGGTCAACCCGGTTAACTTGGCGAAAGATTTATTGGAGTTGACTGGATTATACGTTGAGAGCATATTGTTGGTTTGGGTGTTTTTAAGCGGGGTATTTTTACTCGCGGTGACGAGCGGGCTTAGGAAACCGACGACGACGACGATGAGCGGTTTGTCGCGACCAAACGGAGAGAGTAGGGTAGACGCGATGGCGGGCGTAGTAAAGAGCGCGTGGCGGGAACAAGTGAGAGAGAATAAAAAGTACGAACTTTTCAACGGTCGATTGGCTATGCTCGGGATCACTGCGAGTTTTATCGGAGATTATTTCTTAGCGGAAGGACCCATGGAGCAAGTGGCGCAAGAGTTAGGGGTTCCAGTGATTGATCAAGAGATTTTCGCGTTGGTGTTTCTCTCCGCGGCGAGCTTCTTGTTGGTCTCGACGTTGGTGAGAGTCGGGAGGAGAGCGTTGACGGAGAGCAACTGATGATATTCCCTGACCACCACGAGAAGAGAAGGTCACTCTTTTGCGCTGTATATTATCAATGATTACATTATATTTTACTACTACCTAAAGATCCTATCTATGTCTGCGGGGTCTTTACAATCTATTAAAAGTCGTCGCTGTCGCTAACAATCAATTCTCCACGAAATCGATTGGGATTATTTTCACCATCGTCGATATCTGTCTCGTCGTCGTCCGACGAAGACGAGTCAATCAAATCGTTGTCAATGTCGTCGTTGTTGTTGTTGTCTTTTATCAAAAGACGTTTCGTCGTATTCTTTTCGATTTCAAAACTTTCGTCGTCGACGCAATTTTCTTTCGACGCGTTCAGCTGCTTTAATCTCTCCTCTTTTGCGTCCCGAAACCAATCTTCAATTTCCATGGAAGCATCGAAGAAATCCGTCGGGTACCGAACGTTCGTGGGGAACATCTTTTCACCCTTATGTCTGTGCGAAAAGTACGATTCACACGCCGACTTGTAATCGCCTCTGGAAACGTTCATCTCAATCTCTCGGTTCCCGTCTATAGAAATCTCGCGCTTCCATCGATGATCATTCGCGTTCAGAGCTCGATACTGGTTCAAAGGCATCGCGAACGGACATTTCGCCGCGTGAGGTTCCATTTGAGACACTTTGATTAACTTTTCGCAATCGTGTTCGAACTTTTCTTTCATTTGGCCTTCCAAACCAAAAACGTGTCTCAACTGATAGGTGTGTTCGTTTTGGTAGTTGCTCATGGCGCCGTGAGGAAACACCGCGGAGCGCCAAACTTTGAATATTTCTTCCAGGGGTAAACCTATACCTTTCAAAAACAAGTTCAACTCGTACCGTTTAAAATGACGGAGATGTTTCTTCACATGTAACTCGTCCATTACGTCTCTCATGCACGGCGGAAATACTTTCGCCTGCGCTCCCGTGGCGCCTTCTTTAATAACTTTCAACGAACGTTTCAACTCTTTCGACGGTTTCCTCGAGTGGTGCGGCTTCATCTTCCCGTCCTCGTCTTCGTATTCTAACATTATCCCACCGCCATGTCCCAACCTTTGCTTCTTCCTTCTCGAGTCTCTTCGGACGATCCCCCAGTTCCCGGTGCCGCCGTATTTCAAATTCTTCTTCCCGGCGTTTTTCATTAAAATCTTATTCTTTTCCAGTAAATGCTTCGTCGCGAGCGCCATCAGCGGGTGAATCTCACCTCCGTCGTCTTCGTCCACGTCCGGTCTCCACAGCTTCAGCCGATTACAAACGTCTCTCAAACCAACATCGAACACGTTGTTTGCCATCGCGAATCGCTTCTCTCGAAACGCGCGTTCCAAATCTTCCTCTAAATAGTCCTCGTACGCCGCGAACCAAACGTACGGCACGAGTTTTTCCGGCACCAAACACCGGCCTCTTCTCATGACGTTTATTTTCCGCTTACTTATCAGTTTCCGACATTTTTCGAACGGATACCAATAATAGCGTTGCTTTTCTTCTCCCTCTTGAACTTCTTCTTCTTCTTCGAGAACGCCTTCTTCAAACGTAACCTCCTCCGGTAGTTTCCGAACCGCGTTCCACTTGACCCGTACCTCGAACAAATCCACCTCTCTGGCTTTCAACCACTCGCGCATCATCTTCGACGAATCGCACAGCGCTATTTTCAGCGTCTTCCTCGACAGCGCGTCTTTTCGTTCGTCGAAGATAAAACATGCGGACGACGCGCTCTTCTCCTTCTCCTTCTCTTCCTCCTCCTTCTCCGAAGCAGCAGCGGCGGCACCAACACTCGTTCTCCCGTGCAACGAAAGCGCGATTTCCCGAACGACCTCCTCTCCGGCCAACGACAATCGCGCCGTTTCTATCGCGTAGTGCGTTGCCAATCGCTCTCGAGATAACGCGTCCAGCTCTTCGATGGTTATCATCATATCAGTTCTCTTATCGTTGTTACGCTCTTCTCACCACGAATGCCGCGGCATTTTCATCTTTTCATCGCTCGTTTTGCGGCAGGTAATGTCTCTCTCTCTTGTTTTTTTCTTTTTGCGTTTTTGTGCGTCTCGTCTCGTCCTTTCAAATTTCTTTTTCTTGTTTTGAAAAAGAAGGGGGTGCTCAAATTCCATCAAAACCCTAAATAACACACTTTCGGATATTTTTCTCTATCTCTTTTTTTTTATCTCTTTATCAATCCTCTCTCTCTCTGCATAACAAAAGCGCGCTTTTCTTTCTTTATTGCTCGCACTCTCGCGCTCTCTGTTTCGCATAAAAGAATAATACGCGCGGTTTATTGCTTTTTCTTTAACTTTATACGGTTTTAAAAGGGTTTCAAAAGAAAGTCATGGCTTTACATCAAGTCGCGATGATGAACGCGAGATGCGCGATGATGTCATCGGCTTCGTCTTCTGCATCGAGAAGATCCGCTTCTTCGTTGAGAGCCTCCTCGGTTTCTTCTTCTTCGAACATATTTATGAGTAGCAGCAACGGGAAGAAGAACAAGAGAGGCGCGTTTTTGACGATCACGAACATGGCGGCTGGGGATAAAGTGGACGATTTGAAGATCAAAGCTTCGGAAACGAACGTCTCGGAGACGAAATTAGGAGGCGACGTGAGACAAATATTGGGCTTCAAAGGCGCGAACACGGAAGACGTGCCGGTTTGGAAAATTCACATTCAGCTGACGAAACCGGGGACGTGGGTGCCTTTGATTTGGGGGGTGATGTGTGGCGCCGCCGCGAGCGGGCACTATGAGTGGAATTTAGACAACATCGGGAAGGCGTTGTTGTGCATGACCATGTCAGGACCGTTTTTGACGGGGTACACGCAAACGATCAACGATTGGTACGATCGTGAAATCGACGCGATTAACGAGCCGTACAGGCCGATTCCGAGTGGCGCGATTAGTGAAAACGCGGTGAAAGCGCAAATTGCGGTTTTATTACTCGGTGGTTTGGCGTGCGGGTGGCAGTTGGATCAATGGTGCGAGCACGATTTCCCGGTGATTTTCTTGTTGACGGTGTTCGGGAGTTGGGTCTCGTACATTTATTCCGCGCCGCCGTTGAAGTTGAAAGCGGAAGGATGGAAAGGATGCTACGCGCTGGGTAGCTCGTACATCGCGTTGCCGTGGTGGGCTGGTATGGCCACGTTCGGTCAGTTGACGCCGGACGTGATGTTGTTGACGGTGTTGTATTCCATCGCCGGTTTGGGAATCGCCATCGTGAACGATTTCAAATCCATCGAAGGGGATCGTAAGTTAGGTTTGCAAAGTTTACCCGTCGCTTTCGGCGTCGAAAAAGCAAAGTGGATTACGGTTGGGACCATCGATGCGACGCAATTGTTCGTCGCGTTTTATCTGAGAGGTATCGGCGAAGAGTTTTACTCCAACGTTTTGTTTTGCTTGATTGCGCCGCAAATCTTCGCGCAGTTCAAGTTCTTCTTGCCGGACCCGATCAAAAACGACGTGAAATACCAAGCCGCGGCGCAACCGTTTCTGGTCTTTGGTTTGTTAGCGACGGGTTTGGCGTGGGGTCACCACGTGAACATGTTAGCCGCGTAAAATTCATCGCATGACAAAGTGCGCGGGATTGAAATTAAGAAAAAAAAACTACCGATTGATGATGATGATGCTCGTTTTCACATCTTTTTATACACACAACGACGAACCGTTTTGGTTGGATCCTCGCTTCTTTTTTTACAACGCTTTTTTATTATGATGACACATGTATAAATATAAATTAACGAGAGGCATTCGCGGAACGCTCATCTTTTCTTCCTTCCTCCGTTCTGGGTAGTAGCAGTAGCGGTCTCTTTCGTCTTCGTCGCGGCTCCGGCGAAGACGCCTCCCAAGATGAACGAAACGACCAATCTACCAACCGTCGGCAACAGCTTAGCGCCGTATTCCGTCCCTAAAATCATCTCCACTATCCCTCTCTTCAACACTTTTGGCGTTTTCGACGACGGATCTTTCGCTAATCTCAGATACGTCTTCCCGCTCGGCACTTTCACGACTGCGAAATCCCCCAACACGACCGCCGCAACCTCGTCCGGCGTGGAAGGCGTGACGGCGACTCTCTCGCCTCTCTCCCAATTCGCCGGCGTCGCCACGGGATACTCGTCCGTCAGTTGCAACGAGTCCACCACGCGTAAAATCTCGTAAAAGTTTCGCCCCGTCGTCGCCGGGTATAAAATCGTCGCGCGTAACTTTTTGTGATCGTCGACGATGAACACCGCGCGACACGTCAAAGGCATACCTCTCTCGTCTTTCTCCGCCGGGTCGAGCATGCCAAATTTCACGGCCAACGCGCGCTCCTCGTCCGCTAAAATCGGGTACGATACTCCCCCATCTTTTTTAGTATTCCCACAGTACCCGCTCGCGTTGATGTCCTCGATCCATTTCCGGTGCGATTCCGCGCTATCGCAAGATAACGCGAGGACTTTACAGTGTCGCTTTTCGAATTGCGGCAACAGCTTCGATAAATTCCCGAGTTCGGTCGAACACACCGGGGTGAAATCAGACGGGTGCGAACATATGATGGACCAGTGTTCGTCGCCGACGTAATCGTAATAGTGTATTTGTCCGACGGAGGAGTCGCAGGAGAAGTCTGGGACGGTATCACCGAGGTTGAGCGGCATGGATGATGTGATTTGCTAGAGTCTTCTTTGGGGGCAATATGCGGAATTGGAAAATGATTTTTTGTCTTTCCCCTTTTTGGAAGAGTCGAAGAGAAAAGAAAAAAGAGAGGAAGAATACGCGTCGTCGTCGTCGAAGACTACTAGACTTTTATCGGATGCAAAATCTATCATCATACGCGAAAAATTACTACTGCTTAATATCTAACTACTGCTTTTTTTGACCGCCATCGACTTCCTCGAGTCTTCCTCTTCTTCCTCTTCCTCTTCTTCGGCCGCTTCCAATCGCAACATTTCCAACGAGAGGCGTTTCAAATCCTCCACGCGAACGAATCCTTCCTCGTCGGATAAGTCTTTTAATAGTTCTCTCAGTTCGCTCTCCGCGTCTTCGCCGACTTCGGTGGTTTTGCACACGTTGGTGACGTTTAGGAGTTCTTCGAGACTCATGATGCCATCGTTGTCGGCGTCGAGGAGTTTGAACTTTTCGCCGATGGCGGCTTCCGCCGCGGAGAGTTCGCTTTCGACTTTTCGGAGCATTTCGTCGACGCGAGCGGAGACGTCGTCGGCGATTTTATTCGTTAAGGAGGCCTCCTCTTTCGAGTGGGTGTATTCGTCTTCTTCGTCCTGTTCTTTCTCGAGGAGGCTTTCATCTGTTCTTTCAATTCCGCCAGACGACGATGCCGCGAGTCGATTGGCATCCTGCTCTTCCTCTCGCATCTTCTTCAATTCTATCGGTGATGGTGCGAACGGATCTTCGTCGTAAAATGGATCGCTACTTCCACCATTACCACCCGCTCGCAACGCTCGCAACTCCACCAGTTCATCTTTACGTTCCGTGTACGCATCTAACTTTTGCTCGACTAATTCCGTGAGCATTCGTCTTTCGTCGCTCACGCCAGAGGTATCTAAGACCATAGCCAACAATCGAGAGAGCTGCGCGCGACGTTTGGACTTTCGAGTTTGCATTTCGAAGTCCGTCTCTTCGTCTGAGCAAGAATCCACCTCGGAACGTTTGGTCTTTTGCATCGCGTCCGCAGCTTGTTTATCCTGTTCTTCGAGTTCAGCGGAGGAGAGCGAAGTGCGCAAAATAACTCTCTCCGCATCCGGCGCGCCGGAAACGAGCGTTTTCTCCATCTTTGGTATCGCAGATGTCGCACTTTCCTCTTCAGCTTTTACGACATCTGAAGCTTCATCAACAACACGCTTGGGCGATAACGACTCGGACGGTTTTGTCGCGTCTTCTGAAACCATTTCCATCTTGGCCACGTCCGCCGTTGAAGCTTCGACTTCCTTCTCGCTCTGCTGCTGCTGCTGCTGCTGTTGCGCGAGAAGCTGCTGTTGAAGCAAGTGCGAAGTCGTCGATTTCCTCGCATTCGCCCAGAATCTTTCGGAATATTGCATGCCTTTTAAATACTTTTCCATCGCCGCTTTCGCTATTTCCATTTCTTCTCTCTTCGCCTCTTCCGCTTCCCACTCGAGCATCGCGTCTCTGCCTCTCACGTTGGCCCAAAACCGTTCCGGAAACTGTGGTCCCGACAAGTACAAGCGCATCTTTTCCTTCATGTACGCTTCCGCTTTCAATCGCTTCTCTCTCGCTTCCGTATCTTTCGCTTCTTGTTTGATCGTTTCTTCTTCTCGCATTAAATATTCCAACTTTTTCTTGTACTCCTCGCTGCTGGACTCGTGCGCCATCGCCGTCTCGACGGAGACTTGCGTAACCACTTCCTCCGGCAAACTCGCCAAAGTATCCGTGATATCCTTCAGCGTTGCCGTTTGCGTGTCCTCTTCCTTCGCGTGTGTGATTATAAACGCGCGACTTAAAATCAACAGAGAACTCGGCAGATTATTTGACAGCGACAACTCCAACCAGTCCTTGAGTTGCCTTTCCAACTCTTTTCTATCTTCCTCCCATCGCATACCCCGAGTTCTCGCGGCTGATTTCAGCTCCTCGTCCGATAAACCTTCGACGCCTTCTAACTGAATCAGTCTATCGTCTTGTTTTATCTCTCTCAACTTATTTCTCAACTGGTACCGTAAAAACGTATCCGTCCCGTACGGCGATATGCCGACGAACTTACACATGTTCACCAATTGCGTCCGGTTGATGTTATCCAAGGTAAAATCGTCGTTGAACAACTTGGCAAACCTCACGATTTGTTCGTTCGTCACCGTTTTCCCACTCCTAACGGCATTCATGAACTCGTACAACGCGTCCGCTTTCTCTCTTTTCACACCAGAACTGCTATATTTCAAGCCTTTCGCCATGACTTTCACCGTATCCTGTAAAAATTTAGCCACCTCAATTTTCGCTTTCAGTTTCCGTTTCAATTCTTCCTCGTGTTTTAATTCGTCCCTAAACGTACTCGGCAACATGTTTGGAAAAATCTTCAGCGCAACCGGTAGGAATATCTCCATGAACGGTACCAACACGAACACCGCGAACGGCACTAACCGGAACACGTCCGCAGTCGTCCTCGTCAACTGTCTTCTCTCGCGTCTCGTCAACGTCTGTCCGCCCATGAGCTTAAAACCGAGCCTGCTCGCAATTTTCACTTCCACCCACAGCAGCTTCGCCCCGGACCAATAGTGCGCGAATTCATGCTTCGCGTGCTTCCACGCGGAATTCAAAGTCACCTTCCACTCGCTCGGCGACTGCCTCAATAGCTGCACGGAATACGGCCCCCAACTGATTACGTATTTCGTCACGTTCGCGACGGATTGGTACGTTCGTTTCGCGAAGTTTATGTGCTGTTCTCTTCGCATCATCTCGATCTCAATGCGTGCGCGTTTGAGCGCGTTGACGTCTACTTTTGGCTTAGCCGCCTCCGCTGATTCCGCCGCGATCGAAGAAGAAGACGAAGAAAGGGTTTGCTGCGCCTGTCCCGCGGAGGCGACCAAAGTCGATTCCTTCCTCGCCCATCCATCAGATTCTCTCGAAGAAGAAGAAGAGGACGAAGACGACGTTTCCGCGGAGTAGCACCGCACAGACGACGCGGCAAACCCACGACGATGACTCAAACGATCGTTCTTCTCATCAAACCCACTCTTCTGTCCTCGTCGTCTCAACGTGGAGGAGGAGGAAGAAGAAGAAGAAGAAGAAGAAGAAGATTGCGCTCCATCATCGAAAAAGTCGCGACGAATCAAAAAAGCAGTCGCCGCTATTCGATTCGTTTCCCCTAATGTTCCCCTCCGGCTCCCCACTCTTCTTCTCGTTGTCCCGATGTCCAAGACGGCGATGGCTTCTCGAACGAGAGCGGGTGCGCTGGCGGGCTGGTGCTGCTCGAGAAGGTGCGCGGCGCGCGCCGCGAGGCTTCGCCGCATTTCTTTTTTGTTGTTATCGTTTTTATGACGTTTCGTCTCGATTTGAGAGCAGAGTGACGTGACGTTTCGATGAGTATTGAATAACTAACAACGCTAACGGTAACGCGATACTAAAGAAGAAATAGAAGTTTTATGAAAAAACTTTGGTTAAAGTCTGTCTCTGCGCGTCGGTCAAATCGTTCGCGACAGCATCCAACGCTCCGGCACTTTGTAATCGTTTAAAACCTTCCTCTAAGAACGGCACGAGTTCGATGTCGTCAATTGGATCGTCTTTATCGTCTTGCTCTTCGTCTTCGAAAAAATCGCCGTCGAGTAAACCTTTGAGCATGATTTTTTCAAAGATATCGCCGGACCAGCCGGTGGGTTCGTCGTCGTCGTCTTCTCCTTCTTCTTCTCCGTCGTCTTCGAATTCTTCGCCGCCGTCGTCTTCTTCCCACTCGTCCGCTTCCAATTCTTTCGCTTCGGCTAAGGAATCCGCGAGGAGACTGATGATTTTCGAAGGCGCCGAGACTTGCGTGAACTGTTCGGGACCGGTTTGTTTCGCTCGAGATCGCGTTCGGATTGTTCCCGGAGGCAACTCAATTTCTATCGGTTTACCTTTTAGAACGATAGAGCCGTCGAGTAACGTCGGGTGTTGCGTGGCTAAGATGAGCCCGAGCGCCGTCGACGTCAGTTTCACGTCGAATCGACCGTGGACGTCCGGTTGGCCTTCGCACCATTTCTTGAGCACAAACTCGAGTTGCGTTTTGCTATTTTCATTCTCCGGAGACGGTTGGATTTCGCGCGAGGCGAGTAAAGAGACCAACGCGTTCGCGTCCACGTGCGCTAAGCGGGCAAAAATGCACAGCAAGGACGCAATCAACATTGGTCGAGTGGCGGTTTGTAATCGAGCGCACACCGCGTCGCACATCTCTGGGATCATCGGACCAATAATAGACGGTAACCGGCGAATCATTTGACCTAAAAGTGGCGCCACGAACAACGCCGCACCTTCTTCGCAGTGCGGTTGCAACGACGTCGCGCACGCGTCCAAATATGCTCGAGAAACAGCCGAGGGGTCTGACCCGCCCCACGTTAAAATCGCTTCACCTTTCGCTGCTCTCAGGAAGGCTTTCATCGCGTCTAACGCGTTCTGCACGACACCGACGTCGTCGGAGGTTTTCGCGAAGGTCGCGACATTTTCAAAAGTGGCAGCAAAAGCACCTCTGGCGACGTTTTCGTCCACGCACGCTTTCAATAAGCACGCCAAAATGTCCAACGACGCTTCGACCAGCATTTCCGGTTGTTCGTTCGGTGTTTGAAACACTCTCGCCAACTCCGGAACGAGCAGCTGCGTCAATTCCGCGTTACATTTAGGTTGGTTCGCCAACGCTTGTATGACATCTCTCGCCGTTGCACCTAAAAACGGGTCCCGAACGTTCTCTGCCCAAATTCTCATGATTGCTGGTGCTAACAGCGAAAGCCATTGCAGCGCCGCGTCGCCGTCGCAGTTAACGACGATCAATAGCGCTTCCAAAATGAGCACCAAAGCTTCCTCGGTCGCGTCGGCTAAAAGTTGACCGAGACCCTGATACACGTCACCTAATCGCGAGAGCAATTTTTGGACTTTCACTTGATCTTCCGCGCTGATTGGGTGTTGTTCTCCTTCTCCTGCTTCATTCTTCTTGTTGTTTTGCTGGGTGGATTTGATCGCCATAGGTACGAAAGCGATGAGCGAGCGACAAGCGCCGATTTTCACCGGAAACTGCGCGCTTTGATCGTTCAAAGCGTTTACACTCGCATCTAAAATCGCATTCGCACCTTCCGCCGACGCCGCGGCGGCTAAACGACTGGCTGCCCACAATGCGCGTCCTTTTAAAAACGGATTGGTAGAGGACGACGTAGGGGTCGAGGTGAATTCGCTTCGAATAATTTCGTTCAAAAACGCATTACAATCGAACGCAGGAGCCATGCCTTTACCTCTCGCCTCTTTATCTTGCTCTACTAACTCATCCGATACGCTTCCAACGGCTAACAAAGCTGCCTCTCTGCTCCGCCACCAGTTTTCGTCGTTGTTCTTTTGCTCCTCGAAGGACAGGGCAAACCGTTCCGCGACAACCTCCGCGAAAACGCCATAAAAGAGTTTCGGAAACTTTGCACTCGTAGTGGCCAAAAATATCGCGCTCGTCGCTCGCACGGATTGGTAATCGTCCTCTTCGTCCGCTACGAATTGGTTCACGTCGTCTTCCCACGTCTCTAACTGGTCGTCCGTGGTTATCGACGTCGCCACTGCGATGGATACCAAACTCCTAAGTCTCGGTTGAATGCAACTCTTGGCAATTTTTGTGTTTTCAATCATCGTCATCGCGAGTTCCATGCACTGCGTCACGACGGCAGCGTTGGAAATTTTATCTCCGTTATCGTCCTCGCAATCGTCCAACGCGTCTACCTCCACGCCACGGCATTGCACGTACCTATTCGCCGCTTTTTCAAAGACGTGGAAAAACCGCTCCACGCACCCTACAAACGTTTGCTCGGAAACCACCTGACCACCGGTAATTTCCTTCCCAAAATATTGCACCGTGCTTTGCATTGCTTTCAACGCGGATAACGTCAACGTGCACCCACCCGCGGTCTCAAACACGTCCGAGCGAAATTCAAAAATGTTCCCGTACGTCGCGAAATTGCTCTCCAAAAACGGTTTCGCCG
>Ga0255779_1003218_pt1 | contig 16529 bp, 10 predicted proteins | sample 011ome_21_FD_179977 | JGI IMG/M metagenome (GOLD analysis project Ga0255779, IMG submission 179977) | Coastal salt marsh microbial communities from the Groves Creek Marsh, Skidaway Island, Georgia - 011508AT metaG (version 2) | ecosystem: Environmental > Aquatic > Marine > Intertidal zone > Salt...
CCAAACAAACCAAAAAAAAAAAACGACATCGACACAGAGATAAAAAAAGAAGAAGACAGACCCGACGTGAAATGATGATGATGATGTCAACGAGCAGCAGTCTTAGCGGTAGTCTTAGCGGTCGCGTTGGTGGTAGCGCATCTTCCTCTTCCCGCCGCGCCGTCGTTTCCGTGGTGTCGGCTTCTTCGTCGTCGTCGTCGTCGTCTTCGGGAGCGACGACGACAATGAGAACGAGGCGAGTTACCGAAGGCGTCTGTGGTAACGATGCCTTGGTCTTTTTGTGCGCGAGAGAAGCGATGGAACGCGGACAGAAACAGCGAGAAGAAGAATACGACGAAGGAGAAGAAAGAGGCAGAGCGATTCTAGAGCGGTGCGGTTTACAGTCCGCGGCGGCGCACCCGGTGTTCACTCTCGCCGCGGCGACTATGGTGGATAAAAAGATGGTGGCTTTGATAACGCAATCGGTGGCCTCTTTTATCAAATTGTATTTACTCTTATTGTTCGTCAGAGTTCTCTTGACGTGGTTTCCGAACGTGAACTGGATGCGTCAGCCGTGGACGATGTTGAGACAGGTGACGGATCCGTATTTGAACTTGTTTCGTAACTTGATTCCTCCGATTATGGGGCAAATCGACTTTACGCCGATTCTCGGCTTTATGGTTTTGCAGTTCTTGGCGAGAGTGTTGAGCACGGACCCGAGCTTGGGGAGATTTTAGACGGGTGACGAATTGATTTTATGGTCGTGAGAAGTGCGCGTCGTTTTATTTGTCTAATTCAAATACTACCTACTATTTTATATACACGTTTACATTGTTTCTTACCTTTCGCAACGACAACAACAATAGCGAAGCGCGCCTTACATCGCAAAAGGGTTGTTGTCTTTTGGGCGCGAAGATGATGATGCCGGGTCTTCCTCGTCGACGACATCATCATCTCCGCTCTTTTTTTGAAGCACTTTCGCGATATGGTTGTCCCTCAAGGATGTTGGAGCTACGTAAGATGATTCTAAAGAATGTGCCATCGCAAATTCATCGTCGTCATCGTCTTCCGCGAACGCTTGGAACCGTCGCGACGGTCTAGCGTCCGAGGGCGAGGATTTCGTCCAACGAGCCGCGCTTTGGAGTAGGTTCTTCATCATCGATGAAAATTCGCGACATCCTCCGGAAATGGTGGCCGTTCCGCCGTTCTTTTTATAGTACCAATACCACATCGACGCCATGACCGCTAAAAACACCATCACGGTAAAAAATATAGCCGCCGTGTGGTTCGTGTTGTCTTTCAACGCATCGTCGCTACTACTCTCTCGAATAATCCAAAACGAATCCAAAAACCGGTCTCCGTTCACGGCGTCGATAAATCTTCCGAACAAATGAGTCGAATTGTGCGCGTGTAAATCCACGAAGCCGTGTTCATACAACACCTTTTCCGTGAAGAACATGTTGATGTCGTTCCTCGTAAACTGCGCGCCTCCGGTACCAACGACAAAACTGATTGGATACTGCGGTTTTTCGTACACATTATACAAGCTGTCGCTCACGTTCTTCGAGTTTAAGGAACATTCGGTTTCGGTCAACTGCGATTTGAGCGAACATGATCGCTGGTAGGCGTGATTGTGGCCCCAAAAGACCATGTCAACCTGAAATTCAACAAACGTCGGCCACAAGTGCTCTTGGATCTCCTTCATGACCGCGACGTCCGAGCTATCTTTCTTGTTTGCCGAGGCTGGCGGTTCGGACGCGTAGCTCGAGTCGACTAAACCAGGTCGGTGTCCGATGACAATCAACCACGGCGTCTTTGCTCGATCGAATTCTGTTTCAAAGATCATTCGTAACTCGGCGTGTTGTTCAGACGACATCGAATTGAAATCGACTTCCGTGTTGATCGAGACGACGAAAATATTCCCGATGGCGACGCCGAACCAGTCTTTCTCGGCACTTTTCCTCGGCGTGTTGAAGAGCGCGTTGGACATCACTCCGCACTCACCGCCAGAATCGTGCCCGCCGTATAAATCTTGCGTTCTTCCAGGCGCGTGCGCGTTCCATCCGCTCTCGAAATAATCAAACTCATGGTTCCCACTGTTCACAACGAATGGGATTTTATGCGCGAAATTCGAGCTCATTTGATGCAAAAACTCATCCCAGACGCTGATGTATCCAACCGCGTAGGACAAATCGCCGAAGAGAAATACTGCATCAATCGGGTGTTTATTTGTACCATTGTTGGACAAACGCCCGAGCGATTCTGCGACTTGTAATCCGGGTTGCCCATACTCCCTCCACGTCTCGCTATCGTCGGTAGTCCCCACTCCCATATCTGCAAATAAAGCTAAAGTCGTGTGGGAAGCCCCGACGACGGGTAAAAATTTCCCGTCGTATACTCTGGTCGACTCGGTGAAATCACTGATATCGTCGCCAAGTTGGTACTCGAACGCTCTCTTATTGTCTACTTTGTTTTCAATCTCCACGTAGTGCTGATACCCACTGTGTCTGTAACCAAAAGCGTTCGCTGGGGCGCCACAAAACTGATCTTTCGTCACCTCTATCGTCTTCGACGCGACTACCGTCGGCTGCCACTCTACGTCTCCCGCATATCGCCACCGAACTTTTGCGTTTTTGTCTTTCCTCCCCGACGTCCACGTGATGGATACCTTCCTCGCACCACTCTTCGTCGCGCCGATTCGCGGCACTATCGGTTCATCCTTATCGTCCGAGAATGATACGATTCCACTCCTCGCGATTGGTTGTGAATCGCCTAAGATATTCCCCCAATCCGAAAAATTCTTGTGATAGATTGCGTTGGCCGACTGCGGGTCGTTCGAGCTAAACAAAACGAAATCGAAATCCTCTCGCATTTTGTGTAAATCAAAGTTTAAACTCCCAATACCACTCGACACGTACGCGTTTGAATATTTCTCGACGATTGAATATTTCACGGGGGCAGTTTCGTTTAGAAGTTCCACGCCCGCGGGCGAATAGACGCCGACCCAGTGTCTCGAAAGCGTCTCGTTGGTGTAATCCGTTCGAGATTCGTTGCGCAACAAACTCTCCAGCGGCACTCGAACTGTCACGGATATGCGCGTCTTATCTCCGCTAATCTTCGTTTGCTCGGCGACAATAGTCACGTTGTCCGTGGAATACGAGTGCCCGTCTTCGCCGTAGAACGGTTCGATGGGAAACGGAGTTGAAAAACTTCGAACACCGCTGAGAGACTGGTGCGAGTTTATGCCTCCGTAGAAGCGAAGATTTTTACGAACATCTTCTCCTGCTCCTCCTTCTCCTTCTTCCACCGCGCGAACAGAGATGAGGAAGAAGAAGAAGAAAAGAAGAAGAAGAAGAAGAGCGTTCGTTTTTGTTGTTGTTGTTGTTGTTGCTGTTGTTGTTGTTGTTGTCGTCGTTCTTCTTCCCGTCATTGTTGTCGTCGTCTTCTTTTTAAAGTGGCGCGTTTTTAGAGTGTAACGAACTTTTGAGCGAGAGACTTGTGGCTTATCGAAACAACTCGTCGGAGGAGGAGGATGTACCCGCATGCATTACACGACCGACGTTTACTAAAAAGAGATCTTTGCTATATATGCATTCTTAACTCTATCTCACTCTCCTTCTGTGCATCTGACTACTGCTTTACACGACTATGTTCGCGGCAACCTTCATGCTTTTCCTAAAAATCTCTCTCACGTTTGCCTCGATTTTTTCGTTGCCGATGCTCTCCTTCGCGTGTTGGACCATTTTCATGAGCTTGCCGGTTGGGAGTTTACTCCCGGTTTCGCTACCGTGTTCGCTAAATTCGAGACAACTCGCAGATAAATAGGAAGGTAACCCTTGAGCCATGAGAATGGTGTCGCACGCGGATTTAGTATCGTCTGGGAGTACGTCGATGGTTCTCGAGACGTATTCGGAGAGGAGGAAATCGAGTTCCGTGTAGTCTTCCTCGTCGTCGTAGTCTTCGAACAAGCTGGCATCATTTTCATCGATTTCGATGGAGTTGATGATGTCTCTTTCCTCGGAGCTGGAAGAGTTGGTGGTTACAATAACGGCGAGTTTACGCCCGCGTTCAGGTGCCGACGCGATCATTTCGAGAACGACTCGAGCCATTTCTTTGTTCGCGTCCGGGATTCGTCCCGTCGCGCGATCGACGCCAAGTAACACATCCAAATCGTCGATAATAATCGCGGACAACTTTCCTTTGGCGGCGTCGTCAAATGCGTTTTTAATGGCGTAGACGACCGAAGAGGCCGTCAAGGACGGGTCTTCGACTTTTTTCAATATATCGTGCGCGCTGATTATTCTCGCGTGCGGGTACTTTGCATCCGTGACGGCTTTACACGCCAACGTCGTTTTGCCGCTGTTCCGCGCGCCTCGAACTTGAACGATGGTTTGCGCTATACCACTAACGTTGTGCCCGTCATTTTTACCTCCACCGCTATCTCGTAACGTGACCAAAGTTTCCGTGAGTCTATCGAACGCTTCTGTTTGTTTCTCTAACTGGACAAAGTTTTCCGGGACGATGTTGGCGACTTCTTTTGCGTCTTGCTTCATCGCCGAGACGAACTCTTTCATCGCCGAAACGAAATCGCCCATGGTAACTTTCGGATTTTTTTCTTCCGACGACGATGACGCGTCCCCAACTTCAACGTCTTCGGTCCCCATGCCCAAATGTCTCGCCAACGCGTGGCTGGTTGCCGCTCTCACTAAACCTTTCAATTCCGCGCCGCTGTGATTTTCAGTCATTTGCGCCAACCGTTCTAAATCCACGCACTCGCTCAAAGTTCCGCTCTCTTTCATCGATTTCGTGTGAATACCTAAAATCTGTAACCGTCCGTACGCATCCGGCAAACCAATCTCTAATTGCAACTCCAATCGCCCCGGTCGCAGCAACGCTTTATCTAACAAATCTCTTCGATTGGTAATGCCGACGACCAACACGTTGTTCAACGTCCGCATCCCATCCAACTTGGTCAATAACTGATTCACCACGTTATCGTGAACCACAGACGCAGTCACGCCTCCCGAACCTCTCGCTTTACAAACCGCATCGATTTCATCGAACACAATCACGTGCAACTTACTCTCATCCCCTCGAATTTTATACTCCAATTCGGCATCCGCGAACAAACCTCGGATGTTCTCCTCGGATTGACCGACGAATCTTTGCAAAATTTCCGGCCCGTTAACAATTTTCGGCGGGTGCGCGTGCAGAAGTTCACCCAACGCTTTCGCGACTAACGTTTTACCAGTCCCGGGAGGTCCGTGCAACAGAACCCCTCGCACGTGTTCCAACTCCATCTTCTTCGCCACCGCCGGATCGATCATCCTCGACGCGAACACCCTCCGAAACAACGTCGCGAAGTGGTCGTCCAAACCACCAACTCCGCAAAACGCAAACGATGGCATGTTCCTCTTCTTCTCACCCTCGATGTCACCTTCGATACCGCTGCTCTTCTCCTTCTCTCGCTTTAAAATGTCCAGCAAGTGCGTCTGCCCGACTCTTTCGTCCTTCGGTTTCTCCTTGATGGTATTCGCGCTCCCTCGACCGATTCGATTATCCGTAGCTTCTGTTTGCGCGGTCCCTTGCGCCGTGGCGGCGCGTTTCATGGGTTTCGCTTTCGGCTTTTCATTTTTATTCATGAAATCATCGATTGGGGTTATTTCCGAGGGTGTGCCTCCACCGATGACCCCGAACGAGTACCCGTAGCTTTGGAAAGTCGAAGTCGAGATTGATTTTTCTTCCCCACGTCGACGCAAATTTTGTCGTTGTTGTTGTTGAAACGTCGTCGCAGAAGAAGAACAAGAAGAACACGAAGCGTTGGCGGCATTCACCGACGCGGCACGAAGACGAGAGGAAAAGGAGAGCGTTCTTCTCATAGTTGCGTGTGTGTGTGTGTGTGTGTGTGTGTGTGTGTGTGTGTGTTTATGTGTGTGTGTGTGTGTGTAAATACGCACGCCTAGTTTGCGCGCGCTTTTTTTGAGACGCACGTGGGGAAACGTGTAACTGTACTGTTTTGTGGATAAAAAATCTCGCTTTTTCCGCGACCTCGCGCGTGTAAGTGTCGACGTGTTTACGTTACGCACCGGAAACGAAAGATGAAAAGGAGAGGGGTGGCGGGGGCGGAGGAACTTTTTCAAAAAAAAAAACAGTGCGACCTGTACGAGTAGGTGTTATGTATGAACTGAAGAAGAGCTCTCTCTCTTCGCACTACAAAAAACACGCGGAAGTAAACATAGTTATTCTCTCTCTCTCACTCTCTCTCGACTAAAAGGCTTTCGCTCTACGTAACTCTTACTCTCTCTCTCTCTCTCTCTAACTTTCCCTCTTTTCAATGCATGTGCTCCGGGTCAACCTCAATGCCTAAATTCCTCTTCATGAACTCGTACGTAGTCCAACAAATAGCGGCAGCTGGAACGTGGAAGAGGACGCGAGCGGTGGCGCCAGAGAATAAAGCGTGCGCGCCTTCGCGTTCGAGCACGTGTCTGGCGACTTTGAAAGCGTTAGCAGACGCGTAGACGCTTCGAGATTGCGCGGATGAAGATTGCGGCGGCTGTTGAACCGTCGCCGTCGAAACGCACAACTTTGGATCGCCTCGAACTGCACACGTTTGGTTCGCCGTCGCCGTTTCCACAGTTTTACTCACTTCGCATCCCAGGACTGCCTCGCAGTGCGTTTGCATTCGAGTCTTTACGACATCCATTGGCGTAGTCAAGAACCCAGCGATGCCCCCGGCGAAACCACCGGCTAGAAATTGCGTTCGGAAACCCTCGTCTTCCTCTTCAATCTTCAAAGCTCTCTTCGCGCTTTCGTATAAACCGACGTGAATAGCCGTAAACGGTACGTTCATAATCAACGTCGTCGGGTACGATCGGTATAAAACGTGCGCACCTTCGTTCCTCACGATTGTTCTCAACGCGTCGAACGCGTTTTTAAACTTTCTCGTCGACGCGGTAGCAGTGGCAGGAATACCACTCGTCGGGTTCTTAGTGTTTCCTAAACTACTCTTGACGGTGCCACCGCCGGCGCCTTCGCCGCTCAGCACTTTCACCTCGCTCGGACAGTTCCCGCCTAGTTGCATTTGCATCCTCTGTTTCACCGTATCTAACGGCGTTTGCACCGCGTCTCCTACGATCGTCGCCAGCGCCCCGGCGCTCGCGTCTGCCATAAACTCTCCGTAAAACGCCGAGGAAGAACTGTTGCTGCCGTTATAACTATTCGTATTCGTCTTGCTGGTGTTGTTGTTGTCAAATCGAAACATCTTCTTCCCGTATTCGTACGTTGCGAAATACACCGCGTGCGCCGGCCCGGCCCCTAACCCGCCGGCGACGACGCCTCGATACAATCCTCTCACGCCGTCTGTTTTCAGTATCGATTTTATCGCGTTCGGTATCGTGTGTTTAATCATCACGCTGCTGCTAGTAGTAGCAGCGGCGGCGGCGGCGGTGGCAGAACCACCAAAAGAACTGCCTCCACTCGTGGCGACGGCCAGTTGCATTCGAGTCTTTACGGTATCCACCGGGAACATCACCGTGTGTTCCATGGTCCCAGCGAATGCACCGGCAAACATGTGCGTGTAGAAAGTCGTCCTGTTCTCCGCCGATCCGCCTCGGTTTTCTGTCGTCGTCGTCGTCGTCGTCGTCGTCGTCGTTAAGGCACTCATTATTATTCTTCTTATTCTTCTTCTTTCGGGATGATGATGATGATGATGATGATGATGAGTACGCGGCGGACTTCTCTCTCTCTCCCTCTGACGATGTTGAAGAGTTTCGATTTTTCGCGAGAGAAGGCTGAAAAGCTATGTTTAGGGTTTTATTATAACACCCTAAATATTTTTTTGTAATGAATGCGCTCGGGTCGTTGAGCACGAGAAATACGCGCGCGCGTATTTTTGTTCGCGCGTGTGTGTGTGTGTGTGTGCGTTTGCGCGTGCGTGCGCGTGCGCGTGCGATACCACACGAGAGAGGGGGTGTTTAAAAGCTTTCTCTCGCGATATATCTTCTTTTATTGTAAACTTAGTAGTACCGGTATAGTAATAGCGAGCAGTTATGAGCGACTCTGAAGACGATTCCGACGACGTGAACGGCGCGGAGAAGAAGAGTTACGAAACTAAGTATCCTTCCGAATGCGCCTCTCTGTGCATCTTATCAATCGCGTACTGTTACGTCGGGTGCAACGCGTCAAAATTAGCGAGTCGGTTTGCGTTTCATCCACCGAAACCAGCGCATTACGAATTGAAAACGACCAACCGAGGGACGCGGTATCCGACCGTCAGTCAATTTCATCCGATGCACGGACATAAGAACGCGGATGCGAGGGTAGCGAGTAAAGCGTTCGCATCGTTTCAGTGTTACGAGATTCCCTTTCGAAGCCGCATGAATGATGATGATACGAAGAAGAAGAAGGAGAAGGAGAGGAAGAGTAGCGGCGACGAAGGCGTGAAACCTTCGCGGTCTTCGAACATATGCGTCTTCTTTCGACCGGCGCCGAGAGACGCGAAGCGAGCGAGACTGATAATTCATTCGCACGGGAATGCGATGGATTGTGGGGGTGGGTTTGAGATGTTGGCGGAGATTGGAGATCAGTTAGACGTGTCGATTTTGACGTACGATTACAGAGGGTACGGGAAATCGGGTGAGCTGTACGACCAGCCGACGGCGGAGTCGTGCGCGGACGATTTACGGAGAGTTGTGGATTGGGCGACGAAAGCGAGAGGCTTAGTCGGTGGACAAACCGGAGATTATGACAGGGATCAGTTTGGTTTAGACGACATCATTTTATGGGGGCAATCGATCGGGTCTGGGCCGTCCACGATTGTAGCCACGGAAAAAGAGGTCGGAGGTTTGATTTTAGAGTGCGCTTTGGCAAGCGGCACGAGAGTTTTAATAGGCGAGGCAAAAGAAAAACACGGAATAATGAGCCCGGTGAGATGTTTTGAAAAGTGCGAGGTGTACGATAATCAAGGTTTAGCGGTGAACGTCAAGTGCCCGGCTTTAGTAATGCACGGCATGAAAGATTTCGAGATCCACCATTCGCACGGCAGGTTAATTTTCGACAAGTTGCAATCGAGAGAAGAGAAAGAGCGGTTTAAAACGTACGCGTATTGGTCACAAACAGCCGGTCACGACGATGTGTTCTACGATAACCCTCGCGAGTGTATTCGGCAGGTACAGAAGTTTGTGCGAACGCTACCCACAACCGAACGCATCGAAAATGCCATTGCGTCGTCCTCGCGAGCAGAGAAAGGCTTATCGGCAGAGGATTTAGCCAACCCTTCCCTCGCCGGTGGTACCGAACGGAGAAGAGAGAATAAGGAGAAGAAACCGTACAACGATAGGTTGAATCGCGTTAATCAAGAGTTATTTTACCAAGCGCCGCCGCGTAAGCAGGTCATGAAGAAGTGAGTTTTTTTTTAGATTTTCGTATAGTTAATTCTCATAACACACATCTTTCATCGTCTCATTAACTCTTTCTTTCTTTCTTTCTTTTCTTTTCAAATTTCTAAAAACACACCCGTACACAATACATTAACACACTCGCGCCCACACTCATCATATTAAATCAATACGCTATCATTATTGGGTCGAAACGACGGCTTGGTTCATCAACAGCGGCGAATCTTCGCTCGCGTTTTTGTTGACAAACTCGTTCACCGCAGACAATTTTCTAGCCTTTCTCGCGATGCCAGCGACTACCGCTAACGTCGCTGCCATGGCACCAGCCAAAGGAGCAACTCCCGAAAAGTCTTTTTCGGATGAAGAATTATCTCGCATTTGCTCATCCCACATTCTAATCATATCTAATTCCGTGATGGTGCTCTTCCCGTTGGCGATGGCTTCACCCAGTTGGGAAGACAACGCCGCGGAGGAGGTCGACGCCGCGCCCGGGTTCTTACTCGGGTCGCGTCTGTATTCTCTCTTGTAATACGAACCAGCCGTGCACGTCTCGTCACTACCAAGTTCCTCACCTCCGTCGTCGTCAGCATGTTTTACCACCGGGTAAACGGATTCAAAGAGCAAGCCACAAGTGGAGAACCCGTTCTCATCGTATTGGTTTTCGCCCAACGTTACCGGGCCTTTAGGTCCTCTCTCTAACTTGAAATATCCGTTCTCGCCGAAAGATGTCCCGTACGAGTTCTTCACCAACCAGTACGGCGTGTCCCCGTACTTACGATCGATACCCCAACCGACGACCAAGGCGGCGTGATTGATGGACGAGATGCCTCTCCCCGCCGGGCCGCAATCCTCAAACTTAATCACGCCCTCGTCATACATTTGTAAGTTGTTGGCATTGATACCAATCGCAATTGGACCTTTTTCGTAGATGGCTTTCATCAACGCATCGTTACCCTCAGTTTGCGCAATGTCGCACATCCCTGGCGTGGTCCATTTTTTCTCGACGTTTTCCATGCACTTCATTTCGTCTTGGTCTTCCTCGGTAGACGGGAGGCCGGAATCGGCCAGAACAGCATCGTATTTTGCTTTCGAGGCAATCCCGCCGCTCTCGTCCACGTACATGTACGCCGTGTACATGTTCCCTGTGTTACACCCGTGATCTCTCGAGTCGCAGTTCATCAGCTGTTTGACAGATAAAATGACGATGTCGTCTTTGGTCATGACCGCAGCACGAGCCGCAATAGAATCGGCGGAAACGAACGCCCAGCACGATGCGCACGTGTCTCGTTGATCGTGCACTTCGCCAACCAAGTCTCTCGGCCATCCTTCAGGTGGATTGGTCCAAGAAAATTCTTCCGGGTAGTTATCAACGCCGAGTAAGGAGGGGCGATCGTTCTCAAGTGAGGTGGAAGAAGATAGCTCGCTGTCGTCACTCAGTGAGTATTCGTCGTCGTCATTTCTGATTTTCGCGAACATATCACCGATGACTTCATCGTACGACTTCTCATTCTCCGAGGAGGAGCTGGCTGAACTTTCGTCACGTCCTTCTTTTGCCTCGTTGATGTGTTGGTTATTCGCATTTTTATTGTTGTTATCGCTGTTTTGCTTCACCGCGTCATCGCGGCTCGCGTTTTGAGTTTGCAGCTGATTGCTATCATTACTTGCACTTTTCTTCTCGTTTTCTTTCGAAGAAACATCGCTTTCATCCTCGGCTGCTTTTTCCAACTTTCCAAACGACTTCTCGAACGACTTCTCAATTTCAGCTGGAATTTCCACCTTTGGATCGTCCGGTTGTCTTCCCGCTCTGTTCGCGGCAATCTCCATCTGTTCTTTCTTCCAACTCTTATAGGTCAAATGCTTCGCGATGAACTCTTCTTGCGTCAAATCCGCGAATTCCGTCACTCGCATCCCGAACGCCTTCCCGCTTTTCGCGTTGTGTTGGTTCATTTTCAACAAATTCGCCTCGAAGATCTTCTCGCGCTTGATAGATTCCGGGCACGGTTTCTCGATCTGCGTCGGTTCATTTTCTGGACAATAGTTCTTGTTGTGCGCTTTCATGAATTCCACAAAGTTTTTCTTGTGGTGCACGACCGCTTCTTGTTGTAGTGGCTGTTGTTGTGGCAGCTGCTGCTGCTGCTGCTGCTGCTTCTCTTCGCCGCTTTGCGCGTTTACCGAACTACCACTCTCAACGCCCCCTTCTGCGTTTTTTAAAACGCCAACATCCTCACCAGAGGACGACATCAACGGAGCTTTCTCAGTCGTCATCGCACCGTTCGCATTCAGCGAACCCATCGCGGCGGCAGCATCCGAGTGTTCTCCGTGATGTTTATTCCCACCACCGAACGACAGCGAGGCGACAGCGGACGAAAGCCCGCCAGAAGAAGAAGAAGAAGAAGAAGAACTGGAAGTGGGGCGCGTCATTTTCCCCTTCGCGACGACATTCTTTCTCATCAGGTGTCCGCCGGGCGTTGTTGTTTTCTCCGCGGATGCGCCGTTCGTCGAAGCAGCGATCGATAATCCGGCCATCACGATCGCTTTCTTCATCTTGTCTCGCTTTTTTTGTGCGCGTCTGTCTGTGTGCGTGCGATCTGTTGTGTGGCAAGGCGCGCATGGATCACAAAGACACTACGATTTTTTTAGTGTTCAAAATATTTAGGGTTTGTGTTCAAAATATTTAGGGTTTGTGTCTCTTTTGTTTTCCTCTCTCTCTGTTTTTGTGCTCGTCGGACCTTTTTTCTCTCATCAGATTCTTTCGCGCTCTTGCGTTGTTTGATACACACAATAACAACGACGGAAGAAGAATGAACACGTTCGTCAAAAACGACAACGAGACGCGGTCTCTTCTCAACGAAGAAGTAATCATCGAGAAGAAGAAGCAAAAGAGCGCGTCGTTATTCAGCGCCAGGAATGTTATGCTCGTCGGCGGTTTAGTCGCCACCGGTGGCATGGTCGCGACGAAATCCGCGGCCTCCTCCACATCACCGGCGCAATATAAATTGGGACAAGACAGACCGACGATTCGTTTGTCCGTCGGGTGCACGCCGCAGGACGTTTTGTCTTTGCTTCCGTTCGAGCCGAAATCGTGGAGAGGTGCGCTTTTGATCGTCGTTTCTCTCTGTGTTTGTCGTCGTATCGTCTCAACGCGCAGCCGCGCTTGAGGCGGGGATCGAGTTTTTGTGTTTTTCCCACGTCTCGGGAGAGAAAAATTTTCTCTCTTTTTCGACATTTTTTTCTCTTCACCCACACATTAACGTTGTTACGTTTTACTGACTCTCTTCTCTCTTCTCTGTCGCTACGAACGCGATTAAATAAAAAATATTAACAGGCAAAGTGGGCGCGAAATTCATCACCGCGAACATGTCTCCGAACTTTTCGTACGAGAACGCGATCGAAATGCCGGAAGAAATGTGCGGGGTGTTTGCGGTCCCGCACGAACTCGCGCACGACGCTCGCTACGGTTTCTTTTTGTACGAAAAAGCCAACCCGGAGAACTTTGTGTCCGATATCGGCGTCCAACCGAAAGGCGGGTACAACGACATCGAAATCATCGAAGAAGAGGTGTACGAGCAGCCAATCTCGAAGAAGCAAGAGAAGGCGAAGGAGATGAAGGTGAAGGAAGGCAAGTTTGAAGACGGGACGAAGATGACCCCGTCGCAAAGAGAGTTCTTCGAAACCAAGGCGAAGTTGGCGAGCAAAGAGTCATCCCAATCGACTAAAAAGGCGTCCAAGAAGTCTGCTCGAATTGGAGAAGACGAAGAAGTAGATGCTGAAGAGGCAAAAGAAGCGAAGAAATCTTCCTCGCCCAAGAAAGAAACCGCTGCGGAGAAGATGGTTCGTTTGCAACAAGAAAAGATTGACTTGTTGGAGAAGGAAGTCCAAGAAGCGAGAGAGGCGGACGCGGAGAAAGAACGTCTCGCCGCCGAGGAGGAAGCCAGACGCAACGAAGAAGCAGAACGAGAGGAAGCGAAGTTGGAGCGAAAAGAGTTTCTGAGACAAGAGAAGGAAGAGCTGGAGAAGGCGAAGATGCTCGCCAAGGAGAAGAAAAACGTTGGCGCATTCTTCGATTGGGGATGGTGGTCCTCCTCGTTGTTCCACGCGGAAGAGGAGATTGCGAACCAATCCAAAGAAGAAACCACCGCTGGACATAACATTAAATCCAGACGTGCGCTTCTTTCTTCCGCCGAGAATGTGGCTGTGCCGCAAGTTGGCAAGGCGATCAAGACCACCGCGAAATTGTCCGCCGCGCAGCAAAAGAAGGTTGAGGAATACGAAAGAGAAGTCGCGATGATCAAAAACGCCAAAAAGCACCACAAGGACATCGAAGTTTCTTCTGAAAACCCAATCGAAGAGGAAGTTGTTCAAGCGAGAATCGAGTACCCGGTGCAATTCATCTCTACCATGGCTTCGTGCAACACCAAGCACGAGTTGGAAGACACTGAATACTACCCGAGAAAGGGCGTCGCGAACCCGATGGGGAACAACGTCTTCGTCTTCGGAGCCTGTCGCTCGGACTTGCCGCAGTGCGGCAACCCGGCGCAAAGGCACCCGGGGACGTGCGAAGTGCCTAAACCGGACGACGACACGTTCAAGTTAGCCGTAAAAGCGTGCTTGGACGAAGACCCGGTGGAGGGCAACTGCCACAAGTTTGCTAAGCAATCTGAATTTGGCGTGATGTCCATGTGGGACGTTTCTCAAGTTACCGATATGACGGAAGCGTTTGCGGATCAAGAAAGATTCAACGGCGATTTGAGTCAGTGGGATACTCGATCTGTCAAGTACTTTGACAGAATGTTCAGCGGCGCAGCGTCTTTCAACCAAGACATTTCCGCGTGGAGATACGCGGCGAAGAAGACGGATAACCACATGTTCGCTGGCGCGACTGCGTTCCAAGCCTCGTGGGAGTGCGGTTTCAGACCGTCTGGTTTGCTCGACTTCCACTCGTGCACCTCCACGAAAGTGATGGACGACATCGTCAACGGCAGAGTTCCCGCCGAAACCTCTACTAGTAAAAAACCAGCCGCCTCTAACTTGATTAACTCGGTCACCAACGCGATCAAACAACCGATCGCTACCGTTGAGAAGGTTTTCACTGAGCCGTCCGTTGGACTGGATGAAGTTGGCGTGTTAACTGATGCGAACATCATGGATGAAGTCACGGATTGTTTGCTCGCAGAACCCGTGCGAGGCGATTGTCACGGCCAAGCCTTTGGCCCGATGTCCACGTGGGACGTCTCTCGCGTGACGAACATGGACCAATTGTTCATGGACCCGCCTAAATCTGTTGAAGGCGACAGACACTCTTCGTTCAACGGCGACTTGTCCAAATGGGACGTTTCCAGCGTCACGTCGATGATTCGCATGTTCAACAGAGCGAACGCTTTCAACGGCGATTTGTCCAAATGGGACGTATCCAAAGTTGAATCCTTCTCTGGTATGTTCAAGCATACTGACAGATTCAACGGTGACATCACCAACTGGAACATGAAATCCGCGAAGTCTGTGGATGAAATGTTCATGATGGCTTTGAGATTTAACCAAGATATTTCCAAATGGTCTTTGCCAAAGTGCACAAACTTTGACAGAATGTTTGAATTCACCGGTGAGAACGGGTTCGCGCACGACATTTCCAACTGGGACATGCACGAAGGCACACATCAAGACATGTTCAGAGATGCCTTTGCGTTCCAACACAAGTTTACGTGCGCGGATGTTGCTCACGGTCCGGCGCACACGTGCCGCCCGAAAGCTAGTGCAGCGGCTACTCCGTTGACAGCGACGAGACAACCGGGACAACCGGCGGTTGCGGCGCAGCAAATGCAGCAAACGCAGCAAATGCAGCAAACGCAGCAAATGCAGCAAACGCAGCAAACCGCCAACACTGCCTCCGGTAAGTTTGTGCCGCAAAGCGAATACGATCGCGTCGTCGATGTGAATGCGTAAATCTTTTCAGGAACAAGCACCAAACATTTGTACTATTCTAACAAAACGATAACCTATATTTAATAACAACAAAAGTATACAATCTACTAATAATTACATCTTCACATGCTACTCTACGCATCTAGATCGGTCACTTGTTCTTTCGCTTGCAACAGCGTTTTAACGACTTCTCTTTCGGTGACAAAGAAAAGGCGTTTGGTACGGTCTGCGTTAACTCGCGACCAAAGCCATGCATCGTGACCGCAACCAGGTCGCGTTGCTTTTTCCATTGTTGTTGTTGTTGTTGTTGCAGAACGTTTAGATTCTTCTTCTTCTTCCAACGTCGCTTCCACCTCATCTATTAGCCTCAACGCTTCTCTTTTTGAAGCCAACCTCAACGCGTCCCAAGATTTCGACGCGCTCGTTTGCACCGGCAGAAAAGTGTCGTTTTTATTTTTTCTTTCTTCCAATACGTACGCTATGTCCTCTTCTTCTTTCACACTTGTCGTCGTGACGGCGCCGCCCATCGCGGACGACTTTGACGATTCTTCGTCCTTCAACTTCTTTCCCAATCGATCGATTAGCCGCTTCAACTCTTCTTTCCATTTTCTTGTTTCTTCTTCACTCTTTCCATACGCAATATCGCTCTTTAATAACTTCTCTTTCACTTCTCTGCTCATCGTTTCTCGCAAAAATCGTAAACACTCGTTTCCTTGCAACGCCGGCGGATGTTCGTCCTCGAGCGAAAAATGCCTCGACAACAGTCTCGAAGTTTTCGAATCTACAACGACCGCGCACCAAATGGATGACTTTGACGAACTGACAACTTCCAGCGCAGCGTAAAATTTCCCTCTCGTTTTCGCGCCGACGAATGCTGGTGGTGCTTTGGAATTATCGTCTTCTTCTTCTTCTTCTTTCTCCTCGTCGTTCGTAAACGTCGACATGAACGCGTCCAATCCGCATAAAAAAGCGCTCGTTTCGCATTGGATTCGTTCCGGAGTATTTTCGGGGTAGAAATGCACGACGCGTTCGATTTCGCGGTGTTCGTTGGAAATTAAGGCATCGTAAGCGAAGACATAGGAGGAGGAAGAGGAGGAGGTTGTGGTGGACATTTATTTATTGCGTTGTTCTTTTATCGTTGTTGTTGTTGTTGTTGTTGTTGTCAACCAAAAGAGTGTGGTAGTTGTGCAACCAGAGAGACGGGAGAAAAACAGTGTTTTGAGAGTACGTTCATGA
>Ga0255779_1003222_pt1 | contig 16521 bp, 9 predicted proteins | sample 011ome_21_FD_179977 | JGI IMG/M metagenome (GOLD analysis project Ga0255779, IMG submission 179977) | Coastal salt marsh microbial communities from the Groves Creek Marsh, Skidaway Island, Georgia - 011508AT metaG (version 2) | ecosystem: Environmental > Aquatic > Marine > Intertidal zone > Salt...
CAGCTTCGAGTTTTTCTAACGCCGCTTGGATTTCTTCGGCTTTTTCGGCGCCGCCGAGTTCCGCTTCGGCTTTTTGCTTGCGCAAGACTTCGATCTTCTCGCCGAGCTCCTTCTCTTTCGCTTCGGCCGCAGTCACTCGCGCTTCCAAGTCTCGACGCTTCTGCTCCGAACGCTCGAGCTTTTGCATCAACTTTTCGCTCATCTTTTGTGTCTCGAGTTTGATGGCTTTCTCCGAGCTCTTCTTCTCTCGCTCCAACTGTTCCGTCAACTGTTGCTTTTGTTCCGCGATGACTTCTGCCATATTCTCCTTCGCCTTCTCTGCTTCGGTCTTCGCGATGCGAAGTTCGTTCGTCAAACGTTCGACATCTGCGTCTAAATCCGTTCGTAACTCCTCCGCGAGCTCTAAAGCTGTCTTCATGTTCTCCAACTCTTGGTTCAGTTCCAAGGCGTTTTTCCCGCTCTCTTGCGTCGCGTTCATCAAATCGGTCTCCAACGCTTTCTTCGCCTCTTCGAGCTTGGATACCTTCTTTTCCAACTTTTCAATCTGCGCAGATAACTTTTCGGCGTTTTTGATCTCAATGTTGATGCGTTTCTCGTTTTCAACTCGCGCAGCTTCGATAGACTCCGAGGCTTTGACTCGTTCTGCTTCCATCTTTTCGTCGTATTGCTTACGCTCTTGCTTGAGCTCCTTTTGAAACTCCTTCTCTTGCGCCTTCAAGTCGGCTCTGCACTTTTCCTGAGCCTCTTGCAACGTCTGTGAGCCGTTCTTCTCGAAGTCTCTTCGCTCTGTTTCCAATCTCGCGAGTTCCGCGCGAGCGCACTTCAACTCACCCATCATTTCGCCTTGCTGCTCGATGAGCGACTTTGCCTGAGCCTTGGCGTCCGCCAAGTCGTCTTCGTATCTCTTCACTTCTTTTTGCGCGTTTGCAAGCTCGAGTTGCGTAGACTTGGATTCGAGTTCGAGTTTCGATTGCAACGCGACGAGTTGTTCAGAGAGCTCCTTGCGAGCGCTTTCCGCAGTTTTGAACTCCGATTTCGCATCCTTCAATTCGCCCGTCACTCTTTCGATGGACTCTTCCAACTTTTCAATCTTGGAAGCTTTCTTGTCGCCATCTTTTTCTAACGACGTGATTTTCTTTTCCAAAACTGCCTTCTCCTTCTCCAACTCCGCGTAGTTTGTCTTCAACGACGCCTCCAACTCCACCGATTGCTCTCTCAAAGTTTGCAACTCAGCAATCTCCGCGTTCAACGCCTCCAATTTCTTTTCGGCGTGCTTGGAAGATTGATCGAGTTCCTTGTCTTTCTTTTTGAGTTCTTTCTCGGCTTTTTCTAAACTCTCCTCCAACTTGGCGTTCTGCTCTGTCAACGCGGCGTTGGTCGCGCCACTCGACTCGCTCAATTTCGCGATCTCTTTCTCAGCGACTTCTAATTTTACCAATGCCGCTTCCTTTTCTGCGGTCATTTCTCTCGCCAACTGATCCGATGTCACTTTTGCCGCCTCCGCGTTGGCCAACTTTGCCTCAAAGTCTGCCTCTTGCTTCTTCAATTGCCCTTCCAACGTCTTCGATTGACTCGCGAACGCTTTTTCCTTCTCTTTGTTTTCCGCCTTCAACGCCGCCAACTGCTTCTCCAACTCGATGTTTTCATCTCTCAACTTCATTACCTGCTCGCTGTCCTTCTCGGAGTTCTTCTCGAAACTTTTCAACTTCTTCTCCGCTTGGTCCAACAACTTCTGCTTTTGTTGCAACTGGACGCTTTGTTCGACCAACTCGTTCCTCAACGTCTCGTTCTCTTGTTGCTTGTGCTCTTCGTTTTGAGAAAAGTTGGAAAGCATCTTCGCCTCTCGCGCGTTGAACTCTGCCTTGGCGCTTCTCAACTTTTGCTCCGCCAACTTGGCCTCGTTCCTGGCGCTTTGCACTTGTGCTGCGGCTCTTGCCGTGTGTTCTTGCAACATCGAGACCGTTTCGTGAAATCCTCTCGTCGCCCTCACCGTGTCTTCCACTAATCGGTCCTTCTTACGCATCACCTCCGGTAAAATCTTCTTAAAGTCTGAGATTGCGTTGTTTCTTTCCTTGACCAAGTTTTTAAAATCGTGCGACGGCGCTATGGATTTCCAGTTCAACGAGTGACTGATTTCTTCCTCCAACGCGCTATCGAAATGCTTTGCCGCGAGCGCTTCGATGTTGATTTCCGGCACTTCAATTTTCGGCAAATCGAGCGCGATCGTCGTCGCGGCTGGTGAGGACGTGTTGTTATTTTCACCATCGAGCATACCACCCGTATGTGTCGTAGTAGTAGTCGTAGTAGTCGCGTTATCGATGTTCATCGTATCCATCCCATTGGCGTTGCCAAAGTTCATGGTCGTATCGTTGCCCATCGCGTACGCCGTCCCGCCAGAAGAAGCAGCCGGAACACCCGCCGTCGCTTCCGCCGGGTTAGGAACAGCATTCGTCGTATAATCAGAACCTGTCTCTTTATTATTATTATCCCCCTTATTCTTGGACGATACTTTGCTCTTGGTCGCTTCCAATCGCGCCTTCAACGCGTCCAACGATTTCGGATTTTTCGGTGGTTTCGAGCTCTTGTTGTTCCCCTTTTTCCCCGCATCTTCTTCATCAACAACAACATCCTTATTACTCTCGACCGCACCCATCATCCCCGGTTCCTCCTCTTCCTCTTCATCTTTCTCCTCCTCCTCCGGCGACGGCGTTTCCGACTTTGCTCTCTTCGACGATCGCGACGATCGGTTCGTCGTCGTCTTCATTTTCACATTTTCCTTCCCCTCTTCTTCGTCCACATCCATCATCCCTGCGGCTTGTACCGACGCGCGCGTTGGCATCGTTCTTTATTATTATTACGTTTTGTGCGTCGCGTGCGTATTCAACAACAGGCGCAGAACGCAGCGCTTTCTTCCTTCTTTCGCGATAGAAACTCAAGTGCGCGCGCGTGCGTTATGTGTTTGTGTGCGCGTAGTGCTTTTCGATACGAGAAAGAGTTATTTTTTGAAGTTTTTGGACTCTTCTCCCTTTTTTCAAAAGAAGAGACTTGACTGGGTGCTCAAAAATTCAGAAACCCTAAACAGTCGCAGCACAAAAATTACAGTTTTCTCAACACGAAACGGAATCCACGTGTATAAGTTGCGTTTTTGCATTTGCCTACTTCGCGCGCTCGGAGAGCATCCAAGAGAGAGACTCGAAGAAGAAAAAAGAAGGGGAGCGGCGCAGTCCACACACACGCACAAAAAAGCAACGCAGAGAGAAGAGAACTGTCTGTGTGCGTGTGTTGATAGTATTCTTCGTTGAAAATTCCCAACAAAACACATTTCCCCAGTTTATTTAAAGTGCTTACCAAAAGCGTCGCTTCGGAAAATCTTTTCGATCGTCCGAAAAATCTGGCCACTTTTGCAGGGGAAAAGTTTCTTCAGAAAAGAAGACGCCAGAAAAAAAATCAGCCTCTCTTCTTCCGCACGAAGAGAAGAAGGAGACAGAGAAAAAAAAACGTGATCGGACGCCGGAAACGTTGAGAAGAACACGCGCGCTCTCGAGTAGGATCGATCGCATCAAGTATTCGCGTCGTTTACTCGGAGATTTTTTCTTTCGTAAAATTTAACTTTTCAGGCAGAGATTTTTCGTCTCCGTTTCCCCAAGAAAAAGGCTGACTCAAGATACAAAGAAAAAAAAAGCGCGCAGATTAGATAGTAATAATGGGAGCGGGTGGGCAGTTAACGACCGCCTTCTCTCCTCTTCAGAAAGGCGCGCGGAACAATTCTTTCGAGATGATAAACGCCGAGCACGCGGACGATACGGTGTTCATCGTCGGTGGGTACACGAGGTGCGAATTGTTGGCGCACACGCCCAAGGACGAGAGCGTTCAAAAGAATACGAATAGTGTTCAAAAAAACACACAAATCGAGGATTCTGAAAAAAAAGAAGGAGAAACGGCAGTAGTAACGACTCTGGTTCCCGACGACTTTGGTGAGACGATTCCAAAGGCTGGCGTGCACGTGTTATCGTTGGATGGCGCGACCGGGCAGTTGGAAATGGTGAGCACGAATGACATCGGTCCGAACGTCGCGTTTGTCACGAGACACCCGACGAAACCGGACGTGATTTACGCGAGCACGGAACGCATCGACGTGGAGGGCGAAGTCGTGACGATGCGCTTGACGAGAGATTTGAGGCTGAAAGAAATCGCGAGGTGCTCGGCCGGAGGGAAGTCTACTTGTTATTTGAACTTTAACAAGAGCAATAAGTACATGATGTCGGTGAATTATTGGGACGCTAAGTTGGCGTTGATTCATTTGGACGATTTAGGGAGACCGGAGTCGCCGAATACGGTGTTTATGCAACCGGGCGCGAAATACGTGGACGATACGAAACCGACGAGAGAGGAACACTGGGAGTTTAGGCAGAGATGGCCGCATTCGCACTGCATTGTGACTGAGCCGTACCATAAGATGTTGCATTTTGTCGTTGATTTAGGTTTGGACAGGATTTTTGCGTACAGAGTCGGGGAGCCGAGCACGTTGGTCACGGCGCCAGAGTTCGTGTGCAAAGCGAGCGTGAAATTGCAACCGGGGAAAGGACCGAGACACTTGGTGTTTCATCAAACTTTGAAGACGGCGTACTTAGTGAACGAGTTGGACTCGACTGTTTCTGTATTTAACGTAAATATTAACGACGAGTGGGTAGAACAACCGCCGTTGGCGAATGAACAACCGAAGAAGACATTATTTGACGAGGAGAAAGATACGAAAGAAGAAATCGACGAATCGGCGGCGTTGCACGTCTTTCAGTGCATTTCGACGTTACCTGAAGGCTCGAGAGAACAAAAAGTATTCACGGACAGAGGCGTGTGGAAGGCGGCGAGTCATGCGAGTGAGATCAGAGTGCACCCGTCCGGAAAGTTTTTGTACGTCGGCAATCGTGGTCACGATTCCATCGCATGCTTTAAAATCAACCCCGAGGACGGGTCGTTGGAGTTTATGGACGCGGTCCCGTCTGGCGGGAAATGTCCGAGAAACTTCCACTTTAGTGCGAACGGAGGCTTTGTTTGCGTCGGAAATCAAAATTCAAGTAACGTGGCATCCTTTGCCGTATGTCCAGAGAGTGGCATGTTGAACTTGGTACACGTGAGACATTCGGTATGTTTGCCAAACTACGTGTACCCGATTCCAAAAGCGAACTTAGATGTCGTGACGAGCTCGGACGAAGAAGAAGAAGTCGTGCTTTAAATGAAATAGTAAAATTATTATTATACCGGTTATATGTACAAAGAGAGAGGGAGGGAGAGAGAGGGAGGGAGAGAGAAAGAAAGAGAGATGTGTGAGTAATTGAGTGAGTGAGCGAAGCGAAGCGAAAGCACGCGCGAAGGCGAGAAATCCAAAACTTAACAATAAGCTTTGTGGTCTGTACAAGTGTAAATATTTTTAATACCACAAAGTATAACGTCTACTATACCTACTATTGGTACCTAAACTGCATATAAATGGATGATAATGATCACTTCGTTACTTATTTCCTCGCCCTCCTTTCTTTCCGCTATTGTTAAATTTGTTACCTCTCCCTCCACCCCGGCCTTGTCCTCCACCGCGGCCGCCTTTCTTTTGCGAACCCGGAGTGCGCTGCTGTTGTTGCTGCTGCTGATGCTGTTTCTTCTTCATCTCCGAGGCTGGCGCCGGTGGTTCGAGCTCGCCTTCTTCTGCTTCGCCCTCCTCTTTCTCTCCCGTATTCTTCCCTGGTGGAACGTCAACCAAGAAAGACGCCGCGACTTCGTCCGATCCTTTCTTCTCCAACTTAGCCTCGCCAGTTTTTTGCTCGGTTGCTTTAGGCACAGTAGACGTGGGAGTAAACGGAGGTGCGTCTGGTTTCAACTTCTTTGTCGCCGTTTCGGGAGTGGCGACAGCAGCAGCGGCAGAAGGCGTAGATGCTGCGGATGGTTCTTCCATCGTCTTGCGTTTCGCCATCGCCATGCGTTGCTTGGTCTCCATGGCCGCTTTCTGCTTTTCGAGTAACTCTGCTTTCGTCTTCGCCATGATTTCTTCCAATTCTTTCTTACGTTTTTGCGCATCCACTGCGTTTCGCGGTGTGGCAGTATTTGCGGCTGCGGTAGTAGCAGTGCCAGCAGTGGTAGTCGTGGTTGCTGCTGGAGTCGATGTGAGTGGAGTTTTCGCAGTTGACGCTGTGCCGGTCGGAGCAGCAGCGGCAGGAGCGGCTGCGGCAGAGCCAAAGGGCGTCGATGGCGTGCCAAATGGTGCGGATGGTTTTCCAAACGGTGCCGTGGTGGACTTACTACCACTTCCAAACGCGGGCGTCGAAGTCGCCGCGGCACCGAATCCAGCGGATGGTTTCGAACCGAATATACCGCCCGTGGTTGGTGTTGAAGCCGCAGTTGGTGATGCTCCCGACGATTTCGTCGCAAATGAACTCAAGACAGAACCAAAAGCTGGTTTTGCCGAGAACGGCGCGACAGAAGAACCGAATGGTGACAACTTTGCAGCCGACGCCGCGCTACCAAACGGAGACGCCGTCGTTGTGGTGGTTTTGTCAGGCGCAGAAGCGGCCGCATCAGCAGAGGCAGCAGGTTTCTTCTCCTCTTGCTTTTCCTCTTGCTTTTCCTCTTTCTTCTCCGCCGGTTGCTCTTTGACAGAGGAAGGCGCGATGGTCACCGCCTTTGGCTTTCCTGTAGCCTCCTTCGGTTTTTCCGTGGTCGTTTGCGACGTTGGAGCACTTATCGTCGGTTGCTTTAACGCAGATTTAATGGGTTGAGCAGGAGCTACCGTTGTCTTTACTGCAGGAGCGCTCGCGGCAGCAGCCTTGGCAGCAGTTTCCACCGGAGCCGCCGGTTTTTTCTCTTCCACAGCAGGATTTTTCTCTTCAACGACAGGCTTCTTCTCTTCAACAGCCGGTTTAGCAATGTCAGCGGTAGCTTTAGTCGGGCTCTTTTTCTCAACAACTGCGGGCGTCACAGCTGCAGGCTTGGACGGTGTTGGTGTCGTTGTTGTCGTCGTCGTTGTCGTTGCAATGTCAGAAACTTTGCGCTTCTTGGATTGATCCGCTGCTTCTTTCTTGTCTTCGTCCATTGCCGTAGGGGCAGTGGAAGTGCCTGCGAGAGCGGTGACTCGAGAAAGAGTAGCTTTGGGGGATGGAGCTGCCGCAGTTCCAACGGCTGGTTTCTTCGCCAATGCTTCTTCCAACGCTTTCACTTTTGCCGCCAACTCTTCCTTCGACTTTTCCAAGACCTCCTTAGCAGACTCAAGCTCGACCAATTTGTCCTCAGCCTCTTCCGCCGACTGTTCAGCTTCAACCTTTTCTTTTTCCAACTTTTTCACGCGATCCAATTCTTCACCGCGTTTTTTCTTCCACTCTTCTAACTGTAATTTGTCCGGGTTCATAGCTTTCAGATTTTTCAGAGCCAAATCGAGTTGTTTCTTCACTTTGATCAAGCGCTCGCCTTGTTCGTCACTTTCCTTCTTGAGCTTCTCAAACTCGCTCTTCTCAATGAGATTCGAAGAATCCACCAATTTTGTCGCGCGCTCTTCCCATCGTTTTGCGTCTGCTTTGGCAGCAGTCAGCTCGGCCATTTTCGATTGCTGAGAAGCAGAGGATGAGTCTGCTCTCTCTTTCGCTTCTTTCAATTCTTTTGTCAACTTTTCCACCTTTGCATCTGCCTCCTTCTTCACTTGCTCCAGGGAAACTTTGAGACTGGCGTTTTCAGCATCAACTTGACTCATCTTTTCGAGCTTCGTGAGTAATGCTTTGTGTTCGGCTTCGGAAGTTGCGTTTGATTTCACTTTCGAAAGCGCATCGTTTGCTTCTTTGAGATCTTTCCAAGCCTTCTCGCACTCGCGCGTCCATTTGTCCTTTTCCGCCGCGAGCGTCTCGCATTTGGCCTCAGCGGATTCTTTTTCGCGACGCAAATAAGTCATGGCGTCGTTCCCATCGACGTCCATGTTATCACCCGAGGCTTTGTTCAACTGGTCCAACAAATTGGCGTTTTGCTTCTCAAGCTCCGCCGCTTTCGCTTCCGCTGAACGCTTTGCAACTTCGAGCGCACCTTTTTCGCTTTCGATGGCGTTCTTTATCGCCTCGAACTCTTCAGTTTTCTTCTTTAGTTCAGCCTTGACGGATTCAAGTTGTGCCGGTGATGTAGCGGGAGCCGTCGAAGCCGAAGTTGTAAGTTGTTTCTTCAACTTGTCGCATTCGACTTGTGCCTCTGAAAATTTTTTCTGGGCCTCTTTCAATTCCCCTAAAATTTTAGTCTTTTCTGCGGTTGCCTTGGTACTGTCTTCACTGAGTTTCGATACACTTTGTTTTGCTTGCTTCAACTCGTTTTCTTTCATCGCAGCGACACTGTTCATGGTATCGATTTGTTTTTGCAGCTCCGCGACGGCGGATTTGGACGCATCGTCTGTCGTAGCCTCTTGCTTTTGCGTCTCCGATACCTTCTTCGTCATCTCAGCCAACGCTTTGGAGACTTCGTTGTGAGTCGCCTCTAACGCCTCGTACATTTGTTTGAACTCGTTCATTCTTGCTTCGGCTTTATCGAACATTTGCTTGTGACTGACAGCTTCTCGCACGGCTTCAATCTTCTCTCGCTTCGCTCTTTCCGCGAGCTCTGTGGCTTTTTCGGCGGCATCCTTTAGAAGTTTTTCGCGTTTCTTCACCGCTTCGTCGTCCGTCGGTGTCGTCGCATCCATGGATTGAGATAACATTTTCTGCGTCGTCGTGAGGTTGGCGCTGCCAGTTGCTACTGCTGCTCCTACTCCACCACGATTGATTGCTTGCGCGTTGAGCAAGCGCAACCTGTCCTCCGTTTTCTTCAGAGATTTCTCGAGCATCTCTGCCTTGGATTCCGCAACCTTCGCTCTAGTTTCTGCTTCGGATACTTTCGCGACTGCTTCGCTGCGCTTTTTCGCATCTTCCGCCGCTTCTCGAGCTGCATCGGCTGCTTTCTTCAAGTGAACGTTCAATTGTTCTCGGCAACGCTCTCGCTCCTCGTGCAATTCTACTTCCATTCGCGAGTGCGCCTCGCGGATACGTTTCGTGTCTTCTGCTAAACGATCGCGCTCACGTTCTAAAGCAGACAATTTTGCCGAGGAAACAGATACTGACGCGTCCATGGACGCTTCTATTCTCGCCGCACGCGACTCGACAATTGCGAGTTGCTCAGAAAGTCTCGCTTCACTGGTCTCGATGGATACCTTTTCGGCTTCGAGCTTCGCCACGCGCATGTCGCCAATTGCTTTCGCAGATTCTGCCGCTTCAAGCGCGATTTGTGCATTCTTCAACGCTTGCTCTTTGTCGATGATTGTCTTCTCCACCGCTTGTTTTTCGCGCGAAATATCGTCCAAAGCTTTTCGGGATTCTTCGCATTCTCGCATCCAACGATCGGCGTTGTGCTTTTCCCGTTCCACAGTCTCCTTGGCTTCGATTGCCGTCGCTCGATCGTTGGCAGCGCGCTCGCGGAACTCTTCGAGTTTCGCAACCATGGATTCGATCTCTTTTCTCGCATTGCGCTTGATGCTTTCAACTTCATCGGCGACAACATCCAATTGATTTTGTAGATTTTGGTTTTCGTTCGAGAGCGCAACAATTTGCATGTTATTCTCTTCTTGATCACTACCGCCGTGAAGGACGAGCGCCCCACTCTTTGCATTTGGCGAAGCACCCGCCGCCGCCGCTAGGACCATTTGGCCTTTTCCTAACGGACTTGTTCCAATATCCATGGCGTCGTCGACGTTCTCACCAGTCGCTCTTGCGTATAAACTCTTGTACAAATCTCTTTGCCTGGCGATGGATTTCACAACGTTCTCTTGTTCGTCCCGTCTGGTCTTTAATTCGAGCAATTGCTTTTCCGTCTCTTCGCGCAATTGTGCTAACTTTACCTCGTACTCTCTTTTAGCGTCGACTTGTTCGTGCTCGTTCTTTTCACTCAACTCGCGAATGACAAATAACATCTCTTGATTTTTCTGTTGTAACTCGGCGATGTCTCGGAAATCGACCAGTCTCGAGGTGATTATTTCCGAAACTGATTGTTGAGAATTCGCTGGACTTGGTTCTGGCACAGCAATAGCCGGCGAACCTTTCAATTCGTGCACTTCGTTGAGTGTCAACGCGAGTTGGCGAGATAAATCTGCCGCTTGCGAACGCAACGCGTGACTCTCGCGTTCTCTCGAGCGGTGTTCTTCTCGCATCTCGTTCACCTCTCGACGTAAACTGTCTGTCTCCGTCAAAGCATCAGCCAGTTTAATCTCCAGTCGTTCGTTTTCTTCCAACGCTAAATCGTGCATGTTCTCCATCTCTCTCAATTCGGGCGCTTTGGCAGTTAATTCGGCGACAATATCGTTCAATTTCGCCTCTGCGTCGACGCGCTTCGCGCGTTCCATCTGCGCGGCGTTTTCTTGTTCGCGATACAACTCGTACGCTTTGACGAGCGTCAACCCATCTTTGGTCAACTTTTGCTCGATCGCCGTTTTGGACAATCCGCTCAACATCTCGTCGTCAGTCAATTTCCACTCATTCGTCTTCCTGTACTCCGCGACTTCCTTCTTCAATTGTTTTTCTCTCTCCAAACACTCGTCCAAATCCATCTCCAATTGCTCAATCTTTTTTTGCGACACCGCTTTCTCACTCATCCTCGCTCTCGATGCCTCCTCTCCGGCCTCGGTCGTTTCCTTTAAGATTTTCTCAAGTTTCTCAATCTTCTCCAACCTTTCTGATTCTTTCGATTCCAACAATTCCGCCACCCTTTTCGCCGCTCTCAACTCGGCTTCGTACGAATCTCTCTCCCTCGCCGCCGCCGTCTTCAAGCTCACCACGTCGTTCGACATCTTCTCAAACTTTGCCGATACAGTTTCCAACGCCTCGGATTTAGTCGCCAGCGTCTTTACTAGTCTCACTTTTTCAGAAACCAAATCTTCAATCTTCTTTCTCGACCCGGCGACGTTTTCTGCGTCTTCTCTTCGCGCCCGAAACAACTCCTCGCTCTTCTTCTCCAGCTCCGATTGTAACCAACTGTTGTGCTCGTCGGTCAAACTCTTCTCTTTCTCTGCTCTCTGTTTCGCGATTTCCAACGCTTTCGCTTTTTGCTCCAGATCTCTGCCCGTTTGTTCCGTCTCTGATTTCTCTTTCGCGTACGACTCGATCTTCCGCAAGTACGACTGCACGAGTTCATTCTTTTCTCGAATCTCCGAGTTTTTCTGCTCGAGACGGTCGAGAAGTTCGCGCTGAGAGGCGTGCGTTTGCGCTAATTCCGTCTGTCGTTTGTCGAGTGATTATCATTTTCGAGCGGGTCGTCAGTGAATCGAAGACATCTGAGAACAGAGAGAGAGAGAAAGAGAGAAACGAAGGGAAGGAAGAACAAACAAAAACGAATCGATTTTTCCCCCACCAACAAAAACGACCCCGGAAAAAAAACAAGAAGCGCGGCTCATACCTTCATCTTCCCTTCCTCTCTCTTCCACCCGTCTCTCTCCTCTTCCTCTCTCTTCCGTTCCACCTTAACCCGTTTCAACTCCCTCTCCAACGCCTCGCCGTTTCGCATCGAAACGGAAAGCTCCTCGTTTTTCTCGGACAAAAGCTTCGATTGGGACTCCCAATCTCTTTTTATTTTCACCAGCTCTTCGCGAACTTTTTTCAGCTCTTCCGCGGCGGCAGAAGACGCGGAAGACAAAGGCATCGTGGCGTTGTGTGTGTGTGTATATATATATATCTTCTGAGATCTCTCTTTCTCTCTCTCTTCTATTCGCCGTGTTGTGCTGTAAAATGGCGAAAACTTTTTTTCTTTTTCGAAATTTTTTCTTTCTTCGCATCAAAAGTTTGCCTTTTTTCTCCCTCCTTTTCCCCAAAGAGAGAGAGAGAGAGAGGTCTCGTAATAAGAAGAAGAAGAAGAAGAAGAAGAAGAAGAAGAAGAAGAGCGCATCACCGCAACGGGCCACCATAATAAAAAACGATTTAGAGAGAAAAGGATTTTTCTTAGCGCGCGTAGATAGACACGAGAGAAGATAAAATGGTCCTTCTCGACAACGACCAATTCCTGACGGAGATGACGAAAATGTACCAGCGCAACCGCGAGAAAGGCTCGGTGTGGACGACGATGAAATCGTCTCTGTGCTTGAACCGACCGAAGAGAAACGCGCCGAAATTAACGAAAGAGGAAGAGAAGGCGCGGCGGTGCTGTTTGGTGCGCTGCACGGACGGGAAGAAGAAAATTAGCACGCGAGTGTACTCGGCGAAGGCGGAGAAGTTTGCCGCAGAGTTTACGCTCGTGCAAAAAGCGAGCATGGACGGTTTGAAAGGGAAGGAGAAAAAGAAAAAAGGAGAGAAGAAAACGACGCAGAAACCTTCCGCAAACGCCGCGAACGCCGCCGCCGCCGCGGGTGGTGGTGGTGGTGGTGGTGGTGGTAACAAAAAGAAAGGGAAGAAGAAGTAACGCCACCCGCTCGCGGCGTACTCTCGCGACCCCGACAACGACTCGCGCGGCGCGGACGACGAAGAAGAGGTCAAAACGCTTCCGCAGAATATAAATAACGCGACGAGTTTAAGAGAGAGAGAGAGAGAGAGAAAAAGATTTTGACACAGATAAACGCTTTGTTGTTGTTATCGCAGAGAATAAATATTCTTCTGCGCTGCTTGTAAACTGCGCGTAGTACTACGCGACGGACGCTCGCGCTCTGTATTTGAGATATTCATCACGCAGTATAGGAAGAAAGGAGAAGAGGTCTCTTTTCGCCTAACATACCGACGTATGGTACTCTGTCTGCCGTGTGAGAAAAAAAACGCACGAAAAGAGAGCCGCCCTAAAATACGACGCATGCTCTGTCTGCTGTGTGAGAAAAAAAACGCACGAAAAGCCTCCCTCGTTCGCACTTTTAATTGCCATTATTATTATTGAAAAAACCACACACGCCACGCGCATCAATTTCCCAAGAAAAAACACACACACTTAATAATGGGCAAATCTACTCTCCTCGCGACTACTCTCGGCTTATTGGCCATCGGCGCGAACGCCGGCGCGGTCGATCTCACCGAGAGCGACTTCGACGCGCAAGTTTTTGAAAGCGGCAAGGTACGTTCGGGATATATTTTTGAGCGCCGCGGCGCGCGTTGAAAAAAATGGATTTTGTTTTTTATTCCCATCCGATCGAGATTTTTTTTTGTGGGCGCGGCGCGGCGCGCCCGAGGGGCGTGTGCCTTTTATCCCCGAACGCGCGAGCGAACCAAGCGTGCGACTGACCCTTTTCTCTCTCTGTGTGTGTGCGTGTTTGTGAACTTTACAGGGCGCGTTCGTGAAATTCTACGCCCCGTGGTACGTGGGATGAGATCGAGATCCTTCTTTTTCTCTTTTTTTGCGCGCGAGCCGGCGGCACCTTTTCTTTCTGCAAAAAGTCACTTCAAGGCGCGCGCGGATGTCTCGTTCTTCTTCTTCGCGAACGACAACGGATGAGAAGATACGATGGGTTGCTTTTTCGATCGATGATTGCACTCGCAATTTTCGCTGACGTTTGTTATTTATATCGTTCTTTTCTCGAATATACGTAAAGGTGCGGCCACTGCAAGGCTTTGAAGCCGGCTTGGGATAAACTCGGCGACGAATACGACGGTTCGTCCACGGTGTTGATCGGCGACGTCGACTGCACGGTGCACCAAAACTTGTGCCAAAAGTACGGCGTGCAAGGTTACCCGACGTTGAAGTATTTCACGGCGAACCCGATGGGAGACTCGTACAACGGCGGCAGAGATTACGAAGAGTTGTCTAAGTTCGCGAAGGAGTCTTTGGGTCCGTCCTGCGGGGTGGAGCACATGGACTTGTGCGATGCTGAACAAAAGAAGTCTTTGGAAGCGAAGATGGCGTTGTCGGACGCGGAGTTGGAAAAGTTGATCGAAGAATCTGACGCGAAGTTGAAGCAAGCCGACGAGGATTTGGAGGCTTTGTTGAAAGGGTTGCAACAGCAATACGAAGACGGGAAGAAGGCTAAGGAGGACGCCCAAGCGGCGATTTCCCCGGAGTTGGCGCAATTGAGATCGGTGAAGAGATCGAGAGAAAAAGGGGCCAAGCAAGAGTTGTAAATTTGAGATATAATACGACGACGAATATGTCGATGACGATTCTCTCGCGATGGACGACACCTTCGTGTTGTTGCCCTCAAAGTGAGTGAAGTGAGATAGAAAGAAGGCTACGACCAAGAAAGACCACATTAGAATATCAAAAACGTTTTACCAATTTACACATCTAAAGAGGCTACAGCTATATAAAGCTCATATTTTTACACACCTACTACTACTGATCTATGAAATACATCGCTACTATTGTTGTTTCTACGCCTTGACTTTAATCTACTTCACATTTTTACTCCTCGCTTCCATCGTCTTCCCGGACCGGCTTCAAGAAATGTTCCCACGACACCCACTCTTCGCGTTGGCGATAAAAACGCATCGGGTCTCTTGGCATGTTCCAAGGCATGAGTTTTCCCGTCTCTTCCTTCACAAAGTGTACAAATTCGACGCGTTTCCCGTCGCGAAAATACTTAGCTTGTAAACTTTCTTCGTGTAAAAACGCTCTCGCTTCGTCGAAAGACATCTTATCCGTTCGATTCTGTAACTTCGCATACTTCGCCACTGTGGCGCTTCCGATTTCTTTCACGCGGTACCGCAGATCGTGGCGCCCGGCGTTGATGAACTCCTCGTCCGTTGGCATGTACAAAATATCTTTTTGCTTTTTTCTTTGCTCCTTGGCAAACGTTCGAACGTCTTCTGCTAGCGTTTTTAAGTACGTTTTGAACGAGTCGACATCATTTTCGCGTCGAGCGCGAATCCAAGCGCCTTTGCCTGGCTTCATGCGCATACGTTTGGCCACTGTCACTGGGCCGCCGTGTTCAACCATGTGCCTGGCGAGATCGTCCCGTCCAACGTTGCGTAACTCCAGAGCGCTGGGAAGACGAGTGTTCGCGCCAATTTTTTTCTTTTTCGTTCTCTTTCTCGCGACAGTTTCGTCTTCGTCCTCGTCCTCGTCCTCTTCGACTAATTCGTTTTCCATGCAATCCAACAACTCTTTGGAAAAGATGTCGAAGTTCAACAAGTGACGATCTTCCGCCCATCTTGCTCTTGGCCATTTCAATGTCTTCGCCACCGCGCCATATCCGCCGTGTAATACCACCGCGTGATGCAAATCCCACCTTCTCGCGTCGATCAAATCTCTTCTCGTTGGCATGACCATGTGTCGCTCGTGGTCGTCTTCGTTTGGTTTCTCGAACAGAATTGCGCCGGAGATGTCGTTGTACCAAAACGTGCGTTGATCGTCGTTATCTTCGCCGCTACCAGACACCGACACGTCGTCTTGCTCGAACCATAGCGCGTAAACCAACGCCCTCAACTCGTCCGCTAAATTTTCAATGTTATCCCAATAATAAAACGGTTTCCGAAACGGCTCGAAATCTAGTAAAACAGCCATAGTCATCCAATCGTACCCGAACAACTTTTCCACTCTTTTGATTAAATCTTTTCTATTTTCTTTCTCCAGCGCTCTTTTCGAGGGCATGCCGTAGTGGTTGTCCCCTAAAGTTCTCGCGTACGGCATCAAATCAAATTTCAACTGATCCAAAGCCTCTTTCAACTCGGAGTCATCTAAGCTATCCCCCTCGGCATCAAACGTGTCTCTCATTCCTCGTCCTTTCAACAATCCAACCGGAGGGTCGATGAACAAAATTTTCTTCTCTGGAATCATTTTCGGGAATAACGAAGGCGCGAATGGAATGTATTGCCAGTTGTTATCGTCGTCATCATCTTCGTCGTCGTCGTCGTCGTCGTTGTAATCTTCATCGGCATCATCGTCGTCGTCATTCTCGTCGACATCGCTTTCTTTATGCACGAGCAATGTATACGCCGCGATATCGTCAACGTCTGCTGCGTCCGTATCATCATCGTCATCATCATCACCATCCGTCTGCGCGCTCGCCGTCATCCCACTCAAAGCCTCTAGAAAACTCAGCGCGTCCTCTGAACTCGTCTCGCCTTCAACCTCTACCTCTATCTCACCACCGCTCGTGGCTAATATTTGCACTACTTTTCCAACCACATCTTTCGTGATGACGTCGATGACGGTCCATCCGAGCCACCGCGCGGCGTCCGGAAGCTTAACTTCGGAAGAAGAAGAAGAAGAAGAAGAAGAAGAAGAAGAAAATCGAGACGACTCCGCAGCAGTCGCGAATACCGGAACGGCGGCGGCGCCCTCGTAATAATCACCTTCCTCCTCGTCGCCACCATCTATATTCTCGTCGAAAACAGACTCTTCATCTTTCATCGTCGCCCCGCGGGGCCGAAGACCACGTTGGCAGCGCGAAGCGTTTCCCCTACCAAACGGGTAACGACTTTGGCCTTTGATGCGCCGCGCTTCGGTGGAGCTTTTCTTGCTACCCTTCGCGCGCTTCTTCGCGCGAATGATATCGCGGCGGGGAAGAAAACAACAACGAGACGAGAGAGAAGACTGGACCGCTCGCATCATCGTTATCGTCGTCGCTCTCTT